>MHCFR05601__coassemble_679_pt1 | contig 61767 bp, 63 predicted proteins | sample MHCFR05601__metabat2_high_PE_011 | metagenome-assembled genome bin MHCFR05601 | reverse complement strand
CACGCAGGTCTTTTAGCCGTTCCTGTATGGATAACTCCATGCTCTCCCTCCTTGTTTGTTCAATAAACGGGAAATTAATTTCCTCTGTATGCCGAATGAAAAATGACTTTCTTTCCTTTACTTTTTGCAAACGCAATTTCTTTTGAAACTTGATTTCCAATGTATCCTTGAATATCCACAACATAAATTGCATCGGAGAGTTCGATTTTTCTATAATGCGCATTTTCAAGAGAGACCTGTTCCATAGGTGTAATATCCAAATTATCTACATTATATACACATTGTAAAACATTCATATTATGTTTTGTTTCTAACAGAAATGCTATCCTTTGCATTTCTGTTTCAAATTTCATACTTCCACATATTGTAACTGTTTTCATCCTGCACCTCGTTCAATTTCGATTTGTCGTTCCGTTGTTTCCATTCTACCACAATTCCGAGAGCGTGGAAATAGGGAGTTTTCCGGGCGGATTTCCTACCTCTTGGATATACGGGACGGGCGGTCATTTAGGTGTAGACTTATGCTCAAACCCCAAAAGGCGCTTCCCCCTGCAGGTTTTGCGGGGGAAGCGCCTTTTACAGGATATTTTTACAGCGTGAACATCCGCCCGGTGCTCAGCCGGTGCAGGCGGGGGCCCAGGCGCTGCTTGAAGTATTCATAGGCGGCCTGCCCGGTGCAGTGCCCGGTATAAAACACCGCATCCGAACGCTGCATGGCTGCGGCCATCCCGGCCAGCTCTTGCGCGCCGCTGCTTGCGGGGTCCAGCCCCGTACAGTGGAACCCGCCCACGAACACATCCGGCCGGAACCAGTCAAGGAGGTTGCGCACGCCTTTGTGCGAACAGCCGCTGAACAGCACCCGCCGCCCGTTTTCTTCCGCCAGCAGGTAGATCTCGTGGCGGAAATCCTCCGGCTGCAGCACGCCGTTTTCCATGACCTGCAGCCCGCCTGCGCGCGCCGGGTAGCGCTGTTCGAGCCCTGCGGCCGGGACGAGCTTGAGCGAATCGCCGAGAGAGACGGCTGCATCCGCCACATAGATGAACCGCCCGGCATGCCGCTGCAGCGCCGGGTCCAGCCCGATGTATTTTTCCGGCCCGTGGTAATGCGCCTCTAACGCATGGCGGCTCAGATACAGCGACGCTGTCCGGTTCAGCGCCAAAAAACGTTCCAGCCCGCCGCCATGGTCGTAATGCCCGTGGGAGAGCACCGCCGTATTCACCGCAGCCAGGTCCACCCCCAGCGCCGCCGCGTTGGCGGCAAACGCGCCGGTCTGGCCGGTGTCCAGCAAAATGCGGCGGCGGCCGGTCTCAATATACAGGCTCAGGCCGTGTTCTGCGGTAAAAGCCTCCGCCTGGCGCGTATTCTCCAATAACGTCCAGATCTTCACATCCGTCGCCCCCTGTATTTTTCTTTCATTGTAGCGCGGCGCGCGCGGGTGTGCAAGCGCCTTTTGCCTGTGGACGCAGTTTGTAGTATAATGGCAAAAAGCACCTTGGGAGGGTACTGTTATGATCTATACCGTCACACTGAACCCGGCGCTTGACAAAACCGTGGTGATCCCGCATTTCCGTGCCGACACCGTCAACCGCGTTACCAACGTGCGGATGGACCCGGGCGGCAAGGGGATCAACGTCTCGAAAGTCCTGGCCGAACTGGGGGAACCCAGCGTTGCGTTTGGCTTTGCGGGCGGCGCGGCGGGGCAGGCGCTGCGCCGGATGCTGGCGGAACGGGGGCTCGAAAGCGAATTGTATGAGGCGGACGGCGAGACCCGCACCAACCTGAAGATCATCGACCCCGCCAGCCATACGAACACCGACGTCAACGAACCCGGCCCGCAGGTTTCCGCCACAGCGCTGGAAGAATTGCTGCGCCGCCTTTTGGCGCGCATTGCCCCGGGCGATCTTGTCGTCCTTTCCGGCAGTTTGCCCTCCGGGGCCCCGGCCGATACCTACCGCCGCTGGACCGAGCGCTGCCGACAGGCGGGCGCGCGCGTTTTCCTGGATGCGGACGGGGAGGCGCTCGCGCGCGGGCTGCAGGCCGGGCCGTATCTGATCAAGCCCAACCGGGATGAACTTTCCCGCCTGGTCGGGCGGCCGCTGTCCTCCTGCGCCGACATTGCGGAAGCGGCACAAGGGCTTTTTGCATACGGCGTCCGCAAGATTGTCGTGTCTCTGGGGGGCGAAGGCGCTTTGTACCTGACGGAGGGCAAAATGTGGCAGGCGCAGGCTGTGCCGGTGCCGGTCGGCAGCACCGTGGGCGCAGGGGACAGCATGCTGGCCGCCCTGGCCCTGGCTGCACAGCGCCAGATGGACGTTGACCAGAGCATCCGCCTTTCGATGGCGACCGGTGCGGCGAATGTGATGACAAGCGGCACCCAGCCCGCCAACTATGCCGCCATCGCGCCGCTGCTGCAAAAAGTTTCGTATAAAGCGTATACCCTGTGACCCGGCATGACAGCGCGCGGCGTTTGTGATATACTACTGTGGATGAATCATCAAACGGAGGTCCGCATGGAACTGGAACAGGCAAAACAGCGGGCGGAAGAACTGCGCCGCGTTATTGAGCGCAACAACCGCCTGTATTATATGGAAAACGCCCCCGAGCTGGAAGATTTTGAATACGACGCGCTGACGCGGGAGCTCAAGGCCATCGAGGCCGAGTATCCGCAGCTGGTCACGCCGTCTTCGCCGACACAGCACGTTAACGAGGCCGCCAGCAGCAAGTTCAGCAAGGTCGCGCATACCGTCAAGATGGAAAGCCTGCAGGACGCTTTCTCGTTTGAGGAGCTGCGTGAGTTTGACGCCCGCGTGCGGGAAGCAGGCGTCGAGCCGCAGTATGTTGTGGAAGAAAAGATCGACGGCCTTTCGGTCAGCCTTGAATATCAGGACGGTCGCTTTGTGCGCGGTTCTACACGCGGCGACGGCCTGGTGGGGGAGGATGTGACCGAAAACCTCGCCACTATCCGCGCCATCCCCAAGACCCTGCCGCCCGGCGCGCCGGAATTTCTTGAGGTGCGCGGCGAAGTTTATATGCCGCACGACGCATTTTTTGCCCTTAAAGAGGAACAGGAGCTGCAGGACAAGGTCCCGTTCAAAAACCCGCGCAACGCGGCCGCCGGTTCGCTGCGGCAGAAAGATGCGAAGATCACGGCGGCGCGCGGGCTTTCGATTTTTGTGTTCAACCTGCAGCAGGTTCGCGGGCGCAGCTTTGCCCGCCACAGCGAGACGCTCGATTTTATCAAGCATATGGGCTTCCCGGTCTCGCCGCGTTACCGCGTCTTTACGTCCATCGAGGACGCGCTCAAAGAGATCGAAGCCATCGGGCAGATGCGCGGCACGCTCGCCTATGACATTGACGGCGCAGTCATTAAGGTCGACGACTTGGCGGCACGCGAAGCGCTCGGCAGCACAAACAAGTTCCCGCGTTGGGCCATCGCGTTCAAGTATCCGCCCGAAGTCAAGGAGACGGTCGTGCGCGAGGTCGAAGTTTCGGTCGGCCGCACCGGCGTGCTGACCCCCACCGCCGTGTTTGACCCGGTCTTTTTGGCCGGGACCAGCGTTTCCCGCGCCAGTTTGCACAACGAGGACATCATCCGCAGCCTTGATCTGCGCATCGGCGATACCATCCGTGTGCGCAAGGCGGGCGATATCATTCCCGAAGTCATCGGCGTGGCCCGCCATGGCGATGGGACCGAACCGTACCGCATGCCGGATACCTGCCCGTCCTGCGGCGCGCCGGTCGTGCACCTGCAGGACGAAGCCGCCCTGCGCTGCGTAAACCCCGAATGTCCGGCCCAGAGCCTGCGCAACCTGATCCATTTTGCCTCCCGCAATGCAATGGCCATTGACGGGCTGGGCGAGGCGGTCGCCGTACAGCTGACGGAACGCGGCTTTGTGCACACGGTCGCCGATTTGTACAGCCTGACGAAAGAACAGCTGCTGCAGCTGGACAAATTCAAAGACAAGAGCGCGCAGAACCTGCTCGACGCGATCGAAGCCTCCAAGCAGAACAACCTCGACAAGCTTGTGTTCGGTCTCGGCATCCGCAACATTGGCGATAAGGCCGCCGCCCAGCTGGCTGAGCATTTCGGCGCCATGCAGGCGCTGGCTGCCGCCAGCGGGGAGGAGATCGCCGCCATCGACGGCATCGGCGCAGTCATGGCGCAGAGCGTGACCGAGTTTTTTGCCCGCAGCGGCACCGCCGACCTGCTGGCCCGCCTGCAGGCGGCCGGGGTCAATATGGAATGGCACGGTGAAAAGAAAGGCACCGCCCTGGCCGGGATGACGCTGGTCGTGACCGGCACGCTGCCGCACCTTTCACGCCAGGAAGCCGAGGCGCTGATCGTACAAAATGGCGGCAAGGCGAGCGGCTCTGTCTCCAAAAAGACCGCCTATGTCGTCGCCGGGGAAGCGGCCGGTTCCAAACTGACCAAAGCCCAGACCCTCGGCATCCCCATCCTTGACGAAGCCGGTCTCTACCGCCTGATCGGGCAGCAGCCGCAGGAATAAAAATTGCCCCCCAAGGCAGCCACAGCGCTATGCTGTGGCTGTCTTTTTGTCTTTGCCGCCCGGTTCTAGGGCGGCTTGTCCCGGAATACAGTGGGGGTGTGAGGTGATGGGGGATGGACGAGTACTACCGCCTGGTCCGGGCGCTGGGGCCGCCGTTTGGCGACCTGCTCGGCACGCTGCCGCCCGCCCGGGCGGCGGAGATACAGGAGATACGCCTGCGCGCCGGGCAGCCGCTGCAGTTTACAGTCGCCGGGCGGCTCGTGCCCTGTGCGCGGCTGCTGCCTGTGCTGCGCGCTTCGGGGCCGCTGACGCAGGAGGATATCCGCCAGACGTTCCTTGCCCTGTGCGGGCACAGCGTCTATGCGTATGAGCAGGAACTGCAGGACGGTTATTTCACACTGCCGGGCGGGCACCGCGTCGGCGTGGCCGGGCTGCGCGGCCCGGGCGGGTTTGCAGCGGTCACGGCGCTCTGTCTGCGCGTTGCCAGGTTTATCACCTGCCCGCTGCCGCAGGCGCTGCGGCAGGCTTTGGACCGGCTGGACGGCGGCATTCTGGTCATCGGTCCGCCCGGCAGCGGAAAGACAACGCTGCTGCGCAGCATCCTTTATTATCTGGCGGCGCAGGCGCGGATCGTCTGTGTTGCGGACGAGCGCGGCGAGCTGCTGGGCGAAGAGGGCGCGCTGCCGGACAAGCCTTGCGTCAACTGCGATGTCTTCACGCGGTGCCCGCGGGCGGCCGCCGTGCTCATGGCCCTGCGCTGCCTGAACCCGCAGGTCATCCTGTGCGATGAGATCGGCACGCGCGCTGACGCCGACGCGCTTGAGCAGGGCGTTGCCTCGGGGGTCGTATTTGTCGCTTCGGTCCATGGCGAAGCCACGGCGCAGCTGACCCAAAAGCCGCATCTGCGCCGCCTGCTGGCGAGCGGTACGTTCACGCAGGCCGCGCTGCTGGCCGGGCGCGCGCACCCCGGGCAGGTGCGCGCCATCGAGGCGCTGCCATGACCCTGCCGCTTGTATTGAAACTGCTGGGCGCAGCCATGCTGGCGTGCGCCGGTTTTGGCGCCGGGGTGCTCAAGTGCGCGCATTTGCGGAAGCAGGCGGAAAGCATCCGCTGTTTTGTCAGCCTGCTGCTTTACATGAGCGACGCGATCCACTACCGCGCGCTGCCCGGGCCAACCGTGCTGGCGATGGCCGCGCGCAACCCGGCCTTTGCGCAATTTGCGCTGCAGCGCTGCCGCCATTTTTCCGAACTTCCGGTCCCGCCCGCGCTCGGCGCCTGGCAGGGCGAACTGCGCGAAGGGCTGCGCGCGCTCGAAAGCGCCGGGCGGGAGAGCGCCTGCCGCACGCTTGCGCACCTGACAGCGATATGCCGCGCCGCCGAACAGCAGGCACGGCAGGCCGCCGCGCAGGCACGGGCGCTCTATCCGCGGTTGGGGGCCTGCCTGGGGCTGCTGGGGGCGATCCTGCTTTTATAAACCTGCACAAAGGAGAAAAACCATGGACATCGACCTGGTTTTCAAAATCGCCGCCATCGGCATCATCGTGGCGGTGCTCAACCAACTGCTGATCCGCTCGGGGCGCGAAGACCAGGCCATGATGACGACGCTGGCCGGGCTGATCGTTGTACTTACGATGCTGGTGCGCCAGATCAGCGAGCTGTTCGTGCTGATCAAAGCGCTGTTTGACTTATGAACTATGCTGGTTTTAAAGATCGCAGCGCTGGCGCTGGTGGCCGGGCTGCTGGTGTTGACACTGAAAAAAGACCAACCCGCCTTTGCCTTCCTCGTCTCGGCCGGCAGCGCGGGTGCGGTGCTGGCGCTGGTGGCACAGCAGGTGCAACCGGTTCTCGATCTGGTCGAAACGCTTTCCCGGTATGCAGGCGGGCAGAGCGCCGGCTGTATCCTGCGTGTGCTCGGCATTGCGCTGATCGCCCAGTTTGCCGCCGACCTTTGCCGCGAATCCGGGCTTGCAGCCGCCGCCAACGCCGCGGAGCTGGGCGGGCGCGCGCTTGCGCTTTTGCAGGCCCTTCCGCTCTTCCAGAGCCTGGTCGACTCATTGCTGCATTTTTTGCAGTAAGCCTGTTCTTTTGGTTCCCCAGCGCCGCACAGGCTGCCGAGCTGCCACAGGCCGCGCAGGAGATCCTGGGGGATAGCGCCGCCACAGACGCCGCCGCCTGGACGCTGGCGGAACTGTTCTGTGCCCTGCGGCAGGCAGCCGGGCAGACATGGCGCGCGCCGCTGCAGTTTGCGGGGCAGGCGGCGGTGGTTCTGCTGCTGGGCTGCGCCGTTTCGCTCATCGCCGGGCCGGGGGCGTGGCAGCGCTGTCTTGGGGCTGTGTGCGTGCTGGCGTTCGGCGCCGTTTGCCTGGACGCGGTGCAGGATCTGCTCGATGCCGCTGCGCGCACGGCGGAATCCTGCCAGAACTACCTGCTCACGTTTATCCCGGTATACAGCGGAGCCGCCGCCGCAGGCGGCCAGACCGGCGGCGCGGCCGTGTACGGCACGATGTTTCTGGCCATGTCCAACTTTCTGGCCTGGGCCATCCGCCGGGTGCTGCTGCCGCTGCTGCAGGTCTATTTCTGCCTTTCCGTCTCTTCCGCCGTTTGGAACAATGCGGGGCTTGCGGAAGCCGCAAACCTGTTTTCCCGCAGCCTGTCCTTCTGCCTGAAATGCTGCGGCGCGCTGTTCAGCTTTGTGCTGGGGCTGCAGAACGTTCTGGCCGCCACGGCCGACAGCGCTGCGCTGCGCATGGGGCGCAGCGTGCTCAGCGGCGCGATCCCGGTCGTGGGCGATGCAGCCGCCGCGGCGCTGAGCGGGGCGGTCAGCGCGGTACAGCTGCTCAAAGGTTCGCTGGCGCTGGCCGCCGTGGCCGCCCTGGGGGCGATGTTCCTGCCGGTGTTTGTGCGCTGCGCGCTGTTCTGCCTTGCGTTCGATTTGGCAGGCGTTCTGGCGCTGGGCAGCGGGCAGGACGCCTGCGGGCAGGTCTGCAAGACCTTTTCTGCGGGGGCCCGCCTGTGCGGCTCCATGCTGGTTCTTTATTTCTTTATGGTGTTTTTATCCACAGCCTTGCTGCTGTTGAGCGGGGGAGGGATCGGATGATGCAGACAATACGCCACTTGGCGCTCGGGGGCTGCATTTTGTGCGCCGGGGCCGGGATGATCCGCCTGTTCTGGCCGGAAAATGCGTTCAAACCGGTCATAAATCTTGTGTTGCTGCTGTATATTATAACATCGGTCGTCCGCGTGGGCGCGGCAGCCGACTGGCCGGCGTTCGCGGCCGAACTGCGCGCGTTTTCGGCGCAGGGCAGCGCACAGCAGTCTTCCGCCTTTGAAAGCTACCGGCAGGATATCGCCCTGCTGGCCTCGGCGCAGGCCCTGCAGGCGTTGCTGGAGCAAAACGGCATCGGGTGCTCCTTCGTTTTGCAGGACGGCGTATGCCGCATCACGCTGGCTGACCCTGCCCGGCAAAGCGAAGCCAGCGAACTGCTGGAAAAAAACAGCGGCACGCTGCCGTGGGAGCTCACGGCGGAAGGGGGTGAGACCCCATGAAACAGGCGCAAACCCTGCTGCACAGCCTGTCCGAAAAATTGCGGGCCGTCTGCCGCGACGAAAAGCGGCGGGTCAACCTGCTGCTGGCGGCCGGTCTTGGCGGTATGCTGCTGCTCCTGGTGTCCGAATGGTTCCCGGAAGAAGCCGCCGTGCCGCAAACGGATGCCGCCCCCGCCGCCACGGCTGCGCCGGACAGCTACGCCGAAACGCTGGAGGAGCAGCTGACCGAAATGATCTGCCGCATGGAAGGGGCCGGGCAGACCCGCGTCATGGTCACGCTGGCCGGCAGCCAGCTGACCCGGTATGCCGCCGACACGGAGCGCAGCGCCGATACCGAGCGCCGGGAGCATGTTCTGCTGGGCGACGCCGCGCTTGTCGAACAGGTGGAAGCCCCGCAGATCCTGGGCGTAGCGGTCGTCTGCGAGGGCGGCGGCGACCCCGGCGTGCAGTATGCCGTGACCGAGCTCGTCACCGCCCTGACCGGCATCGGGGCCAACCATATCACGGTCACAAAGATGGCCGGTACATCCTAACTGTTTCATATCTTGATTTTTTACAAAGGAGGCATGATCCGATGAAGCTGCGCCCGAACACACGCGCGGTCACACTGGCGACGCTGGTCATGGCGTTGGGGGCCGCGGTGTATATGAACTGGTCCCTGGCCGGGCAGGCGCCGCAGGCGTCCGTCCCGGCCGATACCGCCGCGGACGGGCAGGCGGTCGCCGTGTTTGACCCGCTGGAAACCGGGACGGCGGCCGAAACGGCAGACGCTGCGGCAGAGCAGGCCAAAAACTACGGCGAAGCCCAGCTTGTCAGCGCCAGCCAGGACTCCTCGGTCGAATTTTTCGAACAGGCCCGCTTAACGCGCACCAAAGCGCGGGACGAAGCGCTGGATTCGATCAAAAAGGCGCTGAAAAACGCGGAGCTGGACAAAGCGGAAAAAGAGCAGCTGACCGCAGACCTGCAGGCACAGGTCAGCAGCATCACGACGGAATCCGAGCTTGAAAGCAAGATCAAGGCCAAGGGCTTTGCCGACTGCGTTGTCACCTTGCGCGACGGCCGTGCGGACATCACCGTTATGACCGAGAACGACGCCTTGACCCAGGAGGAAGTGACCCGCATCCGCGATGTCGTCCTCAACAGCTGCGAGGATATTTCCGCCCAGAACATCACGATCACCGAAGTAAAGTAGAATTGCCTTACACCCATGCGCCGCGCCTGAAAGAAAGCGCGGCGCGTTTTGTGTGAAGGGGCCTGCACGATATTTACAAAAAAGGCAAACTATGCTATAGTATATTTACTTAAAAGTGAAACGCCCGGGCCGCCTGCAGCGGTCCGGCATACAGGAGGGCAGACCCATGGATGTGCGCAATACAGTGGCTGGCAGCCTGCAGATCTCCACAGACGTAGTGGCCAAGATCGCAGCTTTGGCCGCCAAAGAAGTCGATGGCGTTGATTCAGTGGCATCCGGCAGCATGCAGAGCGTGCGCGGCCTTTTGAACAAAGCCAGCCTGCACAAACCGGTGACTGTCGTGATCGAGGACGGCGTGGCGACCGTAACGCTGTACATTGTCAGCAATTACGGCTGCAAGATCGTCTCCGTGTGCGAGAAAGTACAGGAGAACGTCAAACAGACGATCCAGAACATGACCGGCATCACCGTGAAGCGGGTCGATGTGATCGTGACCGGCCTGGCGGAAGACGCCGGCGACTGACCCCTGCCAAAACGAAGCGGTGCGCAACGGCTGGTCCGCCGTAAATTTATGCGGTCCGCTACGCCCGCCCACAAGCCCAAGAACTAGAAAGAAAGAGACAGATGAGCGAAACGACACTGCGCCGCAGCGAGGCGCGCGAGCATGCCTTTCTGGCCGCCTTTTCGGCCACCTTCCAGCCCGATGACCCGCAGGAAGCCCTCAGCGCCCACACCGAAAACAGCGAAGCTGTGCTGGACGCCTTTTCCCGGCGCCTGCTGGACGATCTGCTTGCCCACCGCGAGGAGATCGACGCCATCATTACCGCCCACCTGAAAGGGTGGACGCTGGCCCGCCTGCCGCGCGTCAGCCTGACTGCCATGCGCATTGCGCTGGCCGAAATGCTGTACGGCGAGGAGAAAAAGCCCGGCGTTGCGATCAACGAAGCGGTGGAGCTGGTCAAGAAATACGGCGCCGACAACGACCACCAGTTCGTCAACGGACTGCTGGGCAGCGTTGCGCGTGAACAGGAAGCGGACCCCGCCGCGGAGAACGCGCCATGCTGACGCTGGGTATTGATACAAGCAACTATGCAACCTCTCTGGCTGTCTTTGACGCAAACGCCGGAGAGGTTGTTTGTGACTGCAAACAGTTTTTGCCGGTGCGCGCCGGGCAGCTGGGCCTGCGCCAGAGCGATGCGCTGTTCCACCACACCGCCGCGCTGCCGGAGCTGCTTGAAAAGATCGGCGCCAGAGCCGACCTTACACGAGTCGGCGCTGTCGGCGTTTCGGCGCGCCCGCGCCCGGTCGAAGGTTCCTACATGCCATGCTTTCTGGCCGGGCTCAGCGCCGCGGCGGCGTTCAGCGCGGCGCGCGGCGTGCCGCTTGTGCGCACGACCCACCAGCAGGGGCACATTGCGGCCGCGCTGTATGCCGCCGCAGGGGCGGACCTTTTCGGCCGGGAGGTGCTCGTTTTTCATGTTTCGGGCGGCACGACCGACCTTTTGCACTGCGATGCGGCCGGGAACATCCTTTGCCTTGGCACTTCACAGGACCTCTACGCCGGGCAGGCCGTCGACCGCTTGGGTGTGCGGCTCGGGTTTGCGTTCCCGGCCGGGGCCAAAGTCAGCGAACTGGCGGCCGCCTGCCCGGAGGATATTAAACCGCGTGTCAGCGTCAAGGGGATGAACTGCAGCCTTTCGGGGCTGCAGAACCAGTATGAACAGCTTTTACAGCAGGGCTGCGCGCCGGAATATGTATGCAAATACTGCCTTTTGTGCGTGGCCGAAACGCTGCGCCGGATGGCCGCCGCGGCGCTCGGGCTCCATCCGGGCCTGCCGGTCGTCTTTGCGGGCGGCGTTATGAGCAGCGGCCTCATACGGGACTACATCACGCGGCGGATGCCCGGCGCGCAGTTTGTACCCGGTAAATTTGCCAGCGACAACGCGATCGGCGTTTCGCTGCTGGCCGCCAGGGAGGTGGGCGCATGGCCGAATACATCCGCATCAGCACGCTGAACGCACTGGCGCGCCAGGTGCTTGAACAGTGCGAACCGCTGAGCAACCTGATCCTGCTGGGCGAGATCTCCAACTTTACGCGCCATTATAAAAGCGGGCACCTCTATTTTACGCTCAAGGACGAGACCGCCTCGGTCAAAGCGGTCATGTTCCGCGACAAAGCCCGCCTGCTTGGCTTCCCGCCGCAGAACGGCATGCTGGTGCTGGCTTACGGCCGCGCCACATTGTACGAGCGGGACGGCGCTTTCCAGGTCTATGTGGAGTTTATGCGCCCGTTCGGCGCCGGGGCCGCGCAGATGGCTTTTGACGCGCTCAAGAAAAAGCTGGAGGAAGAGGGCCTGTTTGCCGCCGAACATAAACGCCCCCTGCCGCCGGTGCCGCGCTGCATCGGCATCGTCACCTCCAAGACGGGGGCGGCGCTGCAGGACGTCTGCAACGTGATCTCCCGCCGCTGGCCGCTGACCAAACTGCTGCTTGCCCCGGTCAGTGTGCAGGGCATAGAAGCCGAGCAGAGCATTGTGCAGGGCATCCGCGCGCTGGACCGGGACGACCGGGCGGTTCTGATCCTTATCACGCGCGGCGGCGGCAGCAAAGAAGATCTCTGGGTCTTCAACAGCGAGCGCATTGCGCGGGCCGCCTACGCCTGCCACAAGCCGGTCGTTTCCGCGGTCGGGCATGAGATCGACTACACGATCCTTGACTATGTGGCGGACGTCCGCGCGCCCACCCCCTCGGCCGCCGCTGAGCTGTGCGTGCCGGACAAGCGCCAGTTTCTGCAGGAAATATACAATTTAGAACAAAATATTCAGAAAAATATACAGTCCCGGCTGCAGATGTGTTATAATAGAGTGAACGCCCTGGGGGCCGGTGCGGCCCTGCAGGCATTTCACGGCAGCCTGGAAGCCCGCGCGCAGCAGGTGGACCGCTACGCCGCCGCGGCAAGCGGCGCGGCAGCGGCCGCTGCGGCCGTCCGGGAACAGGCATTGCGCAGCGCCGCCGCGCTGGCTGCCTCGCTGGACCCTTACGCCGTTTTGGCGCGCGGTTATGCGATGGTGCGCGACGGCGCCGGGAACTGCCGCACGGTGGATACGCTGCGCCCCGGGCAGAACATCACCCTTTGCGGCGCGGCGGCGCAGGCTGTGTGCACCGTGCAGAACGTGACCAAGACGCAGGGAGACAACGCCAATGAAAACGCCGAAAACCTTTGAGGAGGGCCTGCAGCGCCTGCAGGACGTGCTGGCCCAGATGCAGGATGAAGCCACCAGCCTGGACAAGGCCGTCAAACTGTATGCCGAAGCGGCGCAGCTGATCGCCTACTGCAACACAACGCTGCAGCAGGCCAAGCTGCAGATCGAAGAGATCGACGCCGCTTTGCAAAACGAGATGAAACAGACACAGGAGTGAGCAAGATGGACCGTGCAGCCTATCAGGCGCAGTATGCGCAGTACGCCGCCATGACCGAACGGCGGCTGGAAGAACTCTGTGACCAGTACCTGCCCGCGCAGGCCCGCATTGCCGCGGCCGCGCGTTACAGCCTCCTGGGGGGCGGCAAGCGGGTGCGCGCGGTGCTGGCGCTGGCCGGGTGCGCGCTGTGCGGCCGGCCGGCGGCGCAGGCGCTTGATTTTGCGTGCGCAGTGGAAATGCTGCACTGCTATTCTCTGATTCAGGACGACCTGCCCTGCATGGACAACGACGATTTCCGCCGCGGCCGCCCGAGCTGCCACAAGCAGTTTGATGAATGTACGGCCCTTTTGGCCTCGGACGCGCTGCTGACCGCCGCCTTTGAGGTGATCGCCGCGGCCGGGCTCCCGGCTGAAAACCGGGCGCGGGCCGCTGCTGCGCTGGCCGCGGGCGGCGGTGCGCGCGGCATGATCCTCGGGCAGGAGCTTGATATGCGCTACGAGACCGAAAAGGCCGACGAGGCAGCGCTGTACGCACTGCACGCCCACAAGACCGGCGCGCTGATCCGCGCGGCCGCCGCGCTGGGCTGCGCCGCGGCCGGCGCCGGCGAGGCGCTTGCCCAAGCGCTCGATACCTATGCCGCCGAGCTGGGCCTTGTGTTCCAGATCGTGGACGACATCCTGGATGTGACCGCCACGACCGAACAGCTGGGCAAACCGGCCGGGAGCGACGAGACCAACGACAAAACGACCTTTATCACGCTGTACGGCCTTGACGGGGCCGAAAAGCTTGCGCAGCAGCACAACGACGCCGCGCTGGATGCGCTGGCGCCGCTGGGGCCGCAGGCGGATTTCCTGCGCGAGATGGCGCGCGAGCTTTTGCAGCGCAAGAATTAAAAACGGCGGCGGCCCCGCCGAAGGAGTGGTACCGCAATGAACTTGCTGATGCAGGCGCTCAGCTGGAACTATGTTCTGGTCACAGCTTTGATCGGCTCATTTTCGGCGCAGCTGATCAAGGTGATCCTCAACCTGATCCTGGTGGGCAAATTTATCCCGGAGCGCATGTGGGGCGCGGGCGGCATGCCCAGCGCCCATTCGGCCACGGTCTGCGCGATGGTGGTCGCCACCGGGCGGTACTGCGGCACCCATTCCACGCTGTTTGCCATCGCCTTGATCGTCTCGATCATCGTGATGTACGACGCCATGGGCGTGCGCCGCGAAACAGGGGAGCAGGCCAAGGTGCTCAACCGCCTGCTCAACGAATGGATGGACCAGGAATCCGAATTTCTGCCTTTCCTGGGCGATAAAAAGCTGAAGGAAATGGTCGGGCATACCCCCATACAGGTTTGGACCGGGGCCGCTTTCGGGGCGGCCATCGGCTTTGCAATGCCCATGGTCTGAGCCGCCGGATGTTATGAGGAATGAGGTGCAAAAAGTATGGCGTATCCTTTGCTGGACCAGATCAAACAGACAGGGGATATCAAAAAGCTCCCGCTGCAGCAGCTGCCGCCGCTGTGCGCTGAGATTCGCAGCTTTCTGATCGACAGCGTATCGGCGACCGGCGGGCACCTTTCGTCCAACCTGGGCGTGGTCGAACTGACCGTAGCGCTGCACCGCGCGCTGAAACTGCCGCAGGACAAGATCCTGTTTGACGTCGGCCACCAGTGCTATACCCACAAGCTGCTCACCGGCCGCCGCGCCGGTTTTGCCGAGCTGCGCCGCAACGGGGGCATTTCCGGCTTCCCCAGCCCCAAAGAGAGCATCTGTGATACCTTTATTTCCGGCCACGGCAGCACGGCGCTGTCCACGGCCATCGGCGTCGCACACGCCAAAAAGCTCAAAGGCGAGCCGGGCAAGGTCGTTGCGATCATCGGCGACGGCGCTTTTACCGGCGGCATGGTGTATGAGGGCATGAACAACGTCGGCACCCTCAACAACCTGATCGTCGTGCTCAACGACAACAAAATGTCCATCTCCAAAAACGTGGGGGAGATGGCCAACTACCTGACCAAGCTGCGCACCGACCCCAAATATTTCCACGCCAAAGCGCATATGGAAACGATGCTTGACCGCATTCCGGTCGTGGGCAGCGGCGTTGTAAAAGCGCTGCAGCAGGGCAAACAGCTGATTCGCCGCGGCATCTATCATTCAACGATGTTTGAGGAGATGGGGTTCCAGTACATCGGCCCGGTGGACGGGCACAACGTGCTGGAGCTGACCCGCCTGTTCAACAACCTGCAGGAACAGTTCGCGCCGGTGTTTTTGCACATCGTCACCCAGAAGGGCAAGGGCTTAAAACCGGCCGAAGAAAACCCCGGCGAGTTCCACAGCGTATCTGCGTTCGATCTCAACCACCTGACAAACCCGGAAATGTCGCCCAACGATTCCTTCTCGACCTGTTTCGGCACCACGCTCGCACAGCTGGGCGAAAAGGAAAAGCGCCTGTGCGCGATCTCCGCGGCCATGAAATACGGCACCGGCCTCAACTTCTTCAAGAAAGCCCACCCGGACCGTTTCTTTGACGTCGGCATGGCGGAAGAACACGCCGTCACCTTTGCGGGCGGCCTGGCCAGCCAGGGGCTTTTGCCGGTCGTGGCCATCTATTCCACCTTCTTCCAGCGCGCCTACGACCAGATGATCCATGATGTCTGGCTCATGCAGCTCAATGTACTGTTTGCCGTCGACCGGGCCGGGCTCGTGCCCAATGACGGCGAGACCCACCAGGGGATCTACGACCCCGGCTATTTCAGCCAGATCGGGATACGGACTTATTCGCCCGCCAACTATGCGGAGCTTGCGTACTGGCTCGAAAAGCTCACCACTACCATCCAGGGACCGCGGGCCATCCGCTATCCGCGCGGCGGCGAGGTGCCCGCCCTGGCTGCGCTGGGCTGCAGCGGGCAGCCGTTTGACTGCATCGCCCGCCAGCCCGGGGCGCAGGTCGCCCTTGTCAGTTACGGCGCCGAGAGCGAGGAGATCCTGGCCGCGGCCGACCTGCTGGCGCAGAAAGGCGTTGCGGCCGACTGCTACAAGCTCGTGCAGATCTACCCGCTGCCGCAGGGGCTTTGCGAAGCGCTGCAGCCCTACGGTACGATCCTGTTCGCGGAGGAAGCCGTGCGCACCGGCGGCATCGGCGAGCAGCTGGCGTTCGCCTTGCAGCAAAACGGCTGGCAGGGCCGGTACCGGCTGCATGCGGTGGACAACACCCACCTGCTGCACGCCAACGTTCCGCAGCTGCGCCGTGACCAGGCGCTGGACGCGGCGGCGCTGGCGCAGGACATCCTCAAAAACCGAAAGGCGGTAAACGCATGAAGATCCGCTTGGATCAATACCTCTGTCAAAACGGATACGCCCAAAGCCGGGAGCGGGCCAAAGCGCTGATCATGTCCGGCATTGTCTTTGTCGACGAACAGAAGGTCGACAAAGCCGGGGAGATGATCCGCGAAGACGCGCGTGTCGAAGTGCGCGGGCATGATATCGGCTATGTCAGCCGCGGCGGGCTCAAGCTGGAAAAAGCCATGCAGGTCTTCCCGATGCACCCGAACGGCAAAATCTGCATGGACATCGGCGCTTCGACCGGCGGTTTTACCGACTGCATGCTGCAAAACGGCGCCGCCAAGGTCTATGCGGTGGATGTCGGCTACGGGCAGCTGGCCTGGAGCCTGCGCACCGATGCGCGGGTCGTGAATATGGAGCGCACCAACATCCGTAACGTTACGCCGCAGGACCTGGGCGAGCCGATTGAATTTTTCAGCGTGGATGTCTCGTTCATCTCGCTCAAGCATATTTTCCCGGTCGCCGACGCCATCTGTACCCCGGATGCCTGCGGCGTCTGCCTGGTCAAACCGCAGTTTGAGGCCGGGCGCGAAAAGGTCGGCAAAAAAGGCGTTGTGCGCGAGCCCGCCACCCACTGCGAAGTCCTGCGCGCGGCCGTAGAATACGCCAACGCCAACCACTTCAGCGCAGAAGGGCTTGACTATTCGCCGATCAAAGGCCCGGAAGGCAACATCGAATTTCTTCTGTTTGTCCGGCACGACCCGGCTCCCGCGGCGTTGGCGGAGGAACTGATCGAAAAAACGGTGCGCGCCGCCCACGAAGCGCTGGACAAAGCGCCCAACCTGCATTGACCTTTTTTGAGGACCTGCCATGTCTGTTTTGCTGTATCCCAACCCGACAAAAGACGCCGGCCTGACCGTGACCCGGCAGGCCGCAGCGCTGCTGCGCCGCGCCGGTGTACCGCTGCTCGCCCTGCAGGGGGAAGCGCAGGCGCTTTCCGGCCTTGACGTGACTTTCCTGCCGCAGGCGGAGGCTTTCCGCACTGCCGACCTGATTTTGACGGTCGGCGGCGACGGAACCCTGCTGCGCGCCGCGCCGGACTGCGTACAGGCAGGCAAGCCGGTGCTGGGCGTCAACCTGGGCCGCACCGGCTTTCTGGCCACCTGCGAGGTGGAGGAAATGCCCGAAAAGCTGGCCCGCCTGGCAGCCGGGGATTTCGCACTGGCCCCGCGCAGCCTGCTCTGCGCCGCGGCCCCGGAGCATGGCTGGCAGGGGCTTGCGCTCAACGATGTGGCGGTTTTCGGCGTTTCGCGCCTGCACCCGATGGATTACGCCGTCTTTTGCGACGGCATCCCGGTCAGCCGTTTCCGCAGCGACGGCCTCATCGTCGCCACGCCGACCGGTTCGACAGCCTACTCTTTTTCGGCCGGCGGGCCGATTTTGGACGCGGCCGCGCAGGCGATGGTCTTAACGCCGGTCTGCCCCCACGGCGGCCGCAAAGCGCCGCTCGTTCTGGCGGCGCAGCGCAGGCTGACCATTTTGGCCGAGAGCGAAAACCGCACCGATGTGACAGCCTGCACCGACAGCCAGAACCCCTGCCGCCTGCCGCCCGGCGCGCGCATTGAGGTGACTGTGGCCCCGCAAAAGCTGCAGCTGGTCAGCTTTGGCAGCGCCGACCAGTTCCGCGCCATCGAAAACAAACTGATGAGGAGATGAATGTTCCGCCATGAAAAGCGCACGTCACCAGGCGATCTTGCGCCTGATCGAGCAATACCCCATCGACCGGCAGGAGGACCTTCTGGCCCATCTGCGCCGGGAAGGCTTTGATGTGACCCAGGCCACCGTATCCCGCGACATCCGCGAACTGCGGCTGATCAAAACGTCCACAGGGGACGGCGGCTACCGCTACATGGCGGCGACCGGCAGCGGCAAGGTCGCCCATTCGCCCAGCCGGTTCGAGACCATCTTCCGCGAATCGGTCATCGGGGTGGATTACGCCGGTCATATGGTTCTGGTCAAGTGTTTTTCCGGCATGGCGAACGCCGCCTGCGAGGTGTTTGACGCCAAGCCCTGGGGCAACGTCGTCGGTACGCTGTCCGGCGACGATACTTTCTTTATCCTCATGCGCTCGGAGGAAGCGGCGGCCGATATCTGCCGCCAGCTGCAGCAGTATACCGCGCGCCGCGGCTGATATCCGGCGCAAACGCAAGGGGAGGACCTTATGCTCGCAGAACTCAAAATCGAAAATGTGGCTGTGATCGAGAAGGCCGGGGTGCGTTTTACCCCCGGCCTCAATGTGCTGACCGGCGAGACCGGCGCGGGCAAATCCATCCTTATTGATTCGATCAACGCGATTTTGGGCAACCGCACTTCGCGCGAGCTTGTGCGCAGCGGCGCGCACAAAGCCTGCATCTGGGCCACGTTTGAGGATGTCCCCGCCGCCGTGCGCGCCCAGCTTGAAGCCTGCGGGTACGAGGCGAGCGACGACCTTTTGCTCTACCGCGAGATCAGCGCAGACGGCAAGGGCGCCTGCCGTGTGAACGGCATGCCCGCCACGGCCGCCGTCGTGCGCGACATTTCAGCCGGGCTGCTGAGCATCCACGGCCAGCACGACAGCCAGAGCCTGACCAACCCATCCAACCACCTGGGCATCCTGGACCAGTACGCCCGCAATGCGGCGCAATACCAGGCCTATTACAAGCTGTACCGCGAACTTGTGGACTGCAAGCGCCGCCTGGAAGCGCTGACAGCCGGGGAAGCCAACAAGCAGCGGCGTGTGGAAGAACTGACCGAGGAGATCGAGCGCATCGACGCCGTCAACCTGCAGCCGGGCGAGGAAGCCCAGCTGGAGGAGCGCCGCACCATCATCACCCACGCCCAGGGCATTCTGGACGGCATCACGGCCGCGCATGCGGCGCTGTCCGGTGATGAGGAAGGGGAGACGGCCGGGGCGGCCGATCTGCTTGGAGCCGCTGCAGGCGGCCTGCAGGAGAGCGCCCGGCTGGACGAAAGCCTGGCGCCTCTGGCGGAGCGGCTGAACGAACTGTACTACGGCGCGCGAGAGCTCGCGACCGACCTAGCCGACCGTCTCGACGCCTACGGCTTTGACCCGGGCGAGCTCGACCAGATCGAAAGCCGCCTGGATGCGATCTACCGCCTGAAAAAGCGCTTTGGCCTGGAGGCGGAGGAGCTGCTGGCCCGCCGCGAGCAGGACGCCGCCGAGCTGGAAACGATCCAATCCTCCGGCGAGACCATCGCCAAGCTGCGCGCCGAAATGCAGGAGCTCTACCAGAAAGCGCGCGCAGCGGCTGAAACGCTGACCGAAAGCCGCCTCAAAGCCTTCACCGCCATGAACAAACAGATGAAGGCCGCGCTTGAATTTCTCAACATGCCGGGCATCCGCTTTGCCCTGCGCCATGCGCGCGGCGCGCTTTCCTCCCACGGGCAGGACAATGTTGAGTTCCTGATCTCCACCAACCCCGGCGAGGAACCCAAGCCGCTGGCTAAAATCGCCTCCGGCGGCGAGCTTTCCCGTATTATGCTGGCGTTCAAGAGCGCCCTTGCCGACCGCGACGAGCTGCCGACCGTCATCTATGACGAGATCGACACCGGCGTTTCCGGCCTGGCGGCCGGGCGCATCGGCCAGCTGCTGCACGAGACCGCCGCGGGCCATCAGGTGCTTTGCATCACCCACACGCCGCAGGTGGCGGCTTTTGCGGACAACCAGTTGCTGATCCAGAAAAATGTCCGCGACGGCCGCACCTTTACCGAGATCCATCCCCTTGACCTGGAAGGCCGCATCCAAGTGCTGGCCAATATGATCTCGGGGGATAAGGTCACGGAACTCAGCCTTGCAAACGCAAGAGAGCTAATTGAAAAATCGCAGGATATCCCTGCCGGGAAAGAGGGGGCTGCCTGTGACCGCAAATGAATACCAGCGGGAAGCGATGCGCACGCTGAACCCCGCGCTGGACCGGGATGCCGTTTTGCTCAACGGCGTGATGGGCCTTTGCGGCGAAGCCGGGGAGGCCATCAACATTGTCAAAAAGCATCTGGCGCAGGGCCACCCGCTGGACCGTGAAGCCTTGGTTCGGGAACTGGGCGATGTGGCATGGTACCTGGCCGAGACGGCCGCCGCGCTGGATCTGGACCTGGAGACCGTGCTCCGCATAAATCTTGCCAAGCTGCGCGCGCGTTATCCCGAAGGCTTCTCCGCGGAGCAGTCGATGCACCGGGACAAGGCTCCGGCGCTTGACAAATAAACCCCAACAAGCTACAATAAGGGCTATGAAATGCAGGGAAGGGGACAAGTACCCGCCCGGTTTTGTGCGAGAGAGAGGCTCCGGTTGGTGAAAGGGGCCGGCACAGCTGGCGGCGAATACGCCCCGGAGCAGCCGGCCGAACCCGCGCTTTGGCGGCAGTAGGCTGGGCCGTGTGCGCACGTTACAGCGTCTGGGTATCGGATTGGTCGCATCTGCCGCCTGTACCCGCGAAGGCCCGCCGCCGCGAGGCGCGGGCGAACAGAGGTGGTACCGCGTATTTTTCGCCCTCTGCCAAATTTCACATTTGGCAGGGGGCGTTTTGTATCCCTTGCCGCCAAGTTCAAGGAGGAAGTTCTCATGCAGATTTACGAAGAGCTCAAAGCCCGCGGCCTGATCGCCCAGGTCACAGACGAAGACGAGATCCGCGAGGTCATCAACAACGGCAAGGCCACGTTCTACATCGGCTTTGACTGCACGGCGGACAGCCTGACCGCCGGTCATTTTATGGCCCTGACGCTGATGAAGCGCTTGCAGATGGCGGGAAACAAACCGATCGCCCTGATCGGCGGCGGCACAACGATGATCGGCGACCCTTCCGGCCGTACCGATATGCGCAAAATGCTGACCAAAGAGGATATCGCCCATAACGCCGAATGCTTCAAGCGCCAGATGGAGCGCTTCATCGAATTCGGCGAAGGCAAGGCCATGATGCTCAACAACGCCGACTGGCTGCTGGACCTCAACTATGTTGAACTGCTGCGCGAAGTCGGCGCCTGCTTCAGCGTCAACAACATGCTGCGCGCCGAGTGCTACAAGCAGCGCATGGAAAAGGGCCTGTCCTTCCTTGAATTCAACTACATGATCATGCAGAGCTACGACTTCTACTACATGTTCCAGCACTACGGCTGCAACATGCAGTTCGGCGGCGACGATCAGTGGTCCAACATGCTCGGCGGCACCGAGCTGATCCGCCGCAAGCTGGGCAAGGACGCCTTTGCCATGACCATCACACTGCTGACCGATTCGCAGGGCAAAAAGATGGGCAAGACGGCCGGCAATGCGGTCTGGCTCGACCCCAACAAAACCAGCCCCTTCGAGTTCTACCAGTACTGGCGCAACGTTGACGACGCCGACGTGCTCAAGTGCATCCGCATGCTGACCTTCCTGCCGCTGGAACAGATCGACGAGATGGACCACTGGCAGGGCGAGCAGCTCAACCAGGCCAAGGAGATCCTGGCCTGGGAGCTGACCAAGATGGTGCACGGCGAACAGGAAGCCGACAAGGCCCAGGCCACTGCGCGCGGGCTGTTCAGCGGCGCCGCCGACCACGAGAACATGCCCGCCACCACGCTGGACGCCGCGCTGGTCAAAGACGGCAAGGTCGGCCTGCTGGCGGCCATGGTCGCGGCCAAACTGTGCGGCTCCAACCGCGAAGCCCGCCAGCTGGTCCAGCAGGGCGGCGTGCTGCTGGACGGTGAAAAGGTCACGGACCCCGCCACGGCGCTGAGCGTTGAGCAGCTGCAGAAAGGCGTCGTGATCAAGAAAGGCAAAAAGACCTACCACAAGGTCATGCTGTGATCCAGAAGAAGGGAAGTGGACCGCATGGCGGATATGCTCGTCAAGCTGTTTCATCGGCAGCCGGACCCGGCCGCCGAAGCCGCGCTGCTGCAAAACGGCGTGCGCCTGTGCCGTGCGCTGCCGCCGGACCGCGACCGCGTGATCGGTTTTGTGCGGGAAAATTTCCCCGAATTTGCCGCGGAAGCCGCCTGCGCTTTCTCCCACCTGCCGGCGCACTGCTGGCTGGCGGTTGAAAACAGGGCGGTGGTCGGCTTTGCATGTTACGATGTGACAGCGCCGGATTTCTTCGGCCCTACGGCGGTTCTTGCCAGCCACCGGCGGCGCGGCATCGGCCGGGCCTTGCTGCTGCGCAGCCTGCTTTCCATGAAAGAGCTGGGATACGCTTATGCCATCATCGGCTGGCCTGCGCAGGATGCGCTGCATTTTTATGAGCAGGCCGTGGGCGCGGTGCTCATCCCGGAGGATACGGCAGGCCTGTACAGGGACATGATCTAAACCAAGCCGGGTGCAGACCGTGCCGCTGCAGCGTTCGCCTGCGCGGCGCGGTCTGCCTTGTTCATTCGCTTTATCATAAAGGAGGGCTGACATGGCGGCGCTGGAGGATATCCTGCTCTTTTTTGACCCCATGCCGGGCGCTTTGCCGATCTATGAGCGGCTGTTCGAGCGCGCCCAGGCGGAACTGGGGCCGTTTTCGGTCCGTGTCCAGAAAACGCAGATCACCTGGTCGAACCGTCATGTGTTCGCCTGCGCCTCTTTCATGAAAGTGCGCAAAGCAAAGAACCGTCCCAAAACTTACCTCGTCGTCACCTTCGGGCTTGAACACAAAGCCGTATCGCCGCGCATCGACGTGGCGACCGAACCTTACCCCAACCGCTGGACCCACCATGTAACACTGGCGTCGCCCGAAGAGATCGACGACGAACTGATGGCCTGGCTGCGGGAAGCTTACGCGTTTGCCGCCGCAAAATAGTCGGCCGCGCCCTTGCCCGGCCTGCCGTCTTGGGCTATAATAATCTATAGTGGAAAGCGGGGGAGGGAGCCCTATGGCGAAAGATAAACTGAAAACCATCTATGTCTGCACCCAGTGCGGCGAGACCAGCCCGCGCTGGCTGGGGCGCTGCCCGTCGTGCGGGGCATGGAACACGATGGTTGAGGACGTTGTGGCTGAACCGGCCAAACCGTCCGGCGGCAAAGCCGCCGCCCCGGCGCGCGTGCCCGGGCAGACCAGCCTGACCCCGCTCAAACTCAACACAATCAGCACGACCGAAGAAAAAAGCCGCATCGTGACCGGGATTGGCGAGCTGGACCGTGTGCTGGGCGGCGGCATCGTGCTGGGCAGCGTGACGCTGATCGGCGGCGAGCCGGGCATCGGCAAATCGACGATCCTTTTGCAGCTGTGCGGCGAGGTCAGCAAAAGCCTTGACGTGCTGTATGTAACAGGCGAAGAATCGGTGCGGCAGATCAAGCTGCGCGCGGAACGCCTGGGCGTGCCGCAGGAGAACATCTCCCTGGTTGCCGAGAGCGACGTGGACGAGATCTGCGGGTTGATCGAGGCGACCAAGCCCGGCCTTGTGGTCATCGACTCAATCCAGACCATGCGCTGCACGGATATCTCTTCCTCTTCCGGCACGGTATCGCAGGTCAAAGAGAGCACGGCTCGCTTCCTGAACGTCGCAAAAAGCTATGAAATCCCCACCTTCATCGTCGGCCATGTCAATAAAGATGGCGCGATCGCCGGGCCGAAGGTCATGGAGCACATTGTCGATACCGTGCTCTATTTTGAAGGCGATAAAACCCTGCCGTACCGCGTGCTGCGGGCTGTAAAGAACCGCTATGGTTCAACCAACGAGATCGGCATGTTCGACATGACCGGCCGCGGGCTCGAGCAGATCGAAAACCCGTCCCAGGTGATGCTGGAAGGGCGTCCGATCGGCATCAGCGGTACCTGCGTCGCCTGCGTGATGGAAGGCACACGCCCGGTCCTCAGCGAGCTGCAGGCGCTTGTGACCAAAACTTCATTCCCCAGCCCGCGCCGTACCGCCAGCGGCTTTGATTACAACCGCATGTACCTGCTGCTGGCGGTGCTGGAAAAGCGCACCGGCTACGTTTTCGGCAACCAGGACGTTTACCTCAACGTGATCGGCGGCCTGCGGCTGGACGAAACCGCCTGCGACCTGCCCGCCTGCCTGGCTATGGCTTCCAGCCTGCTGGACCTTCCCATCCCGGAAAAAACGCTGGCGATGGGGGAGGTCGGCCTTGGCGGGGAAGTACGCAGTGTCCCGCACCTGGAGACCCGCCTGCGTGAAGCCCAGCGCGTTGGTTTTGACACCGCCATCGTCCCCAGGCACAACCTGAAAATGATCGACCCGCGCCAGTTTCCCGGCCTGCGCCTGATCGGCGTGGCTTACCTGCGGGAGGCCGTCAACGCAATCAAGCTCAAGGACTGAATCTTATAAAAGATAAAAGGAGCGTTTCCATGAACCAGACCAAAAAGGCAGCCGCGCCCAACACGCCCCGACGCATTCTGGACCCGAACACCGGCAAACCGGTTGCGAACACCGAATTGAATCAGGCCGCCAAGGCGCTGCGCGCCAAAAACGACCCGCAGAACCTCAACGCTGTCATCAACGCGCTGACGCGCGCCGCCCTGCTGGCCCCGGCCCGGGTCGATATGAGCGGCCCCATGCCCAAACCGGATGCAAACGGCCGCGTCGCGATCCCCAAAGACACCAAAATCACGTTTGCGCTGCTGAAAACCACCGATGAAAAGTCGTTTTTTCCGGCCTTTTCCAACGAAGAAGAACTGCACAAATGGAAGCAGAACCCTTCAGCCCAGGTGATGGTCCTGCATTTTGACGATTACGCCCGCATGCTGCAGCAAAACAGCCATGTGGCCGGGTTCGTGGTCGACCCGTTCGGCGATAATCTGCGCTTTGACGCTAAAATGGTCGCTTCGATCAAGGAGCGGCACGATGCCGCCGTGGCCCGTGCCCGCGCCGGCCTGCGCCAGACCCAGATCAAGCCCGGCGACAAGGTGACCATCGTAGAGCCCAGCGTCTACCCGGACGCCCTGGTTGACCCGGTGTGTGAAGCGCTGCGCGATTTTGAGAACGTAGCGGCGGCCTACCTGCAGGTCATGCTTGTCAACGATACCGACCGGTACTATCTGCTGGTGCTGGATGCGCCGCGCAACGACCAGCTGATGGTCAAGGTTGCCGAAGCCGTGCGTCCGTTCATGACCGGCCCTGAAAAGAAGATGGAGCTGAACATCACGACCTCTGACACGCCGCTGGGCCTGCAGGGGATGAAGGACAGCGAACCGTTCTACATCCGCGGCAAGGGCCGTGTGGACGATTTGGACGAAGACGACGAAGCCTGAGCTTTCGTTTTATGGTTTCCGCGAAAATCCAGACCTATATATTAAGTCACACTATCATCAGTCACACATTTTCTGAACGCATGCGCAACACGCGGCCCCAGCGCAAAAACAGCACACCACAACAGCCTGTGCGGCGCACTCACCAAAAACAAACGTAAAAAACAGTTCCGGTCCATGGCCCCAAAGCCGGCGGACCGGGCTGTTTTTGTTTTTGGCTTGACGGGAGGGGGGCTTTGTGGTATGCTTGTCTCAACAGGTGAAATTTCGCTAAATGCAAGTTTAGCGAAATACAGGGGAGTGCAAACGCCCGTTTTCCGGCCGATGAGCCCATCCGGCGCTTCACGCCGGAGGGGCCCGCGCGCAAGGCACTCTAAACACAGCCCTGCCAAAAAGCATACATTTGTAAATTTGTAAAAAGGATCGCCATCGTTATGAGCACTTACATTGACGCCGCACACCCGGACCGGCATGCGCCGTACCTTGATATCCCGAACCTCGTGGTCGACTATCTGCACTATCTGGATTTCGTGCGCCAGAACTCGCCGCGCACGATCAACGGCTACTACCTTGACCTGCGCGGCTTCTTCCGGTATATGATGGTCGTCTGGGGTCTGGCCAGTGAAGATACGCCGCCCGAAAAAGTCGATCTGACCCACATCACCAAGGAGCAGATCTCAAAAATCAAGAAGCGCGATATCCTCAATTATCTTGACTATGCACGCTCGCAGGACAACGGACCGCGGGCGCGCGCACGCAAGTTATCCGCACTTCGTGGTTTTTTTAACTATCTTTGCAACCAGGTCAACGAACTTGAAGAAAATCCCACTGTCAACATCAGCCTGGGCACCCCAAAAAAGAGCCTGCCCAGATATTTGACCATGGATGAATCCATCGAATTGTTAAATTCTATACAAAGTGATTTCTACGAGCGCGATTTCTGCATGATGACGTTCTTTTTGAATTGCGGCATGCGCCTGGCCGAACTGGTCACGATGAACCTGGGCGATTTCCGCGACGATACCATCCGCATCACCGGCAAAGGCGGCAAAGAACGGCTCGTATACCTCAACGAAGCCTGCCTGGACGCGCTGCAGCACTATCTGCCGGCGCGCGCTGCACTGCCGAACCTGAGCGACCGCAACGCCTTGTTCGTTTCCAAGCGCACCGGCAAACGCCTGAGCGCGCGCCGTGTGCAGCAGATTGTGGAGCGCTGCCTGCAGTGCGCGGGCTTGTCTGGGCGCGGGTATTCGCCGCACAAGCTGCGGCATACGGCGGCCACGCTGATGTACCAAAACGGGGTCGACATGCTGGCGCTGAAGGAGATTTTGGGACACGAGAATGTCTCGACGACACAGATCTACACCCACATCAACCAGAAGCAGCTCCATGACGCTGTGGAAGCCTCTCCCCTTTCGCGGCTCCGCTATACGCCGCCGCAAGCGGACGATCTACAGCAGGACCCCGGCGAAAAAGACAGCTGACCCGCCGCCGGCGGCGCACACGGCCGCGCCGAGAACGAGCGCCGTGAAATAGCGAAACAGCAACGTTTTTGTGCCATTCATCGGCCTTGCGTGCAGACCGGCCCCGCCCAAACTGCGCAGCAGCGCCGCGGCCAGGCGCTGCGCACAGACAGCCAACCACAGCGTCAAAAGCAGCAGGCACAGCTCCGGCAGGCAGGTCATCAGCCAGTAAACGACCAGGCCGCGCGCGCCGCCCTGGGCAAAGACGCCGGCCGCGCAAAGGCCGAAAACAGCGCCCTTGAGCGCAAAAAACGCAGCCAGGAAACCGCCGCCCAAAGCGCTGAAACCGCACAGCGCAACAGCGCTCAGCTGCAAAAAGGCGCCGCTGTACAGGCCCAAAAAGACGGCGGAGAACGCCGTATAATGTGTGCTGTCCATATAATACGCCGCCAGGTCTTTGCCCAGTTCGCTCACACCCAGCCGCCCGGCCAGCACCCCGCCCAGGTGCCCGGCCACAAAGAGCGCCAGATATCCAAGGCACCAGGGCGAAAGCCAACCCGCCTCATCCCGCCGCCGCGGTCTGCGGCGCGCCTGGCACGCCGCGCCCCCCTGCGCCTGCGGCCGGGTGCTTTCTGCAGCCTTTGCGGCGGGGGCGGCCCGCCACAGCGGCGTGGCCGCTGTTTTTGCGGCGCGCATCAGGGCACCTTCCGCGGCCCGGCCGGGTCACGCAGCGCCGCCGCGGCCCCGCCTGCCGTACCGCCCAGCAAAACAGCCGCCAGCAGCGACAGTTCACCCGCACCCGGCTGCGGGGCGCCCCCGGCCACCAGCGAGGAAAGCAGCAGGCAGGCGCAGTAAAACCCGCCGCAGCCCAGCCCGGCCAGCAGTTTCCGCCGCCCCCAGCTGCGTCCCAGCACCAGCCCGGAGACAAACGCCCCGCCCGCGGCCGCCGCACAGGCAAGCGGCCGCGCCAGCGCAAGCGGCAGCGCCGTATGCGCAAAAGCCAGAGCGGCCCCACACAGCAGCAACAGGCAGCAGCCCACACCGCAAAGGAAACTGAGCGCGATCCCGCGCACCGCCCCGGCCGTACCGGTTCGCTTTTTGCCGGCAGACCGGCGCGCAGGCGCCGGACCGCGTTTCTTTTTTTGTATCGCCATAAAAACAACGCCCCCTTGCATGGTAAAAACCTATGCCAGGGGGCGTTTGTTCATGACAAATTTCCGGGGCGCGCAATCACTTCTTGAGCGGGGCGGAATCCTTTTTGGCCTCGTCCTTGCTCTTCTCTTTGTCCTTGTTCAGCTGGTCGTCCAGCTTGTTGACCGAAGAGATGGCCGAACGGCGCATGCGGATCTTGACGCGGTCGCTGGTGGTTTCCAGCACAAAGGTGTCATCCTTGGTGCCAATGGCCGCCACACGGCCCACGATGCCGCCGATCGTGACGACTTCATCGCCGACGTCGATCGAATTGCGCATCTCGGTATCCTTCTTTTCCTGACGGCGCTGCGGGAGGTACAGGATCAGATACATAAAGACGATGACAATGACCATCGGCAATACAAGAGTGATCAGGTTGCCTGCGCCGGTGGCGGAGGCAGTCTCCAAAAACTGAATCATGGTTCACGGCTCCTTGTTGCAAAAATAATAAGCATAAAAAGATTATAGCGAATTTGCAGCTTTTGCGCAAGGGTATTGACAAAAAAAGTAACAATGCCCAACAAATCAGATGCGCGTATCCAGCAGGCGCACATAGCGGTCATGGAACTGCTGGAACGTGCCTGCGTCCAGCTCTTCGCGGATGCGCTCCATCAGGCGGTTGTAGAAGTAAAGGTTGTGCATCACAGCCAGCCGCATGCCAAGCATCTCGTCCGCTTTCTGCAAATGGCGGATATACGCGCGGCTGAAACGGCGGCAGACCGGGCAGTCGCACTGCGGGTCGATCGGACGCTCGTCGCGTTCGTATTTGAGGTTCTTGATGTTGATAATGCCGTCCCAGGTAAACAGGTGGCCGTGGCGCGCATTCCGGCTGGGCATCACACAGTCGAACAGGTCGACGCCGCGCCACACAGCTTCAATGATATTGCCCGGCGTGCCAACCCCCATCAGGTAGCGGATCTTGTCTTTGGGCGCATACGGCTCCACGGCCGAAATGATGTCGTACATGACCTCCGCCGGTTCGCCCACAGCCAGCCCGCCGATCGCATAGCCGTCCAGATCGTACTCCGCGATCTGTTTCATGTGTTCGATGCGCAGGTCGCGGTAGGTGCAGCCCTGGTTGATGCCGAACAGCAGCTGATCCGGGTTGACTGCCTTGCCTTCCTGCTTGAGGCGGTTCAGTTCCTGCTTGCAGCGCAGCAGCCAGCGGGCTGTGCGGGCACAGCTGGCGGCGGCGTAGTCGTGCTCGGCCGGGTTTTCAACGCATTCGTCAAACGCCATGGCGATGGTCGAACCAAGGTTTGCCTGGATGCGCATGCTCTCCTCCGGCCCCATAAAAATCTTGTGGCCGTCCAGGTGGGAGTTGAAGGTCACGCCTTCCTCGGTGATATGGCGCAGCTTGGCCAGGCTGAACACCTGAAACCCGCCGCTGTCGGTCAGGATCGGCCCCTGCCAACCCGTGAAGCGGTGCAGGCCGCCGAGCGCGGCCACCGTCTCGTCCCCGGGGCGCAGATGCAGGTGGTAGGTGTTGCAGAGCATGACCTGCGCGCGAATATCTTTGAGGTCAAAGGCAGACAGGCCGCCCTTGATGGCGGCGGCGGTCGCCACGTTCATAAACGCCGGGGTCTGTACGGTGCCGTGGACGGTGACAAACTCGCCGCGGCGTGCGGCGCCCTGTTGGTGCAGCAGGCGGTAAGGCATATTGTTCTCCTTCATCAGGCTGCCAAACGACGGCAGGCCAAAAAATGAGCGGTGCCGGGACCCCAACACCGCTGCGAAACTGCAGATACTGTAAATGTTATTATACCGCCTGCCTGCAAGGCTTGTCAACCCCACAGGCTGGCGGCAAAAGAGGCCCTGCCCGCAGGCAGAGCCTCTTTATTATGCAAGATCAGGCCGAAAACCGCCTCTTATTTGAAATAGCGGTCCAGCAGGCCCTGCATGCCGCGGCCATGACGGGCCTCGTCCTTCGCCATCTCATGGACGGTGTCATGGATCGCATCCAGGTTCAGCTCCTTGGCCTTCTTGGCCAGGTCCATCTTACCGGCGCAGGCGCCGCACTCGGCGTCCACACGCATCTGCAGGTTCTTCTGGGTGCTGTCGGTCAGCACTTCACCCAGCAGCTCCGCGAACTTGGCGGCGTGCTCGGCTTCCTCAAACGCGTAACGCTTCCAGGCTTCGGCAATTTCCGGGTAGCCTTCGCGGTCAGCCACGCGGCTCATGGCCAGATACATGCCGACTTCGCTGCATTCACCATTGAAGTTCTCGCGCAGGCCCTGGATGATATCCTCCGGGGCGTCCTTCGCGATGCCGACGACATGCTCGGTCACATAAGTGTTGTCTTTCTTTTCGATGAACTTGGAAGCGGGCGCTTTGCAGACCGGGCAGAACTCCGGGATGCTGCCTTCCGCGATATAGCCACAGACGGTGCAAACATACTTAGCCATTTGTAATACCTCCGAATCGCTGTTTGTTTTCTGTTTAAGACACATTCTTGTGTCTTGAGATCATCATAGCACGAAAATTATCATATGTCAATATGAAAAGCAAAATATTTTAAGATTATATCTTAAAATATTTTGCTTTCCTCTTTTCCTCACTTTTCCATACCCGGCGCAGCGCCGGGAACACCGCCCGCGATACCGCCCAGGTCAAAGAGCCGACCACGGTCCCCGCGCACAGCAGCACCGGGGCATAGGCAAGCGCCATATGGTCTGACAGCAAAACCGCCGCCCCGCACAGCTGCCCGATATTGTGCGCCAGCGCGCCGCATACGGAGAAAATGAACCCTGTCACCGGCCGCGGCCACGCCAGCAGCAGGCAGAGCACCGCAAAGGAAGCCCCGCCCCCGCACAGCGACAAAAAACCTGCCGTGACGCCGCGCGTCAACAGCGCAAACACGGCTTTTAAAACAGCGAGCAGCAGCGCCTGCCTGCGCGGCAAGAACAGCAGCGCAAACATGACCACCACATTGGAAAGCCCCAGCTTCATTGCCGGGAGCAGCCCCAAAAGCGGCGTCAGCGCCGATTCCATAAACGAAAGGGCCATGGCCAGCGCGAACAAAACACCCAGCAGGGCAACTTCTTTTGCTTTTGTATACCGCATGGATACCGGTCCCCATATCTTTTAACCTACTGAAAAGTATAAAGCCCGTGTCCCGCCCTTGTCAAGCCTTGGGCGGCGCGCGGCCGCCGCATGCAAAATTTACATTCTTTCCATCTTTTCGCCCGGTTTCAGCCCTTGAAAAAGTATGGAAAATAGTGTATTGTATTAGGGTATACTGCATGCATGTTCTTTTCCCTTTTTGTGCGAAAAAGTATAGCGGCCCGGTGTTCCAGAAATACTACCGACACCGCCTGCAGTATCCCCCCAAGCGATCCAACACAACCAAAGGAGAGTTCCTCATGAAGAAGCTTTTGTCTGTCCTGTGCGCCTCTGCGCTGGCGCTTACCCTGCTGGCTGGCTGCAGCAACGCCGCCTCCTCCAGCACGCCTGCCGAGAACACCGATTCCGCCGCTTCCAGCGAACCGGCTGCCAGCAGCGAAGCCGCCCCCGCCGAGGAGGACGCGGCCGCCGACACCGCCGACACGGCCAAGCTGGAAGCCATCGTCACGGCGGTCGAGGCGGTCAACCCGGTCTCCAATTCCCGTGCGCTGGATGATTTCTCTCTGGAAAACGAGATCGGCCTGACGTTGGATAACATTGTTGCGTTCCAGGGCGATGTCACCAACGACCAGGCCGACTGTGCGCTCGTTCTGGCGATCCAGGCCAAGAGCGGCGCGGCCGATGCTGTGAAAGCCGAGCTGGAAGCCTACAAGGAATCCGCCAGCAGCAACCTGTACGCCGAGTTTGCCGACAAGGTCGCCAAGGCGCAGGACGCCCGCATCGTGGTCGACGGCGATTTCGTCGTTATGGTCATTGCCGGTGTGGCCGGTCCTGACTACAGCGAGATCGACACGGCGATCGAAGGCGCGCTGGCCTGATCTGAAAAGGAATCATAAGGCAGGCTGCCGCCCGCCCCGTCCGTGGTCTGCACTGCAGGCCCGGCGCGGCCGGGCGCAGTCTGCCATGTTTTTTGCGGTACGTTTTGTTTGTGTGTTGTGAAGGAGGAGCTGCCCATGGCCCATGATATGGTATTCAACAGCGTCGTGTTTTTGTTCTGTTTTATGCCGCTGGCATTGCTGCTGTATTATCTTGCGCCCGGGCGCGCCAAAAACGCGGTCCTTTTGCTGGAAAGCGTCCTCTTTTACTGCTGGGCCGGCATCACCTGGCTGCCGCTGATCGCCGTGCTGGTTCTGGTCAACTATCTGGCCGGGCTGTTTTTGGGGCGGCGCCAGGCGGGCGGGCGCAGGCTTGTGCTGGTGCTGGCCGTCGTCGTCAGTGCGGCCGCGCTGGTCTTTTTCAAATACACAAATTTCCTGATCGATACGCTCAATCAAATCGCCGGGCTGGGGTTGTCCTCCCTGACGTTTTTGTCTGTACTGCCGCTTGGCATCAGCTATTACATATTCAAACTCATCAGCTATGTCGCGGACGTATACACCCGCAAGACAGAGCCGGAGCGCAACCCGATCAACTTTGCCGCCTACGTTGTCTTTTTCCCGCAGCTGATCGTCGGGCCGATCGTGCGTTACCGTGACATGGCCCCGGCCCTGCACACGACGCGCGGGCGCTGTACAGTGCGCCAGGCCGAGGAGGGCGCGGCGCAGTTTGTTTTCGGTCTGGCGAAAAAGGTCATCCTTGCCGATTCGATCGGCGCGCTGTGGACCGATATCATCGCCGCGGACGGCATCGGCCTTGCCAACGCTTCCCTGCCGCTGGCCTGGCTGGGCATCCTCGCCTATTCTTTACAGCTGTATTTCGATTTTTCCGGCTATTCGCAGATGAGCAACGGTTTGAGCCAGATGATGGGCTTTACCTGCCCGGCCAACTTCAACCTGCCATACATGGCCACCAGCATCACCGATTTCTGGCGGCGCTGGCATATTACGCTGTCGCTGTGGTTCCGCGACTATATTTACATCCCGCTGGGCGGCAACCGCCGCGGGGCGGCGCGCCAGGTGTTCAACATGCTGGCCGTCTGGGCGCTGACCGGGTTCTGGCACGGCGCGAACTGGAACTTCCTCTGCTGGGGGTTGTATTACTTCGTTCTTCTTGTCATTGAGAAAAACCTGCTGCTCAAACACCTGCAGAAAGGCAAGGTCTGGCCGCGCATCTATACGCTGTTCTTTGTCGTGCTGGGGTGGGGCATCTTTACCGCCAACCAGCCCGGCGCGCCGCTGGCGCTGCTCGTCAACCGCCTGTTCATCCCGCAGGGCGGGGTCTCGGCGCTGTACTTCCTGCGCAATTACGGCGTGCTGCTGGCGCTGGGGTGCGTCTGCTCGACGCCGCTGCCCGGCTGGCTGTGGGAAAAGACGCGCCGCGCCCTGCCGCTGCGGCTGCTGATCTTTGCCGCGCTGCTTGTGCTGTGCGTCTCGTTTGTGGTGGCCTCCACCGGTTCGGCCGCCCTGTATGCGGATTTCTGAGGGAAGGAGGCAGAACGTTATGGAAAAGCAAGTTTACCGCAAAGCCGGAAAGCGCCCCCAGCCGCGCGCAGGCGCGCTGCTCGCGCTGTTCATCCTGCTGGTCTTCGGGTTTGCCGTCTACAATGTGTTCTCGCCCAAGCGGGAGACCTCTGAGCTGGAAAACCGCCGCCTTGCGCAGCTGCCCGCCCCCAGCGCCAAAACGCTGCTAAACGGGCAGTGGGCAGACGACCTCGCAACGTATCTGCAGGATCAGGTCGCCTTCCGCGATTTCTGGATCGACCTGGAAAGCGCCGTCAACAGCCTGCTGTTTGCCAAAACCGAAGAGAGCGATATCCTGCTGGGCAAAGACGGCTGGATGTTTACCAAACTGTTCACCGTATCACAGGAAACGCAAGCACAGCTGCAGAAAAACCTGGACGCTGTGACCGCGTTCGCTGCGCGCCACCCCGGGCATGTGACGTTTTTGCTCGCGCCTTCGGCCAGCGTCATCTACCCGGAGATGCTGCCTGCCGGCGCGCCGATGGCCGACGAAGACGCGATGCTCGACGATATCTTCGCCCAGGTCGGCGCCGCCGCCCAGGTGATCGACCCGCGCCCTGTCTTCACAGCGGCCAAGGATGAATATCTGTATTTTAAAACCGACCACCACTGGACGCCGCAGGGCGCCTATCTTGCCTATCAGCAGTTCTGCGCGCTGAAAGGGCTGACCCCGTTTGATGCCGCCGCCCACGAGACCGCTACTGTCGAGGATTTCTACGGCACACACTATTCGGCCGCCCGCCGCTGGGACGTACAGCCGGACCATATCACCTATTACCCGCTCGACAACCCGATGACGGTCTACCAGATCGACGGCGAAGCCGCCTACACGCCGCTGTATACCGAGCCGCTCATCAACATCGAAAAGTTTGCCACCCGCGACAAATACGCCGCGTTCCTGGACGGCAACAACGGGTATTCGACCATTGAGGGCGACGGCGAAGGCAGCATTCTGGTCATCAAGGACAGCTATGCCAACAGCTTTGTGCCTTACCTGACCGCCAACTACGCCAAGATCGGCGTTGTGGACCTGCGCAATTTCTCCTACGGTCTTGATTCGACCATCGAGGCCGAAGGGTATGACGAGGTCCTTGTGCTGTATAATTTCCAGACCTTTATTGCCGATAAGCGCGTCGTTTATATCGACCGCCCCACCACGCTGACCGGCGCGGACGAATAAGTCATCCCTGCTCCGTTTGGATCATCAGGCGGACCGAAGGCGGCTTTGTCCTGCCGTCTTCTGCAAACTGCCACGCCTGCAGCTGCAGCAGGCCGCTTTCGGCCGTGTCCGTTTGTGTGCAAATCTCGGCGAAGGCGTGCTGCAGCGCCCGTTCAACGGCCGCCTGCCCGTCTTCGTTTGCCCCCAGCGCGTCGATCTGCGCGTCGCGCAGCGTCAGCTGCAGGCAGACGCCGCCTGCCCCGGCCTGGCGGTAGACGCCCGCTTTGCAGGCAAGCGAAAAGTCCTGCCCGGGCAAAACGCAGTCAAAGCGGTCCGCCTGCCCGCACAGGACCGCCGCCAGCTGGGCGGTCAGCGGCTCTGCCCAAACAGTCGCCGCTCTGCCCTGCCGCAGAACCCCAAACCCGAACTCTGTGCCCTGCCAAACCGGCAGGGCACATTCGTTTTCCCGGGCAAAGAGCTGATGCAGACCGTTGGATACGCCGTACTTTTTGCGGGCTGTGCGGATCTCCGCATAAAGCGCATCCGCTTTTTCCGAAACGGTCTGTGCGCTCAACAAAAACACGTCGATCCTGGGGGCCGGCAGCGCCGTATCCGCCAGCAGCTGCCCGATCTCCGCGGCCTGTTCCCACCCTGCCTGCGGCGGCAGCAGCGCAAGGTCCATCAGCCCGTAAAAAACCGCGCCGTCCAGCTGTCGCTCGGCATCCTTGAGCGCAGCCGCATAGCTGGCGCCCCGGCCGGTGACGGTTTGAAATGTGTCCTCCTGCCCGGCTGCTTCCAGCACAAGGCTGACGCGGGCCGCCTGCGCCGCCCCCCTGAAACAGACCGCCCGCACAACAGCGCGCTCTGAAAGCAGCGGCGCGCCGCAGCCGGTTAGCAGCAAAAACATGGCCGCCAGCATTAACAGCGCTTTTTTCGACCGCATAGATACTGCAGACCTCCCCCCAGGATGACCGCCGCCGCAAACAGCCACATCAGGCGGCTTTGCCAGACAAAAAATGTTTCCGTATCCGCTTTGCGCCACGCCGCGCACAGGAATGCCATCAAAAGGAAATAGCACGGGAAACGGTCCAGGCCGACCGCATTGTTTTCCTTCCTATTTCCGCGACCGCCCAGCAGCCGCACCGCGGCATACAGATACAGCGCCAGCTTGACCGTGACCATCATGGACCACAGGATCAGCTGCAGCCATTCCAGGCGTTTGAACAGCGACAGCGTCCCGGCCTGTGCGGCCGTGTGTACGGGTACAGGCAGAAGCTGCGCCCCGGCCCCGGCATAAAGTTCAAGGATCAGGTGCACCGCTGCCGAAAAGACCGTTCCGCACACAGCCAGGCGCGCGGCCGTATGCGGGCCGCGCTTATCCGGGTCCGGCCACAGCGCCGGGAGCAGAAATTCCGGGTACAGGCTGCACTGCCACAAAAGCGCCTGCCGCCACCCCGCCTGGCCGGGGTCGCCGGGCTGCAAGTTGGCCGGCCGCAGCTCCCCTGCAATAGAGATAAGCAGCACCACGCCTGCCACAGCCGCCAATGACAGGACCACGTTGGCCGTCTGCGCAATGGCGGACACCCGCCGCAGGTAGACAACCGGCAGTAACAGCATCAGGCAGACGCCCAGCATTGTCACCGCGCCGCCATATGCCGTTTGGATCAGCTGCCAGAACCGCAGAAGTTCAAATGCGGAGCCGGCCGCCAGCACGGCCGCCAGCCCCCAGCGCGGGGCGCGCAGCCCTTCCAGCTGCCGCCAGGCGCGGGCAAACAGCACAGCCGCCAGCGTCAAAGCGGCTGCGCTGAACGGCAGGGCCAACAGCCCGGCGCGCGCGCCATAGCGGGCCTGCGCGCACAGCAGCGTATGCAGCAGGACCCCCAGCAGCAAAGCCGCATACAGGTCCGGGTTTTCTCGTTTCATGGCCGCCCCTCCTGCCGTCACGGCCTGGGCGGCCGGGCCAGCCGCGACCAGATGCTGCGCACAAATCCATCCCGCCAGGCAGCCGGGCCCGGCGGCATCAGCGGATAGAGATAGTCATACCCGAACGGTTCGCTGCCGCAGGCCATGGCCAGCACCAGCATGGCGCAGCAGGCCATGCCCGGCACGCCGAACAATCCCCCCAGCACGATGGACGCAAAGCGGAACAGAATGGATTGCTCGTACAGCGAAGGCACCGCCAACGTTGCGATGGTCGCCGCCGCCGCCATCGTCAGCACCGGGACGCTGACGATCCCGGCCGTGACCGCCGTCTCACCGATGATAAGCGCCCCCACAATGCTGACGGTGTGGCTGATGGATTTGGGCGCGCGCAGCCCGGCTTCGCGCACGATCTCGAGAAGCAGCGTCACGGTCAGCATCTCGAGCATGGGCGGCAGCGGCGTCTGCGCTTCTGCGGCCGCCAGCGTGGACAGTATATCGACCGGGATGATCTCCGGCGCAAAGGTCAGCGCCATCACATACAGCCCCGGCCCGAACACGGCCAGCGCAAAGGCAAGGTATTTGAGCAGGCGGATCAGCCCGGCGAATACCGCGCCGGAAGAATAATCGTCCAGGCACTCAAAGTGTTCCGCGAAAAAGCTGGGCGCCACCATTGCGCAGGGGCTGCCCGCCACCAGAATGACGATCTTCCCTTCGCACAGGCGCGCGCAGGCGGTGGCCGGGCGCACCGTGTAGGCGGCTGCCGGGAACAGGTTGAGCTTGTCCTGTTTGAGGAAGGAAGCAAAATAGGTGCTGTCCAGCAGGACCGGGAGCTCCACGTTTTCCAGCGCTTTGCGCAGCGTTTTTACGGTATCGGCCGCCGCGCGCTGCCGGTCATAGCACAGGCAGTATTCGGTGCGGGCATGGGTGGCGGCGGTGTGCAGCTCGGCCACCAGCGCGCCGTTGCGGAACTGGCGGCGCAGCAGCGAAATGTTGACCCGCAGCTGTTCGGTAAAAGATTCCTGCGGGCCGTGCATGTTGCCTTCGCCGTCCGGGGCAGCGACCGAGCGCTGCGGCATCTCCTGGGTCGAGAGCGCCACGGCCCTGGCGCTGCCGTCGATCAGAAAAAGGGCCAGGCCGTTTGCCAGCCGCTCAATCATCTCCCCACAGGTCGTGACCGGCGTCCCCTCGGCCGGAATACAGCTTTGGGTCAGCAGATGGCTGGCAAGCGTTTCACCGTCCGTAAAAAAGACCCGTTCCTGCTCCAAAAGCGAAAGCGCCATAACGGTCAGCTTTTCGGGCGAGGACAGGCCCGTAAACAGCGCAATGCTGCACCGGACCTGCCCGACGCAAAACTCCTTTGTGTAAAAATCCGTCGACGTACCAAATATCTCCCGCAGGCAGGCGATGTTTTCCTCCATACTGCGGCTCAATTTTCGGTTGTCTTCCATACGCTTTCACACCTCCCCTGCCTTACAGTCTGCCCGCTGTGTGGCGTTTGTAAACAGGCAGCAAAAAACGCCGCCTCTGCTGTGCAGAGGCGGCGTTTTTCAGCACCTTACTGTTCGGATGCGGCCGTGGTCCCGGCCTGTTTGGCGCGGGAATCCAGCATATCCTTCAGTTCTTCCATAAAGGTGTTTACATCGCTGAACTGGCGGTAGACAGAGGCAAAGCGCACATAGGCGACATCGTCCAACTGTTTGAGTTCCTCCATCGCCAGATCGCCGATGTGGATCGAGGAGACCTCGCGGTCATAGGAGTTCATCAGCTTTTGTTCAATGCGGCTGACCGCAGCGTCCAGCTGCTGGAAGCTGACCGGACGCTTTTCACACGCGCGCAGCATGCCGTTGAGCAGCTTTTGCCGGTCGAACACCTCGCGCGAATGGTCTTTTTTGACGACCATCAGCGGCACGGTCTCCACGATCTCATAGGTCGTGAACCGCTTTTTGCAGCTCAGACATTCGCGGCGGCGGCGGATCTTTTCGCCGTCTTCGGTCGGGCGGGAATCGATGACCTTGGAGTCGATCGCTCCACAAAAAGGACATTTCATGCGGGCTCCTCCTGTCTTATGGATGGTTTACTTCCTGCGGGCCGGCTGTTTTTTGCGCTGCTGCCAGTCCAGCCAGAGCTGGCTGGCGATGCAGACCGTGCTGTATACGCCGCTGATCATGCCGAACAGCAGCGGCAGGGCGAAGGTAAAGATGCTCTCGAGCTTGAAAACGATGGACACCACGCAGACGACGCCCAGCGCCACACAGGTGGTGATGGAGGTCATCAGGGAACGGCCGAAGCTCTGGTTGATCGAAAGGTTGACCAGCTCGCCGCGGCTCATCTGGCGCTTGCCATATAGCGCGCTGTTCTCACGGATACGGTCGTAGATAACGACGGTATCGTTGATCGAATAGCCCAGGATCGTGAGCATGGCGGCAATAAAGTTGCCGTTGAGGGGGATGCGCAGCAGCACAAAGACGCCGTAGACGATGATCAGGTCATGCAGCAGCGCCACGATGGCCGTTGCGCCGCCTTCCAGACCGCCCACCTTGCGGAAGCGGTAGGCCACATAGACAAGGATCAGCAGGCAGGCCGTGACAACCGCCACAACGCTCTTGAGCAGGAACTCCTTGCCGATGGTCGGGTTGACGTTGTTGATCTCGTTTTCGTCAAAGGCATTGTCGGGATACTGCTCGTTCAGCGTCGTCAGCAGCGCCCCCACTTCTTCGGTGGTCATGTTGTCGCTGCCGGGCATTGTGACGGTCAGGGTCTGGTTCCCGGCGATGTCGGTACCGGTCTGCAGCGTCAGGTCGGTCTGGCCGGTCGCCGTCTCAATGGTGGTTTCCACCGCTTCCAGGTCGATCTCATTCTGGTAGCCGAGCGTCAGCATCGTGCCGCCCTTGAACTCGACGTCCATCTTGACGCCGAACACGAACGAGAACAGCACGACCACCGCGATCAGCACGCCGGAGAAGGCATAATATTTCTTGCGGTTGCCGACGAAATTGATATGCGGGACCTTATACGGCGGGGTCTCGCCGCTCTTGGCGCCGCCGTACAGCCAGGGGTTGCGCAGCGCTTTGAAGCGGGACGCGCCGCGCAGCATGACGCGGGTGGCAAACACGCCGAACACAAAGTTCAGCAGCACGCTGGTCAGCAAAGTAAAGCCGAACGAATAGACCGTGCCGGCCGTGGAGGCGCCGAACCAGCGGAACACCGGGCTGAACACGGTGGCCCAGAACCCGTCGGTCGGGCCGAACGCGCCCATGAGGATGGCCGCCACGATCACGATGGTCACGTTGCCGTCAATGATCGGGGTCAGACCCATCTTCATGCCGTTGGCAATGGCGCCGTCCAGCGTCTTTTTCTTGCCAAGCTCCTCACGGATACGCTCGGCCGTGATAACATTGGCGTCCACGCCCATGCCGATGCCCAGAATGATACCCGCGATGCCGGGCAGCGTCAGCGTAGAACCGGAAAATACCGGGAAGTAACCGGAAACGACGGCCAGCGTGGCCGCAACCTGGCCCAGCAGCGACAGCACCGCAATGGTGCCGGGCAGCCGGTAGCGCAGGATCATGATAAGCGCGACCGCCACAAAAGCGATCACACCGGCCAGCACCATCACTTCCAGGCTGCGGGTGCCCAGCGTGGGGCTGATGGTGGAATAGCTTTCCGCCGAAAGCGCGAACGGAAGCGCGCCGGAGTTGATCTGGTTGGCCAGCGTCGTGACTTCCTCCTGGGTGAAATCGCCGCGGATGATGGCACTGCCGTTGGTGATGGCGGCTTCAACGGTGGCGGTGCTGATGTTTTCATCATCCAGCCAGATGCTGATGGTGCCGCTGTCCGGCGCGAGCTCGGTGGTAGCGTCGGCAAACTTCTGCGCGCCGCTGTCGTTAAAGTCGAGCTGCACGACATATCCTTCGGTCTGGTCGTACCCGGCCATGGCGGACTCCACATCCTCGCCGGTCAGGATCTCCTCGCCGTCAGCCGTGCTGCCCTTGCGGAAGACCATGTGCGCCGTGGCGCCGATCTCGTCGATGGCGCTCTGCGGGTCAAAGTCGGTCTCATCACGCTTCCAGGGGAAACGCACGATGATGCGGTCGCGGGTATAGTCGACATAGTCCTCGTAATCGGTGATGCCGAGACCGACAAGGCGGTCTTCAATGACGGTACGGGCCGCCACCATCTGTTCATCGGTCGCGTCCATGTCGTCCGCCGGCATGAACGTCACGTCCACGCCGCCGCGGATGTCGATGCCGAAGCGGATGTCCTGCGCGCCTTTGATGTAGGTGGTCTTGATGTCGCCATACTGGTAGCTGAAGCCCAGCAGAGCCGACAGCGAGAACAGTATGATCAGAAACGCCACGGCAACAAAATGCCATGCCTTCCCTCTCTTGTTCATAGGTACCTCCCAAAAATGCCCCCATGGGCAGGATTACATTTTACAGCCTTACGCCTGCTGCGCCAAAAGTTTTTCCACAACCGCCAGGCGCACACAGACCGTCAGCAGCAGCGAAGCGGTCTCCACCTCCGAAAGGCTCGGGTAGGTCGGCGCGATGCGCAGGTGGGAATCCTCCGGGTCGCGGCCATACGGGAAAGCCGCCCCGGCGCCGGTCAGCACAAGACCGGCTTCCTTGCACAGCTGGGCCACGCGTTTTGCGCAGCCGGGCATGACATACAGGCTGATGAAATAGCCGCCCTTGGGGTTGGTCCAGCGGGCGATATCCCCGCAGGGGGTCAGCTCCTGCGCAAACGTCGTTTTGACCGCGTCAAAGCAGGGCACCAGACGGCGGCGATGCTTGAGCATGTGGGCCAGAACGCCCGCCTTGTCACGCAGAAAGCGCACATGGCGCAGCTGGTTCATCTTGTCATAGCTGATGATCTTGACCTCAAACCGCTTGCAGGCATCCTTCATCGAAGCATCGCTGCAGGCAAAGGCCGAAACGCCGCCGCCCGGGAAGGTGATCTTGCTGGTGGAGGTGAACATGAAGACGCGGTCCTCATGGCCGTACTTGGCGGCCTCCTCCAGAAGCACCGGCGTCTCGATGATCTCGTCGGTCAGGTGGTGGACGATGTAAGCCTCGTCCCAGAAGATCTTGAAATCCGGCGCAGCCGTCTTCATGGCGGCAAAGCGGCGGACCGTCTCATCACTGTAAGTATAGCCGTCGGGGTTGGAATACTGCGGCACGCACCAGACGCCTTTGATCGTGGGGTCCTCGGCCACGAGCTTTTCGATCATGTCCATATCGGGGCCGGTCTCGCTCATCGGGACATTGATCATCTCAAAGCCGAATTCCTCCGTGATGCGGAAATGCCGGTCATACCCGGGCACGGGGCACAGGAATTTGCGGTGTTCGACCTGCGACCACGGGCAGGGAGAATCCTGAAAGCCGAAGCAGTAGCCGATGTTGATAAGGCTGTACATAAGTTCCAGGCTCGAGTTGCCGCCGACAAAGACGTTTTCCGGCTTGACGCCCATGATCTCGCCAAAAAGCTGGCGCGCCTCATACAGGCCTTCCAGGTTGCCGTAGTTGCGCGCGTCGGTACCGTCGGCGGTGGTGGTGTAATCGTCCATCTTCAACAGTTCCATGGCCAGGTCCATCTGGTGCGGGCCCGGCTTGCCGCGGGCCATGTTCAGCTTCAGGCCCATCGCCTTGTAGTCTTTATAGGACTTTTCCAGCGCCGCTTTTTCTGCCGCCAGCTGTTCCTTCGTCATCTTGCAATAATCAGACATATGGCGTTCCCCTCTCTGAAAATCTATCTGTTCTTTCCCTGCTGCGCACGCCGCCGGCCGCGGCCGGCCTATACCCAGACATACAGATAATTATAACCGAAACGTGCAGAATATACAAGTATTTTTGTCATTGTTTTTGCCAACCGGCGGCCGTTTGGCAGGTGTAAGGCGGCCCGGGCCCGTTTGCGGCCGGCACGGCTGCCGGGCTTTGGGGCGCACAAAAGCCCCGCGGCCAGCGGCCGCGGGGCAAAACGCCCTGTATTTTACAGCGCCATTTTATAGATGTTGTACATGTCTTCCTCAAACAGCACGCGGGCCGAACCCTTGCTGCCGCCGCAGGCCTGCGCACAGCTGGCGGCCATGGCGCGCAGCTGCGCGTCGGTGGGGGCAATGCCCAGCTCCCGCATGTTGGTGGGCATGCCGATGCTGCGGTAGAAATCTTCCATGGCGTGGATGCCTTTTTCGGCGGTCTCGGCGTCGGTTGCTCCGGGCTCCACGCCCATAACATTGACGGCGTAGCGCGCAAAGCGCGGCAGGATGCTGGCGCAGACATAACGCGCCCAGCTGGGCCAGACAGCCGCCAGCCCGGCGCCGTGCGTCACGTCAAACATGCCGCCCATCTCGTGCTCCAGTTCGTGGGTGACAAAGTCGCCGCCGCCGTTGCCGCAGCCGGTCAGGTCGTTATGTGCCAGCGAACCGGCCCACATGATCTCGGCGCGGGCGTCATAATTGCCCGGATCTTTGTGCAGGATCTGCGCATTTTTGATCACGGTGCGCAGCAGCGCTTCGGCAATGGCGTCGGTCAGCTCCATGTTGCCCTTGGAGGTAAAGTAGCGTTCCATCGTGTGCATCATGATATCGGCACAGCCGCTTTCAGTCTGGTAGTCAGGCAGGGTCAGCGTCAGTTCGGGGTTCATCACCGCAAACCTCGGGCGGGAGATATTGTCATTGTACGAGCGTTTCAGCGCCGTTTTTTCGTTGGTGATAACGCAGCTGTTGCTGGACTCGCTGCCCGCCGCGGCAATGGTCAGCACCGAAGCCACCGGCAGGCAGGCCCTGGCCTTGCGCTTGCGCGCAAACAGCTCCCAGACATCGTATTCCGGTTCTGCCAGGCCATAAGCGATCGCCTTAGCCGTGTCGATGGCCGAGCCGCCGCCCACCGCCAGCAGGAAGTCCACACCTTCGCGCTTGCCGATTTCAATGCCTTCGTACACCTTGCCGATGTGCGGGTTGGGCACAACGCCGCCCAGCAGATGGCAGGCGATGCCCGCCGCGCGCATCGGCGCGACAATGCTTTCCATCAAGCCGCTTTTGACAACACGCTCGCTTCCGTAAACCACCAGCACTTTTGTGCCGTGGTATTTCTGCACATAGGCGGCGGTCTCGGTATGCGCGCCGCGGCCGAAGACGATCTCTGTCGGGGAATAGAAAGTAAAATTGTTTGCCATAAACTACCACTCTGCCTTTCTGAAAGCGGGCTTGCACCGCCCGCTGGTGCTTGTCTAAAGTATACCACACCGCGCGCCAAAAGCAAGCGCCCGGGCAGCGCCGCCGTGCAAAGCGGTAAACAGAAAAGGGACGCGGAAAACAAACGTTTTCGCGTCCCTTTTCTGTGCAGTGCCGCCGGCGGGGATCGAACCCGCACGCTGTTTCCAGCGAGGGATTTTAAGTCCCTTGCGTCTGCCTGTTCCGCCACGGCGGCTTGACCCATTTATTCTAACGCAGCAGGCCCAAAAAGTCAAACACTCTTTTCCTTATTTCCCTGCCCCGGCTGCCGCCAGACTGCTTGATTCTGCGCCGCGGCGCGGTATAATGAAGATATACAAAACGCAATGGGAGGCGCCGGATATGGAGCAGACTTCGCTGTTTGAGCGCAGGGTCCCGCAGCCGCTGGCGGCGCGGCTGCGCCCGGCCACGCTGGACGAATATGTAGGGCAGACACACCTGCTGGCCCCCGGTAAGGTGCTGCGCCGTCTGATCGAGACGGACCAGGTATCCTCCATGATTTTCTGGGGGCCGCCCGGTGTCGGCAAAACGACGCTGGCCCGCATCATCGCCAACTGTACCAAAGCCTCTTTCATTGATTTTTCCGCCGTGACCAGCGGCATCAAGGAGATCCGCGCCGTCATGCAGCAGGCGGAAGACAACCGCCGTTTTGGCGAGAGGACCATCCTGTTCGTCGATGAGATCCACCGCTTCAACAAGGCGCAGCAGGACGCCTTCCTCCCCTTTGTCGAAAAAGGCAGCATCATTTTGATCGGCGCGACCACAGAAAACCCTTCGTTTGAGATCAACAGCGCCTTGCTTTCACGCTGTAAAGTGTTTGTGCTTCACAGCCTTTCGCCGGAGGAACTGGTCACGCTGCTGCGCCGCGCGCTGAAAGACCCGCGCGGTTTCGGCGGTCAAACCGTGCACATCACGGATGAAGTTCTGGAAGCGCTGGCCGTGTTTGCCAACGGCGATGCGCGCACAGCCCTTTCGACGCTCGAGATGGTCGTGCTCAACGGCGAAGTCGGCGCGGACGGCAGCGTGACTGTGACCGAGCAGACGTTTGAGCAGTGTACCTCCAAAAAGTCCCTGCTTTATGACAAAAAGGGCGAGGAACATTATAATCTGATCTCGGCGCTGCACAAGTCGATGCGCAACTCCGACCCGGATGCGGCCGTCTATTGGCTGGCGCGCATGCTGGAAGCGGGCGAAGACCCGCTGTATGTGGCCCGCCGTGTGATCCGCTTTGCCAGCGAAGATGTCGGCCTGGCCGACCCCCGCGCGCTGGAGCAGGCCGTCGCCGCCTACCAGGCATGCCATTTTCTCGGCATGCCGGAGTGCACGGTCCATCTGACACAGGCCGTTGTGTACATGTCGCTGGCGCCGAAGTCGAACGCGCTCTACGCCGCCTACGAGCACGCCAAAAGCGATGCCGTCAAGCAGTTGGCCGAGCCGGTGCCGCTTGTGATCCGCAATGCGCCGACCCGCTTGATGCAGGAACTGGATTACGGCAAGGGATACCAATACGCCCACGACGCGCCGGACAAATTGACTACGATCCAATGTCTGCCCGATTCCCTTCTGGGCCGGGTGTACTATGCCCCCACCGAGGAAGGCCTGGAAGCGCGCTACAAGGCGCGGCTGGAACAGATCAAGACCTGGAAAAAAGAGCATGACGCCCCTTAAAAAGACAAAACGATCCCGCCCGCAGCCCCTCATCAGGCATGCGGGCGGGATCACTTTTTATAGAAGCTTACTGTTCGGGGCTCAGTACAGGCCCAGCGCCAGGCCAACCAGCCGCACGAGGAACGCGACGCCCCAGGCGATCACGCACTGCTGCACCGCCACCCAGACGGCCGCGCGCGTGCCGCCCAGCTCCCGCTTGACCGCCGCAATGGCCGCCACACAGGGGGTGTACAGCAGCGTAAAGACAAGGAACACGATCGCCGTGAACGGGGTAAACATTGTGGAGAGGGCCGCCGTATCCCCGCCCAGCAGCACGGTCAGTGTGGAAACGACGCTTTCTTTGGCCGTAAAGCCGGTGATCAGCGCCGTAGAAGCGCGCCAATCTCCAAAGCCGAGCGGCGCAAAAACCGGCGCAATCAGGCTGCCCAGCATTGCCAGCAGGCTGCTGTCCGCCGAGGCGGCCACATTGAGGCGCAGATCAAACGTCTGCAAAAACCAGATGATCACCGTCGCCACAAAGATGATGGTGAACGCACGCTGAATGAAATCGCGCGCTTTCTCCCAAATCAGCTGCGCAACGTTGCGCGCGCTGGGCAGACGGTAGTTGGGCAGTTCCATCACGAACGGGACCGGCTCGCCGCGAAACGCCGTGTGTTTGAGCACCAGCGCAAACAGTACGCCGCACAAAATCGCAAACAGGTACAGCCCCACCATGACCGGCGCGCGCAGGGCCGGGGCAAAAAACGCCGCTGTGAACAGGCCGTAGATCGGCAGCTTGGCCGAGCAGGACATGAACGGCGTGAGCAGGATGGTCATACGGCGGTCACGTTCGCTGGACAGCGTGCGGGTCGCCATGATGGCCGGGACCGAGCAGCCGAAACCGATGAGCATCGGCACAAAGCTGCGGCCGGACAGGCCGATGCGGCGCAGCAGTTTGTCCATCACAAACGCGACGCGCGCCATGTAGCCGGTGTCCTCCAGAATCGAAAGGAAGAAAAACAGCGTGACAATGGTCGGCAAAAAGCTCAAAACGCTGCCCACGCCGGCAAAGATACCATCTATGACGAGCGAGTGCACCACGGGGTTGATGCCGTAAGCTGTCAGCGCGCTGTCCACAACGCCGGTCAGCGCATCAATGCCCATGGTGAGCAGGTCAGACAAAAAGGCGCCGATCGCGCCGAAGGTCATCCAGAACACAAGCGCCAGAATCCCGATGAAGCAGGGCAGCGCCGTATACTTGCCGGTCAAAATGCGGTCGATGGCAACGCTGCGCTTGTGTTCCCTGCTCTCGGCCGGGTGCACGACCGTCTCGGCGCAGAGTTTTTCAATAAAGGTAAAGCGCATATCGGCCAGGGCGGCCTCACGGTCAAGGCCGCCTTCGGTCTCCATCTGGGTCACGGCATGTTCGAGCAGGTCCTGCTCGTTCGGCTCAAGGTCCAGCGCTTTCAAAATCAGCGGGTCGCCCTCCACGAGCTTGGTGGCGGCAAAGCGCGTCGGCAGCCCGGCGCGGCGGGCGTGGTCTTCGATCAGGTGGACGACCGCATGGATACAGCGGTGTACGGCGCCGTTTTCGTCCCCGTCCTGGTCCCCGCCTTCGCAAAAGTCGATGCGGCCGGGCGTCTCGCGGTAGCGCGCCACATGGATGGCATGGTCGATCAGTTCGTCGATGCCTTCGTTTTTGGCCGCCGAAATCGGCACCACCGGGATGCCCAGCAGTTCCTCCAGCCGGTTGACCAGGATGGTCCCGCCATTGGCGCGCACTTCGTCCATCATGTTGAGCGCCAGCACCATCGGGATGCCCAGCTCCATCAGCTGCATGGTCAGATAGAGGTTGCGCTCGATGTTGGAGGCATCCACAATGTTAATGATGCCGCTGGGTTTCTGCTGCAGCAAAAAGTCGCGGGTGACAAGTTCCTCGCCCGAATAGGGCGACAGCGAATAGATACCCGGCAGGTCGGTGACTGTGGCTTCGTCGTGGCCGCGGATCACGCCGTCCTTGCGGTCGACCGTCACGCCCGGGAAGTTGCCGACATGCTGGTTGGAGCCGGTCAGCTGGTTGAACAGCGTTGTCTTGCCGCAGTTCTGGTTGCCCGCAAGGGCAAAGGTCAGCGGCTGGCCTTTCGGGACCGGCTGGCCGGATTTGTGGTCATGGTAGCTGGCCGCGTTGTGCAGTTCGCCGCGGCCGGGGTGCGGCACCGCCGCATGGCGCTTTTCTTCCGGTTTTGCGCGGTCGCTCGGGTGGATATCCTGTATATCGATCTGCCTGGCATCGTCCAGGCGCAGCGTCAGCTCATAGCCGCGCAGTTCCAGTTCGATCGGGTCGCCCATCGGCGCGACCTTGCGCAGCGTGACTTCGGTGCCCGGGGTCAGCCCCATATCCAGCAGATGGCGGCGCAGCGCGCCGCTCCCGCCTACTGTATTGATGACGGCATCCTGTCCTATTTTCAATTCCGCCAGTGTCATGGTCCGTCCTCCGCTTCGGTAAAGTTTCCCTGTGCTTACTTTCCATTATAAAGACTACAACCCGCGCCGCGGTGTGTCAATAGCCGGGCGCAAAAAAGTTTCACATGCCTAACCGGCCGCAGCGGCCTGCCTACGAGCCCAAAATTGCGCTTTCCTTTGGCTGGCGAATTTGCTATACTGAACTATATTGCCGATAAAACTGTATGCCGTATTTCCGGCAAAGGAGCACGCCATGCCCAGCGATCATTTTCGCCTTTTGTACCCGGACAGGATCGAGCCTTCCGGGCGCAACGCCTTCCCGGACCATGAATTCATCCATACCCTGCAGATCGACCAGATGGTCAGCATCGGCCGCGAAAGCTACCGCGGCATCCCTGATCTGCAGCTGGAACGCTTTTTCTCCTGCGACCCGGTCGTGCTGCGTTACCGGGCCGAAATCATTGAGGAGATTGCCGCAAGCGAACCGCTGCAGCAGCTGATTGCTGACGCCCTGCCGATGATCCGCGATGTGTACGAGATGCGCAAGGTACTGAACCATGGCGACGGCAGCCTGGAGAGCGGGTTATCCAGCACGCGCTATATTGAGCAGTATATCGCGCTGGTGGAACTGTTCCGCCAGCGGCTGGAACCGCTAGCGCCCCAAAGCGCCGGGCTGCGCCGCCTGAAGGACGAGATCCTGGCACGCAGCGAGAGCGAAGATTTCAAGGCGCTGCGCCGCCATCTGGAGGACCTGGACACACACATCGGCCGCATCAAAAGCATCACGCTCGGGCTGAACCTGGACGGAAACCTGCATGTGACCGACGCCGGCCTTGTGAGCATCAATACCGCCCCGTTCCGCCAGAGCAGCCTGATGGACCGCCTGCTTGGCCGCAGCGGCAAGGACCCGATGGTTTGCATGTCCGGCTTTGCCAGCATTGCCAAATCCAGCCGGGACGACGAGCGCCAGGCGCTGGACAGCGCCGTGCACCGTGCGCTGGATGTTGTGTTTGCCAAGGTCATCCGCAGCTGGGAGCCGGTCATCAACCAGTATTATCACGACGAGACCCGCTTTTTTGTAGAGTTGATGGACGATCTGCGCTTTTTGTCGGCGGCCGTGCATTTTCTTTTGGAACTGCGCGCGCACGGCTGCCGCTTCTGCCGCCCGGTGATCCGCCCGGTCCAGGACCGTGCGCTGCACCTGCACAATGTTTACAACCCGATGCTGGCGCTGAAGGTCAGCGGCGAGCCGATCGTCGCCAATGATTTTGATTATGATGAAAACGGCCGCTTTTACCTTGTTACCGGCCCCAACCACGGCGGCAAGTCGATTTTCTGCTACTCGATCGGCATGGCGCAGGCGCTCTTTCAGCTGGGTCTGCCTGTCCCGGCCGAGCGCGCCGAGATGAGCCCTGTCACCGGCATCTACACCCACTTCCCCACATCGGACGAGGACAACTACGGCAAAGGACGCCTTGAAAGCGAATGCGCGCGCATCAGCGCGATTTTGCCCCGCCTGCGTGACACCGACCTGTTTTTGATGGATGAGAGTTTCAGCTCCACAAGCCTGCTGGAGGGCAGTTACATTGCCGGGGAAGTTCTGTCCGCCATCAGCGAGATCGGCTGCGGCGGGGTGTATGTGACCCACATCCATGAGCTGACCCAGCGCGTGCGGGAATTGAGCGTCGGACCCGGCAAACTGGATAACCTCGTGGCGCAGATGCAGAGCGTGTCCGACGGTACCCGCAGCTACCGTGTGCTGCGCACAACGCCGGACGGCTTGAGCTACGCCAGAGACATCGCCCGCAAGTACGGCCTGAGCCGGGAAGAAATATTGCAAAAACACAACCAGCAGCTGCGCGGCGGCTTGTAAACGACCCCCGTACATGCTAGAATACAGGTACCCTATTTTTGTGGAGGCAATGACCATTGAGATCCGGAAAAGTATCTTCAAAAAACATCTTTTGGCTTTTTCTGGCCGCGGCGCAGATCGTATTTCTGTGCGCCGTGTCCTGGAAGGCAGGCGGCGCAACGATCGACAACGACGCCGGTAAAGTCTTTACCCATATGATGGCGATATGGGAGTCCGGCACGCTGGCTGTGCCGGATTGGCAGTACATCACCACAATGGAAGTGGACTGCACAACGATATTGGCGCTGCCGTTTTACGGGCTGACGCGCAACCCGATCCTGGCCTTCTGGTGCGGGAATGTGATCCTGCTGGCCGGGTGGGCCGCGCTGCTCTATACCCTGGTCCGCCGCATGGGCGGCAGCATTGCCAAAGCCTCTCTCACCATTCTGGCAGTCCTGCTGCCTTACGAGTTCTATATCCTTGGTTACTGGAACATGCTGTTCCTGAACGCTTCCCAGTATGCGTTCAAGGTCATGCTGCCGCTGCTGCTCATCGTTCTGCTGCTGGCGCCGGAACGCCCGCGCCGCCGCGACTGGGCGCTGCTTGTTCTTTACCTGGCCGGGTGCTGGCTGACAGCGCTTTCCAGCGGCATCTATGTGGCTGCCTGCGGGTTGGCGCCCGTCCTGTGCCTGGCGATCTACGAATGGCTTCAAAGCCGTCTGCGGGCCACGCCATACCGCCTTGCCTGCCTTTTCGGCAGCGCGGCGGCAACGCTGGCCGGGCTTTTCCAGCAGCATCTTCTCGGCATTGCCTCCAACGCTTCCTCTATGGAGCTCAACAGGCTGGATACCATCCGCGACAATGCCGCAAACTGCCTGATCGGCTTTTTCCGCCTGTTCGGAGCTGTACCCAATGAAAGTTTGCCGGTCTTCAGTCTTGACGGTATTTCCACGCTTCTGCGCATGCTGCTGGCCGCCGCCTTACTGGCGCTGGCCGTGTGGTTCTCGGTTCGCGCCCTGTCCGGTTCATTACCTGCCGTATTGCACCCGGCGCGCTATCTTGTCGCCGTTTTCTGGTGGAATCTGGCTGTTTTGCTGGCCACAAACACACGCTATGGCGACCAGTATTTTGAGTACCGCTATCATCTGATCGGCGCAGTCCCGCTCATCATCCTTGCATTTTTTGTAATCCCTGTGCTGACAGCCAGGCCGCTGCGCCTGCACCGGGCCGCCGCCGGAGCGGGCACAGCCATGGCAGTGGCGTTTACCTTTTTGGTCAACTGGAACGCCGTGCAGGATATCTGGCAGCCCGACGGCACCTTTGGCATCAACGGCCCCGAGCGCGAGATCTGCGGTATCATCAACACCATGGACGTGGAGGATGTGATCATGGCGACCGATACCGGGTGCACAGAGATTTGCGCTGCATTGGATACAGCCCACCGCTACATCAACCTAATGTCCATCGAAGGTCAACAGCCGAAACTTGCTACATGGGATGGTCGTTTAAGCGATACGGATGGTTTTTCTTATGATAAACCGGCCGCTGTTGTTTGTCCCCTTGAAAGCGGCATTGAATCCCTGCCTTTTTATCTGGCCGGGCAATGTGTTGAAGTTGGTCGCACCAACGCGTATCTTGTGCTACGCACAAATGACGCCCCACTCGTAGACGGGCTGGTCGGACTGCCTTATGGCGAAGCAAGTGTTGATTACCCGAACACGACCTGGTACTCCTACTATGGCGAAATCGACGCCCAGCGCCGCCTGCACACTGACCCGGCGGGCGGGGAGGCGCTGCGTTCCCCCTTGATCGTGATCCACACGGCGGCCCAAATCACGCTGACCTGCGAGAGCGAAGCCGCTGCCGGAGCCATTGGCAAACTGCAATTGTGGCAGGGGGACACGCTGCTGGCCGAAAGCGACGTTCCTTCCGGCAATGTCGAAGTCACGCTGCAGGCCCCGGCATGCGAGGATTGTTATCTTCTGTTAACGTTTAACCCCGGTTGTGAGGCCGTCGTCGGGCCCATCTATTTCGAGGCCCTTTCCTGATCCTTTCCCATATGGCAAACACTGCCGCCGGACAAAGTCCGGCGGCAGTGTTTTTCATAACCATGCACTATATTTCTTCCGCAGCCCGTTCCCGCTCCTCATAATTTTCCAGAAAGCTGTGGTCCACACCGCGGGCGCGGTAGCCCGGCATCGTGTCCAGGCAGACGGCGTGCAGACTGCTGAAGATGTTGTCCTCAATGTTGGGCGTTTCTTTTTTTAAGGCAGCGATCAGCTGCTTGACCTCCTGCCGCTTGGAAACGCCCGGTTCATCGCTGCGCGCAGTCAGGCGGCAGGCGCACTGCAGGAAGGAAAGGCCGTGATAACGCGCCCAGGCGATGATATCCGCCTCCTTGATGCAGTACAGCGGACGGATGAGCTCCATGCCGGGGAAGTTCCTGCTGTGCAGTTTGGGCGGCATCGTCTGCAGCTGCGCGCCGTAAAACATGCTCATGACAGCGGTCTCGATCACATCGTTGAGGTGATGCCCCAGCGCGATTTTGTTACAGCCCAGCGCCTGCGCCTGTTTGTACAGATGTCCGCGGCGCATGCGCGCACACAGATAACAGGGGTTGCGGTCGGTTTCATACGCCACCGTAAAAATATCCGTCTCAAACACATGGATCGGGATGTGCATCCGTTCGGCATTGTCCAGAATCTTCTGGCGGTTGGCCGGGGCATAGCCGGGGTCCATCACAAGAAAAGAGAGCTCAAACGGGACCTCGCTGTGACGGTGCAGCTCCTGCATCAGCTTGGCCAGCAGCATCGAGTCCTTACCGCCGGAAATGCATACGGCGATGCGGTCCCCTTCTTTAACCAGCTCATACCGCTTGACAGCGGCGATGAACGGGTTCCACAGCTGCTTGCGGTATTTTTTGATCAGGCTGCGCTCGATCTGCTCATATGGCTGCAGTTCGCGGGCCATTGGCTCTCCCCTTTCTCTCTGCCTTTCACAATTTTATCCGCGCGGGCACCCCGCCAAATCCCGGATGACCTCCCCGGCCAGGATCAAGCCCGCTACCGGCGGGACAAAAGCGTTGGACGCCGGGCTTTGGCAGCGCGCAGGGCCGCCGCGCGCCGAATCCAGCGCACCGCCGCCGGGGGCAGCGCCCGCCGTGGGCTGCTCCTGCGAGTATACGACCTTCAGTTGCCGCACGCCGCGCTTGCGGCACAGCGTGCGCATTGCGCGCGCAAGCGGGCACACCGAGGTCTTGTACAGATCCGTCACAACAAATGCGGTGGGGTCCAGTTTGTTGCCCGCCCCCATCGAGCTGATGACCGGCACGCCCGCCTCCTGGGCGCGGACGGCCAGCTCCACCTTGGCGCTGACTGTATCGATCGCATCGACGACATAATCATAGCTGGAAAAATCAAACTGATCCGCCGTCTGCGGCCCAAAAAACACTTTATAGGTGCGCACGACCGCCGCCGGGTTGATGGCGGCAATGCGCGCGGCAAACGCGTCGACCTTATACTGCCCCAGGGTATCGTGGGTGGCGATGATCTGCCGGTTCAGGTTGGTCAGGCAGACTTTGTCGTCGTCGATCAGGTCGAGCGCCCCGACGCCGCTGCGCGCCAGCGCTTCGACCGCATAGCCGCCGACGCCGCCGACGCCGAACACCGCGACCCGCGCATGGTACAAGCGCTCCATCGCCTGGGCGCCAAACTGGGCCTGCGTGCGTGCAAACTGGTCAACCATCAGCCTTGCCTCCCCCCCTGTTTTTTCCCTGTGCATTGTAGCATGGGGGCCGTTTCTATGTCAAGAAACGGCCGGAGGGCGGACAAAGTTGTCCGCCCTCCGGCCGCTGGCTGTTGCGTTTTATCTCTTTTGGCTTATCTTTTTTCGCCGCGGTCCCCCGCCGCGCCTGCGGCGCAAAACGGCCCGCGCCGCCGCTTTAACAAGCAACACGCCGCATGCGACCGCCAGCGCGAACAGGGTCGCTTCCATCCCGTGCCCCCTTATTCCGTTTCGTCCGTTTCCGCGCCAAACACGCGGTCATACCGCTGCCGGTAATCCTCGACCGGCAGCGCCGCCGCCATGGCGCAGGCGGCGCCATATTTCTGTTCTTCGGTCAGCGGGAACGGCATTTCCGGAAACGAATGAAGGATGCGCCGGACGATGTCGTGATAGTAACGCGCCGTAAAGGCGCCGCGGTCGGTCAGGTAAACTTTGCCATAGCGCTCTTTGACCACCAGCCCCCACTCCATTAAGGATTCAAGCACGCGGGCCACCGATGGCTTTGTCACCCCGAGCGCCCGGGCAACTTCCATCGAGGAGACAGCCGCCTTCTTGCGGGCGATATCATCAATCACAAACAAATAGCGCAGGTTCGTGTCCGACAAAAACATGCTGTTCGCCTTCTCTTTTCGTATTGTGCAAGCGGGCCGTCACGGCTTTTTGCCCTGCGCCGGGTGGCACAGCCCGCACCCTGCGCAGCTGCCGCAGCCGCCCCCGCAGGAGCAGGCGTGTTTGCCCCGCTTATGGTTGCGATAGCCGTTATAAAGGATCGCTCCCACCGTTCCGAAAACGATCACCGAGCCGATGATCGTAGGCAGACTTTCAAGCAATGCATTCCACATGGTTTGGCTCCTTTTTTGCGCAAAGGCTCTTTCAGGCGTGTTTATTTGTCCTGGTATTTGTTGCGGCGGAACAGCAGATAAAGCACCGCGGCGAGGATCGCGAGCGCGGCGACGGTCCCGAGGCCAAAGGCCGTTTCGCCGGTGAACAGGCCGCCGATCTGATAGATGACGAGCGAAGTGCAGTAGGCCAGCAGGCACATATAGCCGATGGCAATGGCGGTCCATTTGCCGTTGTTCATCTCGCGTTTGATCGCGCCCATGGCGGCAAAGCACGGCGCGCACAGCAGGTTAAAGACCATGAAACTGTAAGCGGTGAGCGGCGTGAAGAAATCGGCGACCATGCCCCAGATTTCTTCCCCTTCCTCGGAGACTTCACCCGCATAGTTGAACAGGACCGCAAATGTGGAGACAACGTTTTCCTTGGCGATCAGGCCGGTGACGGTGGCGACCGTCGCCTGCCAGGTGCCGAAGCCAAGCGGGGCAAAAACGATATCGACCACGCCGCCGATCGCTGCGAGCAGGCTTGTGTTGTTGTCCTCCACCATGCCGAACGCACCGTCCGTAAAGCCGAAGCCCTGCAGGAACCACAGCACGACCGAAGAGGCCAGAATAACGGTGCCCGCGCGCTTGATGAAAGACCAGCCGCGTTCCCAGGTGGCGCGCAGCACGTTGCCCCAGGCCGGAACGTGGTAGGCGGGCAGCTCCATGACGAACGGCGCCGGGTCGCCCGCGAACAGCTTTGTTTTCTTGAGGATGATGCCGGAGAGGACGATGGCTGCCACGCCGATAAAGTAAGCGGAGACCGCGACCAGGAAGCTGCCGCCGAACAGCGCGCCCGCAAACAGGCCGATGATGGGCATCTTGGCGCCGCAGGGGATGAAGCAGGTGGTCATGATGGTCATTTTGCGGTCACGGTCGTTTTCGATGGTGCGGGAGGCCATGACGCCGGGCACACCGCAGCCGGTGCCGACCAGCATCGGGATGAAGCTCTTGCCGGAAAGGCCGAATTTGCGGAAGATACGGTCCATAATAAAGGCGATACGGGCCATGTAGCCGATATCTTCCAGGATCGAGAGCAGCAGGAACAAAACGAGCATCTGCGGCACAAAGCCCAGCACTGCGCCGACACCGGCCACAATGCCGTCCACGACAAGACCGGTCAGCCACGGCGCGCAGCCGACGCTTTCCATAAAGCCCTGGACAGCCGGGGGTACGATCTCCCCGAACAGCACATCGTTGGTCCAGTCGGTGGCCATGGTGCCGATCGAGATCGGGAAACCGCCCATGGCAATGGCATAGATCAGCGCCATCACGCAGGCAAAGATGGGCAGCGCCGCAATGCGGTTCGTGACCACGCGGTCGATCTTATCCGATACGGTCATGTTCCCGGCGCGGTCCTGTTTGTGCACCGCAGCCGTTACGACCTTATTGATGTAGGCATAGCGCTGGTTGGTGATGATGCTTTCGGCATCGTCGTCCATTTCCTTCTCGCAGTCGGCAATGTGCGCCCCGATATGCGCCAGCGTTTGCTGGTCCAGCTGCAGCTCCTGTTGCACTTTTTCATCGCGCTCAAACAGTTTGACCGCGTACCAGCGCAGGAAACGTTCATCCACACGCCCCTGAATGCTCTCCTCGATGTGGGCGATGGCATGTTCCACGCTGCCGGTAAATACATGGGGAAGCTCCCCTGCGCGGCCCTCCCTGGCGGCCGCGACCGCCAGTTCCGCCGCTTCGGTTGCGCCTTCGCCCTTGAGCGCGCTGATGGCCACCGCCCGGCAGCCCAGCTGTGCGCCGAGCTTTTTCAGGTCGATCTTATCGCCGTTTTTCCGCACAAGATCAATCATGTTGACCGCCATCACGACCGGGATGCCCAGTTCGATCAGCTGGGTGGTCAGATAAAGATTGCGTTCGATGTTGGTGCCGTCGATGATGTTGAGGATGACGTCCGGCTTTTCGCCGACCAGATAGGTACGGGAGACGACCTCCTCCAGCGTGTACGGCGAAAGAGAGTAGATGCCGGGAAGGTCCTGGACGATGACGTCCTTCTGCCCTTTCAGGCGGCCTTCCTTCTTTTCCACCGTAACGCCGGGCCAGTTGCCGACATACTGGTTGGAACCCGTCAGCGCATTGAACAAAGTGGTCTTGCCGCTGTTCGGGTTACCGGCCAGCGCGATCTTGATTGCCATAAACGATTACCCCTTTTCTTGCCTTGCCAAAAGTTAGCAGTAGCTAACTTTTGGCCGGAAAATCAGGCGGTCTTTTTGATCGGGTCAACCGGTCAAAAAGTTACCGCCGTTACTGGACTTCGACCATCTCCGCGTCCGCCTTGCGGATGCTGAGCTCATAGCCGCGGATATTGAGTTCTATCGGGTCGCCCAGAGGCGCGACCTTGCGCACATAGACCTCAACCCCTTTGGTCAGGCCCATGTCCATGATGCGGCGGCGTACCGGCCCTTCGCCGCGCACGCGGGCGACTGTGGCTGTCTCGCCGACCTTGACCTCTTTCAATGTTTTCATGCGGATTCCTCCTTCTGTCTGATCTGAACGGAAGCGATGGCAGAACGCGCGCCGCGCGTTGCCTGTCAGCCGACCATGATCCGGTTGGCCATTGTGCGGTCCAGCGCGATCCGGCTTTGTTTGACCTGGACGATCAGGTTCCCGGCGATCTCATTGACCACCATGACCTGTGCGTCCACCACAAAGCCCAGCTCCGCCAGATGCTGGCGGACTTCGTCGCGGCCGGTGATCTTTTGGATCACGCAGCTTTCCCCGGCTTTGGCCAGCGTAAGCGGCATCATGCAAGCACCTTCTTTCCGAAGTGTTAGCTATAGCTAACTTTCGAGCTTTGAATCAGCGGTTAGACCTTGCTAACCGCTTGAACAACTGCAGTTTACCACCCTGACCCGCAAATGTCAATAGTTTTATTGCAATTTTAGTTAGTTTGTGCTAATCTAGGATATATTGAACAAAGCAAGACAAATCAAACGCGCCGGGGATTTTTCCGTTCACGCCCCAGGCGGCCGTTATCCAAAAGCGAGGCGATATTTTTGAAGATCCACCAATCCGCAGAAGATTATCTTGAAAAAATACTCATGATCCGGGAAAAAAAAGGCGAGGTCCATTCGATCGACATCGCCAACGAGCTGGGGTTTTCCAAGCCGAGCGTGAGCGTGGCCATGAAAAACCTGCGCCAGGCCGGGTACATCTCGATGGACGGCAGCGGCGCGATCACGCTGGAAGCGCCGGGGCTGGAAATCGCCGAGCGCATCTACCGGCGGCACAAACTGCTGACCCGTTTTCTGCTGGCGTTGGGCGTCAGCGCCGAGACGGCCGCCCGGGACGCCTGCCGCATCGAACATGACCTCAGCCCCGAAACTTTTGACCGGCTGCAGGCTTATGTGCAAGAACACCTGCCCGAATCATGACTTTTTCACGCTACGGCGTCCGCCCAAATGGCGGACGCCGTTTTTCGTTTGCGCGGCCACTGTCAGCCGCCGGTGTCCTGCGCAAGCGGGTACGCCTCGCCGGGCTGCGCAATGTCCGCACAGAACGTATACCGCACCGTGCATTGCATGCCCTGCTGCGTCTGTTCGATTTCGGCGCTCTCCTGCTCCAGCTGCGCACCGGGGAACTCCTGCATAAGCCGGAGGCGGCACGCCCGCTTTGCCATGGCCGCCGCCGTTTCCGGCGCATAGTTTAGCGTCCGGGTGTCGGTCATCCAATAGCTGGTCCTGCACACCGCGGCCGGCAGCGCGATGCGCCCCAGACGCAGCGGCTCCCATATTGTCTGGCAAATTGCGCCGTCTCCCGGGGCGCCCGCTTCTTTTTCCTCTATATTTTCTGCCCCGCCGAACGTCCGCCCCAGAACATGCCAGACCGTCTGTTCCGCGCTCTGGCCGGTCAGCAGGCGCGCCTGCTGCGCAAGCGGCTGCACGGCGGTATAACTTTTTTCCATGCGCGCGATGACCTGCCCGGCCGCCGCCTGTTCGACCGCATCGCCCTGGCGGTCCGCTTTCTGGCCGTTGGCCAGCAGCTGCCCCTGCGCCACATACTGCCCCGGTTCCACGCTGGCAAAGCCGCTTTGCAAAAGCACCGACACGACCTGCCCGCCCGCTTTGGCGTAGAGCGCCCCGGCCGGCGGGTCTTGCTGTACCGGCTGGATATCCCGCACGGTCTGCTCCACAAAAAGGCAGCCCCCGGCAAAGTTGAGGCTGACCCAGCCAAGCCCCTGCATGGCGCTGTCCAGCGCATCCTGCGCAGCCTGCAGCTTTTGCTGCGCAAGCCAGGCGCCTTCCCAGACGCCGTGCTGCGCGAGCACCGCGCGGAATTGTTGCTGTGCCGCCGCATCCAAACCGCCGAAGTCGATCTGCCACACAAAGCCGGGCAACCACCGCACAAGGCACAAAAACAGCACCGCCCCCACCAGCAGCCCCGGCCGGCGCAGCAAAAACGCGCACCGCACGCCCGGCCCGCGGCGCGCGGCAACGCACAGCTGCCAGCCGCCCGCCGCCGCCACGGCGCGCAGCTTTTCCAGTTCCGCCCCGCGGGCCCGCGCACGGTAGCCCGCCCCGGCGCAGCAGATGTTTGCCAGCCGCAGCCCGGCCCCGGCTGCCTGTGCAAAGAAGTGCTGCGCCCGGGGCCCGCTCACCTCGATGTACACAACATCCCCCGGCCAGCCGCCCGCGCGCTTCATCCGCCGCCCCCTTTCCATTTCTTTTCCAGTTCGATGCGCCGTACCGTTCCGGCCGCCAGCAGGCGGCGGCGGGCCAGCGATTCTATCCGCAGGTTTTCCCCATACAATGTAATGACCGCCGCCCCCATATCCAGCGATATCTTCTGCGGGGTCAGGTCCAGTATGCGGCGGCAGCCATCCGTCACGACCATTCCACCGCGGATGACAAGGTCCGGCAAACGGTAAAAATCCTTCTCCGGCTGGGCAAACAGCCTTTTGGGCTGCGGCGTCTCTCTTTTTGGCCCGGCGGCCGGGCGGCGGTATCCCCGTTTCATGCCATGCCCCCCTTTGCTGCGTCACCCCAAATATATAGCAAAAGGGGGCCCGTTATGAACAAAACCCGTTGGGGCCGCGGCGCTTGCCTGCTCGCCGCCCTGGCCCTTGGCGCCGCCTGCCTGGCCCAGCCGCAGGCAGCCGCGCAGTCATTCCGGCAGGGGGTATCGCTCTGCCTCTATACCCTGCTGCCTGCGCTGTTTCCGTTTCTTGTTCTGTGCAGCTGGCTGACAGCCAACCTGCCCGGCCGGGGGCTCTGGTTTGCGTTGGGTTCCTCCTGGCTGGGCGGCTATGCCGTCTGCGCGCACAATACCGCTGCGCTGCGCCGGGGCGGGCGGCTGGACAACGCCCGGGCCCAGCGGTTTCTGGTCCTGGGCTGCTGCTCCAGCCCGGGGTTCGTCATTGGCTGTGTGGGCGGGCAGCTGCTTGGCTCGGTTGCCGCCGGCGTAGCGCTGTACGCGCTGCAGCTGGCGGCCAACCTGCTCTGCGCCGCGCTGCTCGCCCCCTGGCTGCGCCCGCAAGAAAAGCACAGGGGCCCGCTGCCCGCTTCGCTGCGCCCACCGCAGCAAAGCAGTTTTTCAGACGCCGTTTCACAGGCAGCCGACAGCTGCCTGCACCTGTGCGGCTGTGTGGTATTTTTCCGCACGATCAGCGGTGTGATCTCCCGCTTTCTGCCGCCCGGCCTGCAGCCGCTGCTGAGCGCCGCGCTGGAGATCAGCGCCGGCTGCGCCGATCTTGCGGCGCGCGGCGGCGCGGCGGCGCTGTACGGCTGCTGCGCCTGCCTGAGCCTGCTGGGCTTTTCTGTCTATGTGCAGATGCAGGGCATCCTGCAGGGATGTGTGCCGCTGCGGCTGTTTTTTGTTTCCCGCCTTGTGCACTTTGGGCTTTTTCTGCTCCTTGTCCGCCTCTGCCTGCCGCTTCTGCCGCGGGCACGGCCGGTATATTCCAGCCTGGCTCCGCGCGTTGTGGCCATGAACCGCCTGTCGCCCGATACGGCGGTGATCGTTTTCTGCTTCTTTTGCGCCGTTCTTTACAAAGCCGCACAAAAAAACTATAATAAGGCAGAAAGATCCATGTGAGGGAGAGGGTGCGCTGTGTTCAAAAAGACGTTCTACGGGGCCAAGATCAGCCCGGCCTGCGCTTACTGCGCCCACGGCAGCCCGGCCCCGGACCAGCGCATGGTGCTGTGCCGCCGCCGCGGGGTCGTTTCCCCCTATTTCCATTGCCGGAATTTCCTGTACGACCCGCTGCTGCGCACGCCGCGGCGGCAGGAATTGCCGCATTTTGAGCCGGAGGATTTCAGCTTGGAAGACTGACCGGCGAATGAGCTTGTAAGGAGTTTCTTGTCATGACCTACCAGGAAGTACTTGAAAACGCGCGCGGCCAGATGGGCCCGTGCAAAGCCTGCCCTGTGTGCGACGGCCGCGCCTGCCGCAACACGATCCCAGGCCCCGGCGCAAAAGGGACCGGCGATACCGCCATACGCAACTACAGCGCCTGGCAGAACATCCGCGTCAACATGGACACCCTGTGCGCCGGGGGCGAGCCGGACACCGGCTGCACGCTGCTGGGGCGGCGGTTCCGCCTGCCTGTCTTTGCCGGGCCGGTTGGCGCCGTACAGCTGCACTATGGCAGCAAGTATGACGATCTGGCGTATAACGATCTTTTGATCCCCGCCTGCCGTGAAGCGGGCATCCTGGCCTTTACCGGCGACGGCACGAACCCCGCCGTCATGACCGCCGCCTGCAAGGCCATCGGCGCGGCTGAGGGCTTCGGCGTGCCGACCGTCAAACCGTGGGACGCCGCCACGATTGCCGGCAAGATGCAGATGGTGCGGGATTCCGGCGCGTTCGCCGCCGCCATGGACATCGACGCCGCAGGGCTTCCGTTTTTGAAAAATCTTACCCCGCCCGCAGGCAGCAAAACGGTGGAAGAGCTGCGCGGCATCATCGCGGCGGCCGGGGTGCCGTTTCTCGTCAAGGGCGTCATGACGGCGCGCGGCGCTGAAAAGGCGCTTGAAGCCGGGGCTGCCGGGGTCATTGTTTCCAACCACGGCGGCCGCGTGCTGGACGGCACGCCCTCCACCGCCGAAGTCCTGCCCGAGATCGTGCAGGCCGTGCACGGCCGCGCGCTTGTTCTGGTGGACGGCGGCCTCCGCAGCGGTCTGGATGTGTTCCGCGCACTGGCGCTTGGCGCAGACGCCGTGCTGATCGCGCGGCCGTTCGTAACCGCCGTTTACGGCGGCGGGGCCGAAGGCGTCAAGGCTTATGTCGACAAACTGCAGGCTGAGCTTGCGGATACGATGGCCATGTGCGGCGCGCACACGATTCGCGAGATCACGCGCGATATGGTCCGCGTATAAGCGTTTTCCCAAAGCATACGCAAAAAAAGGCCGGTACGGGCGCAGAGTTCGCCGTACCGGCCTTTATATTTTGCCGTTTATTCTCTGTTTTTCTTTTCGCCAAAGCGATACTCGGTACCCGCGCGCAGGCGCTGGATGTTCGAGCGGTGCATGTAGATGACCATCAGCGCC
>MHCFR05601__coassemble_664_pt1 | contig 68890 bp, 61 predicted proteins | sample MHCFR05601__metabat2_high_PE_011 | metagenome-assembled genome bin MHCFR05601 | reverse complement strand
CTTCCGTATACACTTGGGCCAGGGCCGCTTGAATCGCGGCCGGACTGGCGCGCTCGTCGCTTCGTCCAGGATCAGGATCTTCGGGTCCTTCAAAAACAGCCGCGCAATGCTCAGCCGCTGCCGCTGCCCGCCGGACAGCATAATCCCCTTTGTGCCCACCAGGCTGTCATAGCCTTGCGCGAGCGAGGTGATGAACCCGTGCAGCCCGGCCAGCTTGGCGGCCTCGACGATCTCGGCGTCGGTGGCGTCTTCGCGGCCGTAGCGGATGTTTTCGCGGATGGTGCCGTTGAAGATGTACACCTCCTGCTGCACGATGCCGACCGTCTGCCGCAGCGTGCGCAGCGAAAGCGTGCGGATGTCCGCCCCGTCGATCAGCACCCGGCCGCTGCAGGCGTCGTAAAACCGCGCGATCAGCGAGACGACGGTCGTCTTACCGATGCCGGAGCTCCCGGCAAAGGCGACGGTCTGCCCGCCGCCGATGCAAAACGAAACATCCTCCAGCACGTTTTCGTCCGAATCTTCATAGTGGAAGGAAACATGCTCAAAGCGGATGTCTCCCTTCGGGTGCGGCAGCGCCGCCGGGTGTTCCGGTTCGGCCACGGCGGGGCGCAGTTCGATCATCTCCATAAAGCGGATGAAGCTCGCCTTGCCCTGCTCGAACAGGTTGAGGAAGTTTAAGAGCGTGTTGATCGGCTCCGACAGCGTCCCGGCATACAGCAGGAACGTGACCAGCGTGGCTGCGCTCAAACTGCCGCCGGTGATGAACAGCGAACCGAAGATGACCACCAGCGTCGTCAGCAGCTGCGGGTAGGCCCGCAATGTTTCGTAAAATTCGGCTTCCAGCTTGTAATACAGGCATTTGCCTGCGGTGTAGCGCCGGTTTTTCTGCGCAAAGCGCGCGGCGTGCGCGTCCTCCTTGCCAAAGGCGATGACGGTGCGGATGCCCGAAAGCGTATCCTCCGCATACTCGTTCATGTCGGACAGCTGCCGCCGGTTTTCCAGCTGGCAGGCTTCCATCCGCCGGTCGGCGTGCAGCGTGGCCAGCCCCAGGAAGGGCAGCGCCGCAAAGACGAGCAGCGTCAGCGGAACATGCAGGCGGAGCATGATGGCAAACGCGCCGGCAAACTTGACCGCCGTCATCAGCAGGTCCTCCGGCCCGTGGTGGAACAGCTCGGTCATGTTGCTCAGGTCGTTGGAGAGCACCGTCATCAGCCGGCCGGTACCGTTGCGGGCGTGGAACCCGAACGAGAGCGATTCATAATGCCGGAACAGTTCCTCGCGCATCGTCTGTTCCATCTTGGCGCCCATCGCGTGGCCGAAATAGGCGTAGACCACGTTGCTGGCCACCTTCACCGCCGCCAGCGCCGCCAGCAGCAGCGCGGCCGCCAGCAGCTTTTGCGCCGCGCCCGCGCCCCACTGCGCCAGCACCGTGCCGGTCATATACCCGGACACAAGCGGGATCAGCAGCGTGCAGCCCGCGCTCAGCAGCGCAAAAAACAGGTCCGCCAGAAAGATGCGGCGGTGCGGGCGGTAATAAGAAAGGAATTTCTTGAGCCTTGGTTTTGTAAATTGAGATGCCATAGGTCCTCCGTGTCATGGCGGAGGGCCGTCAGCTTACAACAGAACGACCCTCCAAAGAGCGGTTTTCGTTTTGTTCATAGCAGTTTTCATGTTCAGGTCTCCTTTCTGAAAAATTCCGGGAAGCCGCCGTCCGGGCGGCCCGCCTCCACTATAGCACACATCCGGGCGGCAAGCAAGCCGTGCGGCGCGATTGTTGTTTGATATCATGTGATAAAGGAGCCACTGTTTATGTCTCTCGCCATCCACATCCACCCGGCGGATAACGTCGCCGTGGCGCTGCAGCCCATCGCCAAAGGCACGGCGGTCGCCCTGCCGGACCTGGGCCTGACCGTCGTTGCGGCCGGGGACATCCCCCAGGGCCACAAGCTGGCCGTGCGGCCCATCGCGGCGGGGGAGAACGCCGTCAAATACGGCTTTCCCATCGGCCACGCCACCGCCGCCATCGCGCCCGGGGCCTGGGTGCACACCCACAACCTGGCCACCAACCTGTCCGGCACGGTCGAATACACCTACCACCCCGCCGCCCGCCCGCTGCCGCCGCAGACGCCCGGGACGTTTTCCGGTTACCGGCGGGCGGACGGCCGCGCGGCCATCCGCAACGAGATCTGGGTGCTGCCCATGGTTGGCTGCGTCAACGGCTGCGCCGAGGCCCTCGCGCGGGAAAACCAGGACCTTGTCACCGGCAGCATCGACGGCCTGTACGCCTTCCCGCACCCCTACGGCTGCAGCCAGACCGGGGCGGACCATGCCCGCACCCGCAGGCTGCTGGCCGCGCTGGCCCGCCACCCCCACGCGGGCGGCGTGCTGGTGCTCTCGCTCGGCTGCGAAAACCTGACCCGCGAACAGTTTGAAGCGGAGCTCGGCCCTTTCGACCCCGCCCGCGTCAAGTTCTTGACCTGCCAGGACGTCCCCGACGAGATGGCCGCCGGGCGCGCGCTGCTCAAAGAGCTGGCCGCCCACGCCGCGCAGGCCCGCCGCGAACCGCTGCCGGTCAGCGAGCTGGTCGTCGGGCTCAAGTGCGGCGGGTCGGACGGTCTGTCCGGCGTCACGGCCAACCCGGTCATCGGCCGCTTTTCGGACGCGCTGTGCGCCTGCGGCGGCACGGCCATCCTGACCGAAGTGCCCGAGATGTTCGGGGCCGAAGGCTTCCTGATGGACCGCTGCCAAACCCGCGCTGTCTTTGACAAAGCCGCCGCCATGCTCAACGGCTTCAAGGACTATTTCCTTGACCACGGCGAACCGGTCTATGAAAACCCCAGCCCCGGCAACCGCGCGGGCGGCATCACCACGCTGGAAGATAAATCCTGCGGCTGCGTGCAGAAAGGCGGCAGCGCGCCCGTCACCGGTGTCGTCGAATACGGCGGTACGGTCACGGCGCGCGGGCTCAACCTGTTGGACGGCCCCGGCAACGACCTTGTCTCGGCCACGGCGCTGGCGGCGGCCGGCGCGCAGCTGATCCTGTTCTCCACCGGGCGCGGCACGCCGTTCGGCGCGCCGGTCCCCACCCTCAAGATCGCCACCAACAGCCGCCTGGCCGCCGCCAAACCCGGCTGGATCGACTTTGACGCGGGCGCCGTCGCCACCGGCAAAATGACCATTGACGAAACCGCCCGCGGGCTGTATGATTTAGTCATAAAGACGGCGGGCGGCCAACCGACCTGCGCGGAGCGCCACGGACACCGCCAGATCGCCATCTTCAAACAGGGCGTCACGCTGTGACGCTGCCATATGCAAAAAGAGCGGACTGCGTTCCTTTTTGGAGCAAGCAGTCCGCTTTATTACACTGCAAAAACTTTCTTTTTGCGTTTTGCTATGCTATACTGAAACCAACAAAAAAGGCAACGCCACACAGCGCTGCCGGAAAAACCAAAAATGGTGGATCGTTCGGGTTACCACCATACCCTGCGGCGTAAAGCCTTATCTTAGAACTTTTGATGGATATTGATAAGCTGACACAGCTTGCAATATGGTTATCTCTCTGATGGATATTGATAAACTGACACATCAAAAACCTAAGCTCAGCTTTATTATACCCCGCCGCCCGTCGCCTGTCAACCGGAAAAAGAATAGGAGCAGTGCCATGAAAGAACCTTTACAGTATGTCCTTGGGTTGGATATCGGTATAGAATCTGTCGGCTGGGCGGTGATCCGCTGCGCCCCGGCGTATCGTATGGAAGATGCAGGTGTGCGCCTGTTTGCCACCGCAGAGCAGGAAAGAGGCAAAAGCAACACGAACCAGGATCGCCGCACCTTTCGCGCCGCGCGGCGGCTGGTGCGCCGCCGCAGCCACCGCAAGGCAATGGTCAAACGCCACCTTGAGCGCATCGGCCTGCTGCACCCCGGCGAGCTTGAAGCTTTTTTTGAAGACGGCAGCCACGACCTGCTGCGCCTGCGCGTCAAGGGGCTGGACGAGCGCCTTTCGCCGGTCGAGCTGGCCGCCTGCCTGATCAACCTGTGCAACCACCGCGGCTACCGTGAATTTTATCCGCTGGATGAAGAAGAGGAAAAAGAGCTGACTGCCGCCGAACGCCAGGAGCGCGAGCAGGAGGGCCGCGGCATCGAGCGCGTCAAACAGATCATGGCGGCGGGCGGCTACCGCACGGCGGCACAGATGCTGCTGGAGGACGCGGCTTTCGCCCCGGCGGACGGCGGGCCCATGCGCGTTTACCGCAGCCACCCCCACAAGGCGGACCAGTACCCGCTCAGCCGGGATATGCTGCGCGCTGAGGCCGAGAAGATCCTGAACTGCCAGAGCCGGTTTTACCCCTGCCTGCGGCAGAATTACCTGACCCGTTACCGCAAGGGCGGCGAAAACCGCCCGCTGGAGATGACCAACACGGAATTCCTGCTCCAGCTCGTGTTTGAGCAGCGGGATTTTGAGGACGGCCCCGGCGATGTCAACGACAATCTGCGCCGCTACACCGGCTACCTGTCCGCCCTGGGCAAGTGCCAGTTTTACCGGGAGGAAAACCGCGGCGCGCGAATGACGGCGCTGGGCGACCTGTATGCCGCGGCCAACGCGCTGTCCCAGTATCGCTACCTTGACACAAAGACCGGCGAGCTTGTGCTGCCGCCTGCGCTCGCGTGCGAGCTGCTGACGGCTGCGCTGCTGGACGCGGAGCTGCCCGCCAAAAAAATCAATGATATTGCCAAAGCGCACCATGTAAAGGCGAACAACAAGGGCCTCAAAAAAGCGGAGCTGGCCCCGGGGTGCATCAAGTTCCTGCGCGCTGTGCGCCCGGTTTTTGAAGCGCAGGGCATCGCCTGGGCGGATGTCCTCGGCGCAGACCCACTGCAGGCGCAGCTGCAGCCGGATTCGCTGCTCAACCGCATCGGTCATGTGCTTTCCTGCTACCAGACCCCGCGCCGCCGCCAGGAGGAGCTGCGCAGGCTGCCGCTTTCGCCGGATGCCGCCATACAGGAAAACCTTGTCAAAAAGCTGGCGCAGCTGCACCTTTCCGGCACGGCCAAGGTCTGCGAAAAGTATATGCGGGACGCCGTCAACGCCTTTTTGTCAGGTGAAAGCTACGGCAATTTCCAGGCGCGGCTGCTGGCGGAACAGGGCCGCGGCCCGGCGGCGCGCGCTGTGGGGACCTGTGTCAAGCTGCCGCCTTTCCCCAAAGACGCCGACTTCGCCAAAAACCCGGTGGTGGCGCGCAGCCTGAACGAAGCGCGCAAGGTCATCAACGCTGTGGTGGCGCGGTACGGTTCGCCCTGGGCCGTCAACCTTGAAGTGGCCGGTGAGCTGGGCCGCTCCTATGCCGAGCGTGCGGAGATCGAAAGCGGCATAAAAAAGAACGAGGCGGCCGCCGAGGCTGAACGCCAAAAAGTCGCTGAAATCATGGGCTTTACAGACCTCGCCCGGGTCAGCGCCAGCATGCTCGAGCGCTACCGCCTGGCCGAACTGCAGGGCTGGAAGAGCCTGTACAGCGGCAGAGAGTTCACGGACAAACAAGCCGTGCTGGACCCGCGCAATGCCCTTGTCGAAGTTGACCATATTGTGCCGTTTTCGCTGATTTTGGACAACACCCTGCACAACAAGGCCCTTGTTTTTGCCGAGGAAAACCGTGTGAAAGGCCAGCGCGTGCCGCTGGAATACCTGACTGATCCGGTCGGCCGCAAGGCCTTTATAAAGTGGGTCAACAAGCTGGCGGCGGAGAAAAAGATCAGCCGACGCAAGCATCAATACCTGTTGCTGCCTGATCTGCACGAATCCGGCCTGCTGGATGAATGGAAGACCCGCAACATCAATGATACGCGCTATATCGCCAAGTATCTGCGCGGCTATCTCGAGCGCAACCTCAAACCGGCCGCCGAACACCGCAGCCAGTTTGTCTTCCCGGTCAAGGGCGGGCTGACCAGCCGCTTCCGCCGCCGGTGGCTCAATGACAAGACCTGGGGCCGCAAAGATAAGGACGAGCTGCGCAGCCTGACCACACTGCACCATGCGGTGGACGCTGTCATCATCGCCAACCTCACCCCGGCCACGGCCTTTATTGCGGAAGCAAACTTCCGCCTGCACCGTGTCTACAAAATGGCCGGGCACCGGAAAAACGCGGAGTATTGGGACCTGTACAACAAGGACCTTGATACCCTGACCACCTATTTCCACTACCCGCGCGCACTGGCAGAGCGCAGCCTGGACAGCGAGCGCGGCGGTCCGGACGGCCTCGACATCACCGCCCTGATCGAGCGCCTCCACGAGGAGGTCGACGTCCGCTTCGGCGAACCCGGCCAGGACCCGGACCCGGCCGAGTACAGCCGCCGTGTGGCCGCTTTCTACCACGACGACCCGGCCTTTGCCGCCACATTGTGCCCGATCTTGACCAGCCGCAAGCAGGAACGCAAATGGCAGGGCACGCTGACCGGCGGCAACCCGCAGGGCGCGGTGGAAGTGGACGGCGTGCTGTTGGGGCGCACGCGCACAAATGTGCTGGAGCTGACCCGCAAGGACCTCGACCGCCTGTATACCAACGACGGCGACCTGCGTGATTCGCTTGCCGCCGCTTTTGCGGGAGCGCAGGACGAAAAAACAAAGCTGGGAAAACTTTTGGCTGCGCAGGGCAAAACCGAGTTCCGCACCAACAAGGGGCGGCTGGTCCATAAGGTGACGCTGGGAAAACAATTAAACAATTTTTATGTCAAGAAAATCAGTGCCAATAATCGCAGTGTGCTGGAAACAAGCAAGTATTACTGTACCGAAATCTACCGCACACTGGAAGGACAGCTGACAATGCGCGCCATTCGCCGTATTGATATTGTGCGTAAAGATAAAAAGATCTGGTTGAAGTGTCCTTATCCGGCAGATTATGCGGAACATGTGATGTATCTATTCAAAAATGATTACATCCGGGTGGTAGCTATAGATGGAACAGAACAGGAAGGTTATTATCAAAATGTTGCAGATGCGGCGGGACATAAGATTAGTGTAATTCCAGCAAATAGAGTAGAAAAAAGAGCGCCGCGCATTACGATCTCGAAGACAAAAACGAAAGAAATTCATAAATATGACATTGACATCCTTGGCCGAAAGGGCGGTGAGATTCGATGTGGCGCACCCTTATCGTTACTGCCGGAGAAAAACTGACCGTAAAGGACAGCTGGCTGCATGTGTACAGCCCGCAGCAGGAGGCCCGCGTCCCCATTGGAGACCTGTATTCCGTTGTGGTCGACAACCGCCAGGCCCTCCTCAGTGTGTCGGTTTTGACCCGGCTGGCCCAGGCGGGCGTCCATCTGCTTCTCTGCGATGAAAAGCACCTGCCTTGCGCCGAGTTGCTGCCCTTGGGTTTACACTATCGCCCGCTGACCGTGCTGCAAAAGCAGATGGCCCTGCCGCAGCCGTTCAAGGACCAGCTGTGGCAGCGCATCGTTATGGCTAAGATACAAAACCAGGCCAAAGTCCTGCGGTTGGCCGGGGTGGGCAGCGGCAAGGCGCAAAAGCTGGAAGAACTGGCCCTGCGCGTGCTGCCCGGCGATGCGGGCAACCGCGAAGCCCAGGCGGCCAAGCTGTACTTCCCGGCGCTGTTCGGCGCTGGGTTCACCCGCACGCAGGCGGATGTGACCAACGCCGCGCTCAACTACGGCTATGCGATCATCCGTTCGGCCGTCAGCAAAACGGTGGCTGGTTACGGCTATTCCGGCGTGCTGGGGCTGCACCACAGCGGCCCCGGCAACGCCTTCAACCTGGCCGACGATTTGATGGAACCGCTGCGCCCGCTGGTCGACCTGTGGACCGACGCCCATTGCGACGACCTCTATGAAGAACTGACCCGTGACAATCGCCGTGGCCTGATCGACCTTGTCAACCAGGCGGTCGTTTTTGACGGCAGAAAAATGCGGGTCCGCTATGCCATTGACCAGTATGTCAAAAGCCTGACCAGCGCCATTGAAGGGCAGGACGCGGGCCTGCTGCGCCTGCCGGTGCTGACGCGCGCCGACCCGCTGTTTGAGGATGAACAGGATGGCTGACCGCTTTATGAGACTGCTCGTTTTTTTCGACCTGCCCGTCAACACCAAAAAACGCCGCAGGGAATACGCCCGCTTCCGCAAGGCGCTGATCCAGGACGGCTTTTTGATGCTGCAATACTCGGTCTATGTGCGCCTGGCCCGCAACCACGACGACGCCAAAAAGCACATGCGCTATGTGGAGGATAACCTGCCGCCCGCCGGTTCGGTGCGAGCGCTGACCATCACCGATAAGCAGTATGTGCAAATGAAGATCCTTTGCGGCCAGGCTATGGCGGACGAACATTTCCTTGACAGCAGGGACCTGCTGGAAGTATAATTTTAGTGGATAAAATATGGCCAAAACCGCAGTTCCTACCATATTTTGCGGTTTTGGTTCTCTGATGGATATTGATAAGCTGATACGCCCAACATCTGGTAACGGCTGTCCGAGGTGTTTTGGTTCTCTGATGGATATTGATAAGCTGATACTCGTTACCTCCTATGGGTCAAAAGGGCAGGGTTTTGGTTCTCTGATGGATATTGATAAGCTGATACTGAAAGCTGTCGCTGAGCCGTTGCCGCCGAGTTTTGGTTCTCTGATGGATATTGATAAGCTGATACTGCGCTTCCCGCTTTTCGGCACCTCCACCAGTTTTGGTTCTCTGATGGATATTGATAAGCGGATACACTTTCCCGTATCTCTCTATAAAAATTGAAAATTCAAAAGGAGGCCCCCATGTCCACACTTTCAAACGGCGTCTATGAAAAATACGGCGCGCACTATGCTACCCTCACCCTCACCGATGGCCCCTATGCCCTCACCGTTACGCCGGAGAAGGGCGGCATGGCGACCTCGTTCACAAAGGACGGCGAGGAGTACCTCTGGCTGCGCGACAAAAACTTTGAATCGACCGACCGCCCGCGCTGCGGCATCCCCATCCTGTTCCCCAGCTGCAGCAAGCCGGACGGCGGCGTGCACATTTTCGGCGGCCAGGCCTACCCCATCGAGATCCACGGCTTTGCCGACCTGCTGCCCTGGCAGGTGGCCAAAGCGGACGGCGAGGCCATTGAACTGACGCTGACCCCCAACGGCCTGACCAAGTTCTGCTATCCGTTTGATTTCAAGCTGACCATGCGCTACACCCTCGCGGGCAACACCGCGCGCCTGGCCCTGACCGTCGCCAACACCGGCGACAAGCCCCTGCCGTTCAGCGTCGGCTTCCACCCCTATTTTGCCACCAGCGCGCTGGAAAACGTGCGCTTTGACATCACGGCCGCTACCTGCTCCGAAAGCCCGACCGGCCCGCAGCCTGCCGCCCCCGCGCAGATCACGCTGACCAAGACCCCCGGCGCGGCCGACTCCACCCGCCTGCTGACCGGCGTCAAGAGCCCGATGGTGCTCTCCGATTCCGGCAACGGCCACAAGGTCACCGTCGCCTTTGACGAAGCCAAGTTCGGCAAAGCCATCCTCTGGCAGCAGAGCGCCGAGAGCTTTGTCTGCATGGAACCCTGGAACGGCTGGGCCAACAGCGTCAACGAGGCAGGCAAGCACGAAGAGCTCGCCCCCGGCGCCGAAAGCACCTTCGCCTGGTCCGTCACGATCGAATAAACCCACCCCAAACACCACGCGGCCCCGCCGGTCTTCTGCCCGGCAGGGCCGCGTTTTGGCTGTTGTTTACCGTGTCTGGTGCAGCACATAAGTCTCTATGGCGGCGGCGACGCCGTCGTGGTTGTTGTCCAGCGTGATCACGTCGGCGGCGGCCAGCACGTCGGGGCTGGCGTTGCCCATCGCCACGCCCAGCCCGGCGGCGCGGATCATCTCCAGGTCGTTGCCGCTGTCGCCGCAGGCCATCACCTGGCGGCGGTCCAGCCCCAGCTCGGCCGCCAGCGCCAGCAGGCCGCGCCCCTTGTTCACACCGGGGGCGTTTACTTCCAGGTTGCGCGGCATGCTGCTGGTGATCTCCACCCCCGGGCAGGCCGCCGCCAGCGCGGCTTTGGCTGCGTCGCGGACAGTGTCGTCCGGGTACAGGATGCTGAACTTTTCCACCTGGCCGCTGTGCGCCGCCATATAGGCGGGCAGGTCGGGCACAACATGGCGGCTGGCCCGCACATAGGGCAGCAGCGCGGGCGGGCAGACATCCTCCATGCGCGCGGCGCTGTCGGCGTCGGCGCAGCAGCCGCCGTCAATAAAAATGCCCAGCACGCCGCCAAACGGCCGCAGCGCCGCCAGCACGGCCCGGGCCAGCGCGTCGTCAAACGGCAGGCGCACCACGCTGCGCCCGGTGGCCAGCTCCACCACGCTGGCGCCGTTGGCGGTCAGCGCATAACGCACGCCGGGCATGTGCAAAAACTCCTCCGGCACGCCCGCGGCCTGCCGCCCGGTGGCGGGGATAACGTCAACGCCGCGGTCCAGCGCCGCGCGGAAAGCCCGCAGCGTGCGCGGGCTGATGTTTTTTTCATCGTCAAAAACCGTGCCGTCCAGGTCAAGCGCGACCAGGCGGATATCCCAGTGGGGCATAGGCGTCTCCCTTCTGCTTCGCAACCGTCATTTTCACCAAATATTCTACCGCATTTTTTGCCATCCTGCAATGCCCCGCCCCCGCTTGACGTTTGCCGCCGCCCGCGCTATGATGGGACGGATGAAACCCCAACAGGGAAGGGAGGCGGGCGCGATGCCCCACCGCACCGGGCCGCGGCTGTGGCAGCTGGATGCGCTGCGCGGCCTGGCCCTTGTCAACATGGTCGCCTACCACGCGCTGTACGACTGGGTCTATGTCTTTGGCCTGCCCTGCGCCTGGTACGATATCAGCGCGCCGGGCTGCCACATCTGGCAGCAGTATATCTGCTGGAGCTTTCTGCTCATCGCCGGGTTCAGCTTCACGCTTTCGCGCGCGCCGCTCAAAAACGGCCTGCTCACGCTTGGCTGCGCCGCGGTGCTGACCATTGTCACGACGGTGTTCCTGCCCGGCCAGGCCATCTGGTTCGGCGTGCTGCACTTAACCGGCTGCGCGCTGGTGCTCACGGCGCTGCTGCGCCCGGTCTGGCAGCGCATCCCCCCGGCCGCCGGGCTGGCGGTGTCGGCGGCGGCGTTCGCGCTGCTCAACCAGCTGCCGTCCGGCTGGCTCGGGTTCGAGGGGGCGCGCCTTGTGCGGCTGCCCGCGGCGCTGTACCGCCCGAACTGGTTCTGGCTCGGCCTGCCGGATTTGAGCCGTTTTTCTTCGGCCGATTATTTCCCGCTGCTGCCGTGGCTGTTTCTTTTTTGGTGCGGGTATTTTATCGCCCGCCTGTGCGGGCGCGAACGCCTGCGCGCCGCCGCGGCCCCGCCGCCCGCCGCACTGCGCGGGCTGTGCTGCGCCGGGCGGCACACGCTGCTGCTTTACATGCTGCACCAGCCGGTTGTGTACGGGGCACTGTGGCTGTATGCGGCGCACAATTTGTAAACTTTGTGCGAATTTGGACGATGCGGCTAAAACAAGGTTGACAGGGCCCGGTGCTTTATAGTATACTTTTTGTTACTGGTTGATTAGAAATTTTTGACCGGCAAACTCCTGTCTGAAGACCAAGGGAGGGATAGAGATGTCGGAGATCCGTGTCAAGGAGGGCGAATCCCTGGAGAGCGCTCTGCGCCGTTTCAAGCGCAGCACCGCCCGCAGTGGTGTCCTGGCCGAGGTGCGCAAGCGCGAGGCGTATGAGAAGCCTTCCGTGCGCCGCAAGAAGAAGTCCGAAGCCGCCCGCAAGCGCAAGTACAAGTAATTCCGCCGCAAGGCGTTTTACCAAGGTATGAATCGGAACGGCAGGGCGCGGAGCGCGGTGCTGTACACCGCGCTCCGCACCCAAAAGCAGGCCCGCACCGCGGGCCTGCTTTTTCTTTTGAGAGCCAAATGAGAGTTTAGAGTGAAGAGTTTAGAGTGAAGATTCGGAACACGGCCGCCGGCCGCGATCAAAATATTGCCACAACGTTTCTCTCTGTTTTTTGAGCCGCCCGCAGGGCGGCGGTCCACCAAATCTAAACTCTGAACTCTCAACTCTAAACTCTAAGAAATCAACTCTTAACTCTGAACTTTTAACTCTAAGTAAAAGACCGGAGGTTTCTATGCTATTGACCCCAGAGGTCGTTTTCCGGCGGGTAGAGGCGATCACGCCGGAGGTGCTGCGCCGGATGGGCATCACGGCGCTTGTGCTGGATGTCGACAACACCCTCACCGGCGACGGCAGCCAGCAGCTGGACGACAGCGTCGCGGCCTGGCTTGCGGCCATGCGCGCCGCAGGCGTCAGTTTGACCATCGTCTCCAACAACACCGCCCGCCGCGTGCGCCCGTTTGCCGAGCGCATCGGCCTGGCCTGGGTCCCGCTGGCCTGCAAGCCGCTGCCGCCGGGGCTCATGACCGCGCGCCGCCGCCTGGGCGTTGCGCGGCGGCAGATGGCCATGGTCGGCGACCAGATCTTTACCGACCGCCTGGCCGCCGGGCTGTATGGCATCCGCTGCCTGTATGTGCTGCCGCGCACCCCGCATGACAAAAACCGCGGCGTGCGCTTCAAGCGCAGGCTGGAAAAGCCGTTTTTGCGGCGCTACTATGAAAAAGGCGGGAAAACGTATGAATGAGACCCACAGCGCCCCGCGCTTCGGCACGGCCGGCCTTTCGGACAGCTACACCGGCAAAACGCCGGCGGACATCGCGGCTTACACGGCCTCGTTCGGCCTCACGGCGTTTGAGTACCAGTGCGGCCGCGGCGTGCGCATCAGCGCCGGGCGCGCGGCCATGCTCGGCGCGGCGTGCGCGGAAAAGGGCATCGCCCTTTCGGTGCACGCGCCCTATTACATCAGCATGTCCAGCCTGGAAGAAGAAAAGCGCCTGCGCAGCGTCGACTATATTTTGCAGAGCTGCGCCGCCGTCAAGGCGATGGGCGGGCGGCGGGTCGTGTTCCATTCCGGGTCCTGCGGCAAGCAGAGCCGGGAGCAGGCGCTGGAAAAAGCGCTCGACACGATGCGCCGCGCCGTCGCCGCCGTCGATGCCGCCGGGTACGGCGATTGCATCCTCTGCCCCGAGACGATGGGCAAGGTCAACCAGCTCGGCACGCTGGACGAAGTCCTGGCCCTGTGCGCCGTCGACGAACGCATCACGCCCTGCATCGACTTCGGCCATCTCTACGCCCGCAGCCAGGGCGCGCAGTTTGCCGAAAACGCCGCGGCCGACTACGCCGCTTTGCTCGACCGGCTGGAGGAAGCGCTCGGCGATGCGCGCGCACGGTGCTTCCACGCGCATTTTTCGCGCATCGCCTATACCAAAGGCGGCGAAAAATGCCACCTGACCCTGGCCGATACGCAGTACGGCCCGCCGCACGAACCGCTGCTGCGGCTGATCAAGCAGCGCGGCCTTGCGCCGACCATCATCTGCGAATCGGACGGCACGCAGGCCGAGGACGCCGCCGCCCTCGCCGCGGCCTATGCGGCGGCCGGGGCGTAAAAGCACGGCGGCCGGGCAGATTTTTGCCTTTTTTGCCCGCTGCGGCCGCAAAACACTTGCAAAGCCGCCCGTTTTATATTACAATAATAAACAGGTATGTTATTTACTGAATTTTGTATTGGAGGAATCCTTTTATGATCTCTGCAGGCGAGTTCCGCAACGGCGTCACCTTCGAACAGGACGGCCAGGTCCTTCAGGTCGTTGAGTTCCAGCACGTCAAGCCCGGCAAGGGCGCGGCCTTCGTGCGTACCAAGACCAAGAACGTCATCACCGGCGCTGTCACCGAGACCAGCTACAACCCCACCGCCAAGTTCCCCCAGGCGTTCATCGAGCGCAAGGAAGTGACCTACTCCTACGAGGACGGCGACCTGTACCATTTCATGGACAACGAGACCTACGACGACATCCCGGTCAACGCCGCCGATGTGCCCGATAACTTCAAGTTCTGCAAGGAGAACGAAGTCTGCAAGCTGCTGTCCTACAAGGGCAAGGTCTTCAGCGTCGAGATCCCCAACTTTATCGAGCTCGAGATCACCGAGACCGAGCCCGGCTTCAAGGGCAACACCGCCACCAACACCCTCAAGCCTGCCAAGGTCGAGACCGGCGCCGAGATCCGCGTGCCGCTGTTCATCAACGAGGGCGACAAGATCCGCATCGACACCCGCACCGGCGAATACATGGAGCGTGTGAACTGATTTTTATGATCCCCTGACCGGGAAAAGGAGGGACCCGCTATGGCGATGGACCTGAACGCGAAAGCCGCCTATATCCGCGGCCTGATGAATGGCATGGAGTTCGACCCCAACAGCAAAAACGGCCGCATCATCGCTGCGATGATGGACCTGCTGGAAGCGATGGCCGCCACCGTGACCGAGCATGACGACGCCCTGGACCAGGTCTATGACGAACTGGACGCCATGGACGAGGACATGGACGATCTGACCAGCGCCCTGTTCGACATCGATGATGAGGACGAGGACGACATGGACAGCGAGGCCGAGTACGAAGTCACCTGCCCCAACTGCGGCGTGGTGACGGCGGTGGACGAGGACACCCTGCTCAACCAGGAGCTTGTCTGCCCCAGCTGCGGCGCCACCTTCGGCATTGAGCTGGCCCCCGACGAGGAGGACGAGGACGCCGAAGAAGCGCCCGCCGCCCCCGCCGATGCGACCGAGATCAAGATCGACTGATCCCGCCGCCCGGCCCAACAACCAGAATAAGCACCAGCGCCCCGGCCGTTAAGGCCGGGGCGCTTTTGTGTGCCGATAAAGGGGCGGTTTCTGTGTCATACGGCTCTTTCGGCAGAATGGGAAAACAAACGGCCTTTTCCGGCCGGCCGGGAACCGCGCATTGGCCCCGGCCGGGTCAAACGACCCGGAGGAGCCTGTACTGGTCAATGCCCTGCGCAATGTCGAACACATACATCCGCTCGCCGCCGTCTTCCGTTTCTGTGATCAGGCGCAGCTCTTCGCCTTCCACTTCGACATGGGCGCTGTCAAAATCGGATTCGAGATACTCCATCGCGGGGACCAGCAGGATTCGGCCGGCGTCCGCCTCAAAGCGGACGACCATATCCTCTGCGGGGATCGCGCTTTCAAAAAAGGCGAGGTCGCCGATCCCGAGGTGCGCGGCCGTAAACGCAACAAAATCGTCGGCCGGGATCACGTTATAATTCCGGATCATGCCGTCCTGCTCAAGATAGATGACCTCGCTGCAGGCACCTGGATAGATGCCATAAAAACAATCCAGCATGCACCGGCTCAGGCGGAACGCAGCCTTGCTGTCTGCTTCCCCGATGGTTTCGACAGGGTCGGGGAGGGCGATGGTGAGATAGTAGGCGAAGGTGTGGAATTCATCGGCGTCGAGCCCCGGCGGCGTCTCAAAAAGCCCTTCGTCTTTAAGCATGACCGCGCCCGGCGCATAGACGGCGGTTTCCGCCGGTTTAGGGGACGGTTCGGGGGCCATGGTGGGCTGCGCAGTCGGCTGCGGCGCTGCGGTCGCCGCAGGCGTTTCGGTTTCGGACGGCGGCACTGCGGCCGGGCCCGGCGCAGCGGCCCCGCGGGCGCACCCCGCCAGCAGCGCCGCGCACAAAACGGCGGGCAGAACGATCTTGCAGCCTTTGCGTTTCATGGAAACAACCCTCCCGCTCCTGTTTTTGGTACTTCCATTCTACCCCGTTCGGGGTCCTTTTGTCCAGAACAAAACCGCCGCCCGGCAAAGTTTTACACCCCTGGCCGGGCGTCGGTTCGCCTGCGAACGGGATATTACATAATGGCTTGGCCCTGCATATAATACACGGCGTACAACAAAAACAGCGATCCTTCGCCCGCCAGCAGCGCCGCGCGCAGCGCGGGCCGCCGCACGCTGCCCAATGCCAGGAACAGCCCGACGCAGCCGAACAGATACCGCCCGCCCGAGATCAGCCACGAGCTTAAATAGCTCATGCCGAAATAGGCCAGCGCGTAGATGCCCGCCGCCGGGGCCGTGCCGCGCCACAGCAAAAACGCCAGCGCCGCCAGCCCCACAAAGTAGAGCACAAGCTGCGGGATGTAGATGAACCGCGCCAGGCCGGGGTAATCCTGCGCCATGCCGAACTGCTGCACAAGGTTCGCCCCGAACCACTGTGCATGCTGGTACCACGGCGCGACGCTCTGGTGGTAAAGGTAGCGGAAAAAGTCCCCCTGTACGGCCCAGTTGAGGCACAGATATGCCCCGTACCCGGCCGGGGCCCCCAGCACGGCCGCCCAGCCGCCGCGGCGTTCGCGGCGCGGCGCGGCCAGCACGGCAAACAGCGCTGCGAACAGGAGCGCCAGCCCCTGCGTGCGGCACAGCGCCGCAAGGGCGGCCGCCACCCCCGCCGCACCCCAGCGCCGCGTCTCCAGCAGATAGAGGGCGCCAAGGCTCAGCAGCAAAAACAGGCTCTCGGTATAAACGCCAAAGGCAAAGAAGGCAAACGGATACAAAAGCAGCGCCGCCGCCGCGCAGCGGGCCCCGCCCGCTGGCAGCCGCCGCCCGGCCAGCGCGCGCAGGCAGACAGCCGCGCCGCCAAAGCAGAGCTGGCTCAGCACCATGCCGCAAAGCGCGTACCGCCCGCCTGCCAGCGCGCCCAGCAGCCGCAGCAGCAGCGGATACAGCGGGTAAAACACAATCAGGTTGCTCTGCTCGCCGCTGCGCTGGTAGCCGTTTTGCGCCAGATACAGGTAATGCGGGCTGTCCCCGGCGGTCGTGAACCGCTGCCACAGCCCTTCCCCCAGCCCGGCCCAGCCCCCGTGCACGATGCAGTATGCGGCCAGGACCACGGTCCACTGGCTCGCCAGCGCGGCCAGGAACCAAAAAACCGCCTCCCGCGCGGCCAGCGGCGCGGCGTGCGCCCCCGGTGCGCGCGGGCGCGGCAGCAGCGCGGGCAGCCAGCCAAGGTCCCGCAGCGCGCACAGCGCCATCAGCGCCACACACAGCACAATGGACGCGCTGCCTGCCCAAAACAGCAAACTTTCCGCCAACGCTCACACCCCCAGCATGTACACGGCCCCGTACAGGTTGAACAGCACCGCCGCCCCGCACAGCCCCCACGCCGCCGCGCCGGGCGCACGCCCGCGCCCGCGCGCTAAAAACCAGAGCAGCGGGTAGATCTGCAGGTCCACAAGATACCGCGCGCCGAACTGCCAGCCGCCCAGCGTTTTGTGTATGCAGGTCAGCGCCAGCGCGGCCGCAAACGCCGCCGCCAGCGCCGCCCCGCGCGCAGGGAACGGAAACCCGGAGGGCGCGGCAGGCCCCCGCGCCGCTTTGCGCTCCGCCGCCGCACGCAGGCCGCAGACAAACCAGAGCAGGAACAGCGGGTCGGCCACAAAGAAGCAGAAGCCGTCGAAATGTTCAAACTGCAGCCGCCCGGCGGTGTCCAGCGTCACCGGCCGCAAAAGGTTCAGCAGGTTCGGCACAAGATAGCGCAGGCTGAACTGCCCGTCCGCCGCGCGCTGGAACTCCGGCAGATAGTTGTGCCCGAACTCCAGAACCGAGCCGAACCGCGCATAGTTGTAGGCCATCATCGCCACCGCAACCAGCGCGGCCGGGGCCAGCGCCCACAGCAGGCGGCGTTGGCCCTGCCGCCGCGCGCGCCGCAAAAGCAAAACGCCCCACAAAGCCAGCGGCAGCGCATAAAACGGGCGGCAGCCGACCGCTGCGGCCAGGCACAGCGCCGCCAGCGCCTGCTGCCAGGCGCACGGCCCCAGCGCCCAGAACACGCCCCACACGGCCAGGCAGAACCCCATGACCTGCGCCAGGAACCAAACCCCGCCGCTTGTCATCAGCCAGAACAGGTTGGACCCCGCCGCGCAGAACACGGCAAAATACGCCGCCGCAGCCGGGGCAGCCCCGCGCCGCCAGAAGCACCCGTACACGCCCGCGGCCGCCAGCAGGCCGCACGCTGCGCACACAAGGTTGCTGGGCACCGCCTGCGCCCCGCCGCCCAGCGCCACCAGCGGCAGCAGCAACACAGCCGGCACCGGCGGGAAGGACTGGTAGTACTGCCCTTCGTAGATCGCCAGCTCCAGCCAGGGGTAGTTTTCGCCGCCCGCGATGGTCATGCGCCCGGCCAGCCAGTTTTCGGCCTGCAGGGCGTAGCTGTCGTAAGCGCTGTGGGCCAGCAGCGTGCCACCGGCCAGGTCGTGGTACAAAACCAGCGCCAGCGCCAGGCAGCCCAGCACGGCCGCCAGCGCCGCGGCATGGCGGCGCGCCGTGATCCTGTCCATGGGGGTGCCTCCTTCCCGGCAAAAGATTGCAAAAGCCCGGCACGGCGCGGAAACTGCCGCGCTGTGCCGGGCCGGATGGCTCGTTTATTTCTTTGCTTCCTTCAGCTGGCCGCGCAGCATGATATCGCCGAACGACAGCGCGTTGAACAGCCCGACCTTGTTCGCCTGGCGGACGATGCGCTCGGGCAGCGGCTTGGTATCATCGGTAGACAGCAGGATGATGTGGACCTTATCCGCCACATCGGCGCCGTTTTCCTTTTTGGTGTTGAGGATCTGCAGATAGACGATATACGGCTCCGCCATGCTGCCATAGTAGATATCGTTGCCGCAGCGCACGAGCGGGCGGCCTTTATAGGTCAGTTTGGGGGTAAACGCCATGGTGTAAACCTTCTTTCCCGCGGCAAAGCGCAAGCCGCCGCTGTTAGAGATATATGTATTTATTCTACCACAAACCGCCGCCGCGGGCAAGGCCGCCGGGCATGGCAAATCGTGGGCGTCACAGGTCCAGCTTTTCGCTTTCCTGTTTTTCCTGGTTGAGCGCCACCTGCTCGGTCAGGATGCGCAGGCGGGAATCCAGCTGGCTGACCCGGATGGACAGCAGGAACAGCTTGGCCAGCAGCAGGAAGATGATGACGACATAGACAAAGTTGATCGGGCTTTGGAACCCCAGCAGGTTGGAAGCCCAGTACGCGATGCCGGGGAAAAACGCCAGCACCAGCAGCGCCGCGCTGAACAGCAGCCAGAAGATCGTATCCTCGATCTGTACCTTGGCGTGGCGCACGCGGCGCAGCACATACGCGGCGGTGATCAGGCTGCCCACGATCAGGCAGACCCGGATAAGCATCTGGTCGAACATCTCACAGGCTCCTTTCGGGGTAGGGCGTCTCGGTGTCCCGCTTGCGGAACCACTGGATCAGCAAGATCGAGATCGCCATCTTGACCATGTACTGCACGCTCTTCATCATGGTCAGGTAGCTGTGCCCGGCGATGCGCTCGCCCATCTCGACCTGGACCTCTTTGACGGCGGCGCCGTTTTTGATCAGGTAGCTGATCGTGTCCGGCTCGGGGCCGTAGTTGAGGTTCTGGGCGAACTCTTCCACCATCGCGCGGTTGAACAGCCGCATGCCGGACGTCGGGTCGCAGATCGCGCGCCCGGTCGTCAGCCGGATCGACCAGCTGATGATGTAGCTGCCCACCATGCGCAGCGTTTTTGGTTTTTTCACGGTCAGAAAGCGGCTGCCGATGACAATGTCCGCCCCGTCCTCCAGTTCTTCCAGCATTGCGGGGATGTATTCGGGCCGGTGCTGGCCGTCGGCGTCCAGCTGCATCGCGCAGTCGTAACCGTTGTCGGCCGCATAGCGCAGCCCGGTCTGGAACGCCCCGGCCAGGCCAAGGTTGACCGGCAGGTCGATCAGGCGGTAGCCGTGCGCGCGGCAGAGCGCGGCGGTTTTGTCGCGGCTGCCGTCGTTGACAACGACGTAATCATACTGCGGGAAGCGGCGGATCAGATCATCCACCACCCGCACGATGTTCTCCTCCTCGTTGTAGGCGGGGATCACGATCAGCAATCTGGGCATACGGGCTCCTTCTGTGTGCGGTGCGCGGGGGTCATGCGCCCCCGGCGATCGCCTTTATTGTAGCAAACACGGCGTCCCATGTAAAGTGGGCCTCCAGCCGCGCGCGGGCGGCCGCGGCCCGGCGGCGCGCGGCCGCGGGGTCGTCCAGCACGTTTTGCAGCGCGGCGCGGATGGTTTCGGGCCGCGTATCGGCCAGCAGCGTGCCGTATTCGGGGCCGGGCAGCAGTTCCTCGGTGCCCGCCGTCGGCGTGCACACGATCGGGCAGCCGCAGGCCGCGGCTTCCAGCAGCGTGGTGGGAAATCCTTCGGCATAGCGCGTCGGCAGGCAGTAACAGTCTGCCTGGCGCAGCAGCTGCACAACGCGCGCATGGCTGACCGCCCCCGGCACATGCGCCCCGGCCGCGCGCAGGCGGTCTTCCTCGGGGCCTGTGCCCAGGGCCACCAGCGTCGTGCCCGGCAGGGCGGCCGCGGCTTCGGCCAGGGCGGCCGCGCCTTTTTCGGGGATCAGGCGGCCGACGAAGGCGACCAGCCGCGTACTTGGGGCAAGCCCCAGCGCGGCGCGCCAGTCAAGCGGGTCCTGCCCGGCCTCGGCCTCCAGCGCCGCCGGGTCGACCGCGTTGGGCAGGCAGCCGGCCGCCGTGATGCCAAAGCTGCGCAGCCAGCGGCACACCGCGGCCGAAACGCCGTAGAACGGGTGCCCGGCCGCGCGGATCAGGCGGCAGACGGTTTGTTCGTACACGCGCCCGGCCAGCCCCACAAGCCCGCCGCCCACCGGCATGTAGCCGGTGGAATGGTCGATGACCAGCGCGGGGATGCCCCGGCGTTTGGCGGCCCACGCCGCCCACAGGCTTTGCACATACATGCGCGTCTGGATGACGCAGAAGTCGATCTTGTGCCGCCACAGCTGCCGCGTCAGCGCGCGCAGCGCCCGCCCGGGGCGCAAAACGGGGAACCGCCCGCCCATGACCGCAAACACCGGCAGGCGGTAGATCTCGATGCCGTCGGCGTCGGTCTCGTGGTCGGGCAGGCCGGGCAGCGCGCTGGTGACAACGATGGCCCTGCCCCCGCTGCGCACACAGCGCAGCGCCAGGTTCCAGGTGTACCGCTCGACCCCGCCCGGCGTGGGCAGGTATTGCGCGGAGAAAAAGCAGATGGTCATGGATATCCCTCTTTGGCAGGCGTTCAGCGGGCGATCACGGCCAGCATGGCGTTGAGCAGCACGCCTGCGTTGGCCACGCACAGCGCTGCCGTCAGCTGGGCGGCCGCGCGCGCGCCGTCCGCCACCTGGATGCGCCGCGGGCCGAACGCCAGCAGCGCCAGCGGCAGCGCGGGCAGCAGGTAGCGCCCCTGGAAGCCGTAGATCGTCTCGTACCGCACCGGCGTCCACACAATGCACCCGGCCACGGCCAGCGCGGCGCAGCCCAGCGCCGCCGCGCCGCAGGCGATGCGGTAGCCGCCCTCGGGCAGCGCGGCGTCCTCGGGGGCGCCGCGTGCGGGCAGCACCGCAAAAGCCAGCAGCGCATAGAACAAAAGCACCCAGCCCCAGGCCAGCTCCAGCGAATCGTAGCTCAGCGCGCCGCCCACAAGCCCCTGCAGCGCGCCGTCGGTCTCGGTCAGCACGCTGTTCACGACCAGCCGCACGGTGGCGGGCAGGTGGGTCAGGATATAGCCGGGCGTATACGTCGCCTCGTCCTCGGCGGCGACCGTGCTCTGGCTTGCGCGCACGGCGCGCGCCTGTTCCACTTCGGCCGCGAGCTCGGCGCGGTCAAGCGGGTAGCGCGCCGCATCCTCCGTGCCGATGACGATGCCGCTTTCCGCCATCAGGGCCTTGCATTCTTCAGAAGAATAATACCCCTTGAAGAAGGTCACGCGGCCGATCTCGGCCAGCAGCGCGCGCGTTGACGCGGCCTCCCCCTCGTTGGCCAGCGTATCGCGGTCAAGGTAGACATACGCGGCGGCGCGGATAAAATCGTCGTCGCTCAAACTTGGGGTCTCCATCTCGGCCGGGCTGAAAAAGAAACTCTGCCCCAGCAGCGCGGCGGTCACGTCGCCGTCGGCCAGCGCCTGCACCCAGAACGCGACCTCGCCGTCCGATACGTCGGCGCGGCGTTCCACACAGTAGTACAGCCGCCGCACAAAAGCCTCCGGCGTGCGGGCAAGCAGTTCCTGCGGGATGGCGTCGAAATAGGCGGCCCCATCGGTCTGCGCCGCCCCGGCGTCTTCCGGCGCGGCCGGTTCGGGCGCGGCTTTGCCCGCGGGCGCCGCCGCGCTCGCAGCGGCCGGTTCGGCGGCTGCCGGCTGCGCGGCCGTCTCGGGCGCGGCGGAAGTCAGGCTCCCGGCCAGCATCGCGCCGTTCAGCGCCAGCGCCAGCGCCAGGCAGGCGGCGGCGTACAGGCCCTTTTTCAGCCAGGGGCGCGCGCCCATGCGCACGGCCGGGATCAGCCAGAACAGCGCCGCCAGCGGCAGGTAAACAACTTTAGCCGGGGCCAGCAGCACGCCGCACACGGCCAGCGCCGCCAGCCTGCGCGCGGGCATCGGCTTGCCCTCGCCGCCGAACACGGCCTGCAGGCACAGCGCCGTAAACAAAAACGCCAGGCCCAGCAGCGCGGCGTCGCGGCTGAACGAAGCCGCCAGGTGCAGCGTCATGGGCAGCAGCGCCGCCGCAGCAAACACCCGCCGCCCAAACGGCGCGCAGCGCACGGCGGCCGCGGCCAGCACGGCAAACAGCAAAAGGTTGCACAGCCGCCCCAGCATCAGCGTGGGCACAAAACCCAGCCGCAGCAAAAAGCCCAGGAACACCCCGGCCGCGCTGGCCAGGTAGAGCGTCGGGTTCTGGTCGGTCTGGTACTCGGCCAGCTCCATGTGGCTGTCAAACGCATCGGGGGACAGCGCCAGCAGCTCGTCCGCCCATTCCTGCCAGGTGAACACGGTCGTGTGTTCGTCCTGCAGCAGCGCGTTGTGGTCGTGTTCGCGGCGGTAGCTCATCTCAATGGGCACGTTGCCCATGCGCCAGTCTTCGGCGCTGAAAGCGTTGGCCCAGCGGCAGGCGAGCGTAAAGCTCTGGTTGATGTGGTACTTTTCATCCGGCGCGGCATACGGTGGCAGCACAACGCTGTACAAAAGCCCAAAGCTGAGCACCAGCGCCAGCACAAGGCGCGGCAGCGCCAGCTTCCCGCGCACGGCCGCCCGCACGCCGAACCCCGCGGCAAGCGAAGCCAGCGCGCCCACGATCAGGAAAAACCGCGTCAGGAAGCCGCCGATGCGCCGCGTCGTCGCCAGCAGCGCCAGCGTACCGTCCACGGCCTCGCCCGCCACGGTCAGCGTCTCGTCCCACAGCGCCGCGCCGTCGGACATGCCCAGGCTCAGCCGCCCCGCGCCCTCATACTGCGGCGTCAGCGTCACAAGGTAGCGCCGCCCCGCCGTGCCGGGCACCGGCGTGTCCAGCCCCAGCGTCGTGTACTGGCCGGGCACGATCAGCGCCATGTCGCCGGTCGAGCGCGCCAGCACCTCGCCGCTTTCGGCGTCGGCCAGCGTCAGCTCCAGCGCACCGGCGGGCTGTTCGCCCGAAACGCCGAACACAAAGCCCAGCGCCAGCAGGTCCTCGTCGGTCGCAAAGGTCTGCGCCGCGCTCTGTTCGGGTTCCAGCGGCGCGCTCATCACCGTGTAGTCGTCGCTGATATGCTCAGAAAGGCTCTTGCCCGCCTGGGGGCGCACAGCGGTCAGCCACAGCGCCGCGGTCACGGCCAGGCACAGCCCGGCCGCCAGCAGCCCCAGCGCCCCGGCGCGGTAACGTTGATACAGTTTGCGCAAAGCTGTCATGGTGTTCCCTCAAAGTTCAGATTTCTGCCCCGAACGCCCGGCGGGCGGCGGCGGCCAGCTTGCCTTCCCGCCGCAGGATCTCCTCCACGGCGTCGCGCACGGCGCCTTCGCCGCCGCGGCGCGGGCAGCGGTAGTCTGCGCGCGCGGCCACGGCGGGCGTTGCGTCGGCCGGGCAGGCCACAAAACCGCACAGCGCCATCGCGGCCAGGTCGTTCAGGTCGTCGCCGCAGTAGGCGGTTTCCTCCCGCCGCAGGCTGTGCTGCGCCAGGAACGCGCGCAGGAACGCGGCCTTGTCGGACACGTTCTGGTACAGGTGCTCCACATGCAGGTCCGCGGCGCGGCGGCGCACGGCCTCGCATTCGCGCCCGGTCAGGATCATCACCTCGATGCCCGCCGCGTGCGCCAGCACCAGGCCCGCGCCGTCCTTGATGGCAAATTTTTTCAGTTCGTTGCCGGTGGCGTCATAGTACACGCCCCCGTCGGTCATCGTGCCGTCCACATCCAGCACCAGCAGGCGGATCATACAGCGCCCTCCCGTTCATACTCGCTCGGCGTCAAAAACCGCAGCGGCAGGCCCCCGGCGGCAATGCTGCGCATCGCCGCGGCCACCTGGGCGTTGTAGCTCTGCCCGCGGTCGGTGTGGGCGTGCAGGCTGCTGTCCGCATAGGCGCGCGCGCCGGGGCGGTAGCCGTCGGCCCCGGCCAGCAGGGCTTCCTTCGCGCCGCACAGGCGCAGCAGGCGCAAAAGCATCAGCACGCTGTTGCCCGCCTGGGCGTCGGCCCCGGCCAGCCGGTCATAGTTCACGGTGCGCGCACCGGCCGCTTCGCCTGCGCGCAGGTTGCTTGTCAAGATCAGCGGGCAGGGCAGCGCGGCGGCGTCCACCTTGTCAAACCGCTTGCTGCTGGAATAAAAGGCAAAGTCCGGCGTGCAGAAATCGGGGCAGAAGTTGGCCGAAACGCACACGTCGGCCGCCGCCCGGCGCACGGCGGCGCGGCCTTCCTCGCCGCCCAGCGTTGCGCCCGGGGCCAGCACCAGCACGCGCTTGCCCGCAAAGGCGGCGCGCAGCGCAGCCAGCGCGGCCTCGTCGTCCACATGGCGGCCCTGATAGTCGCGGTACAGCCCGTCGGCATAGGCGGCGTCGAACGCCGTCGCCTTGCTGCGGTCCAGCCCGGCCAGGATGTGGTTGATGTCCCGGTTGGTCAGGTCGCCTTTGGCAAGGAAGTGCTCGGCATAGTTGCGGTGCAGGTTGTAGCGCGCCGAGAGGAAATACGCCGGGGTGTACCCCCAGGCCGGGTTGCCCTTGATCGGCGCGATGTGGTCCTGGATGGCGTCCATCAGTTCGTCAATGTCGTAGCTCGCGCCCAGGGTGTCGTTCATATAATCGGCGATCAGCTCAATGGGCAGGTTGCCGGGGATGCGCCCCATGCCCAGCAGGCTGGCGTCCACCGTGATGTCCCGGCGCAGATGCTTGTCAATGAACTCCTGCGCCAGGCAGAAGCTCAGCGCCATGTTCTCGTGCAGGTGCAGCCCCACGCGGATGGCGGGGTCCAGGTCGTGGTCGACCAGGCTCAAAATGCGCTCCAGGTCGCGCCGCCGCATGCTGCCGAACGTGTCGACGATGGAGAACTGGTACGGCGCAATGGCGTTGACCTGGTCGAGAATCCACAGAATATCTTTGTCCGCATACCCCATGATGTTGATCGGGTTGATGGACAGCTTGTACCCGCGCGCCTTGACCTCGCGCGCAAAGTCCATGCCCTCGCGGATGTCATAGTCGTGCGCGGTGATGCGGATGAGCTCGATGCCCTCGCCGGAATACGGCGAAAGCTGGGTGATGTCATAGTTCGAGCGCATCGCCATGCCCGCGTACATCGTGCGGCCGTTCGCGGCGGGCAGCAGGCGGTTAAGGTCCTCGATGCGGCGCGCCAGCGGCCGGTCCGGCGTATAGGCATCGATGTTGCGCAAAAAACCGACCTCGACAATGTCGACGCCCGCGCGCGTCAGCGTGGCGACGATGTCCCGCGCCGCGCCGAACCCCCAGTTCCAGTCATTGACATACCCGCCGTCGCGCAGCGTGCAGTCCAACAGCTTTACGTTACCCATAATTTCAGAAAGAGCCTTTCTTTTGTGGTCAAGTTTCGTTAAAGAGTTCAGAGTGAAGAGTTTAGAGTTAAGATGCGGTGCGGCTGCGCCGCATTTTAAAAATAAACGATAGACGGAACTTTCCGTCTGATTTTTTGAGCCGCCGCAGGCGGCGGTCCACCATATCTGAACTCTAAACTCTTAACTCTTCACTTTATCATCAAAGCTTTTTTTGCAAAACACTGCGCACCAGTTCCAGGTCCTTCGGCGTATCCACGCTCACGGTCTTGTACGGGCTCTGGATCGCGTGCACGGTGTGGCCGTTCTCGATAAAGCGCATCATATCGTTTTCTTCGGCCTTTTCCAGCGCCGATTTGGGCGTGCGGTGGTAGAAATCCAGCGCCTGGCGGCTGTACAGCTGGATGCCGGTCACCTTCTCGTACTCAAAATCCAGCGTGCCTTTGGGGTAGGGGATCGGGCTGCGGGAGATCATCAGCACCTCGCGCGCCGCATTGGTCACGACCTTCTGGTTGGAAAAGTCGATCACATCGGCCGGGTGGGTCATCACGTTGGTCAAAACCGCCACATAGTACGGGTCCTGCGGCAGCGCGGCGGGCAGGATCAGGTCGAACGCCTGCGCGTTGATCAGTGGCTCGTCGCCCATCACCTGCAGGTACAGGTCGGCCTCCACGCGGGTGCTGACCTCCCAGATGCGCCCGGTCGGGGTATCGTGGCCGGCGCTCGTCATCTCATAGCGCAGGCCGTACCGGCGGCAGGCTTCGGCAATGCGCTCGTCGTCGGTGGCGATGAGCACGCCGTCCAGCGCCGCGCACTTTTCGGCTTCCTTGTATACCCACCAGATCATCGGCTTGCCCAAAATATCCGCCAGCGGCTTGCCCGGCATCCGCGAACTCTGGTACCGCGCCGGGATCACAGCGACAGTTTTCATAAAATCAGCACCCCCGAAAAAAGAATTAGGAATGAGAAATGAGGAATTAGGAATTGTGCGCGAGCTTTTTCGCTTCTTCCAGCCCGACAAACACGTTTTCCTCCGCGGCGGTAAAGCCGCGCAGCACCCAGCTCTGCACGGTCACGGCGCGCTTGAATTTGCCGGGCAGGCAAAAGTTGAGCACCTCGCTCGGCATCGTGCGCTCCAGCACCACCGCCTGCGGGAACAGCTTGTGATAATCTGTCTCGTCGCGCGGGTGGGTCTTGATAAACAGCGGCCCGTCGGCGTATTTCTTCGCCACAGCCAGGAAGATGGCGTCCTGCGTCGGCTGGTCCATCAGCCCGTCCAGCACAAAGCTGCGCGGCAAAAGCAGCGTCGCGTTCGCCAGCGCGGCCGGGTCGTCGGGCAGCGGCTCTGTCAAAAATACCCGGCGCACCGCCGCCTTTTCGGCGCCGGTCAGGCTTTCCAGCAGCGCTTTTTTGGAAAAGGTCACGAGCTTTTCGGGCGGGAACAGCGTACACTTCGCCGCGTCCTCGCTCTCGACGGTGCGGCAAAAGCGGCTGTCGCCCCAGTACAGGTAGCCCTTGCCCCGGCGGCGGGCGGCAAAGTCCGCCGCCGCGCGCTGGGCTTCCAGCAGGTGCTGGTCGGGGTCCAGCGTGCCGCCGACCGTGTCTTCGCACAGGGTATACCCGGCCCGGCAGTCCTGCAGGTACCGCCCTGCAACGCTCCAGTCGTTGCTGATGTAGATGCGGCGGTAAGCGCCGCGGCGCAGCGCCGGGCCGGCGCCCGCCGCCTCATAACCGCGGCGGTTGCGCCAGTGCCCCAGCGGCCCGGCGGCAACGCCCGGCCAGCGGGATTCATACAAAACGCAGGCTTCGGCAAACGGGCCGCTCAACCGCCCGGACGCCGCCAATGCCGCCGCGCCGGGGATCTGCTCGCTGAGCCACACGGCCTGGCCGCCGCCTGCGCGCACGGCGCGCACCAGCGCGATCAGCAGGTGGTAAGGCGTGTGGCAGATATACAGGTCCGGCTTTTCCATCGCTTACCCCTCCGCCCGGGTGGACAGCAGCCGGACCGGCGGGAAGTGGATGCGCCCCCAGCCGGACGCCCATTCGGGCATCGAAAGGTCGCTGTTCGTCACCTCAAAGGCAAACTCGGTCACGGGCTTGTCCAGGCAGACCGCCTGCGCCAGCGCGCCGTCAAACACATCGACATAGAAGAAATACTGCCCCTCGCCGAGCAAACTCGGGTCGAACGTGAACTCGGTCGTATACAAACGGCCGGGCTCGGCGGGGCCTAAATCGACCGGGTGGGTGATGCCCACGGGGGTCGAATCCCGGAAATGCAGGTTGAGCTTCAGGTTTACCCCGGAAAACGGCTCAGACACGCGCCAGGTGATGCGCACGCGCATCGGTTCGGTGTCGGCAAATACGCTCGATTCCTTGTCCACAAAGTCGAGCGTCTCCAGCCGCAGGCGTTTGCCGGCCGAACCGGTCATACGGGACACGTCTTTCAGGTCATAGTGCACAACGTTGACGTCGGTCGTCTCCATATACACGGCGATGGCCTGCTCCACATCGCCGTCAAAGATCACGCGGCCCTTGTCCAGCACCACGCAGCGCGTGCACAGCTGGCGGATCGTGCTCATGTTGTGGCTGACATACAAAACCGTGCGGCCTTCCTGCCCGGCCACGTCGCTCATCTTGCCCAGGCATTTCTGCTGGAACTTCATATCGCCGACCGCCAGCACCTCGTCCATGACCATGATCTCGGAATCCAGGTGCGCGGCCACCGCGAACGCGAGCTTGACGAACATGCCGGAGGAATAGCGCTTGACCGGCGTGTCGATGAACTCGCCGCACTCGGAAAACTCGATGATCTGGTCGAGCTTGGCGTCGACTTCGGCCTTGGTCATGCCCAAAATCGCGCCGTTCATATAAATGTTTTCGCGCCCGGTCATCTCGTTGTTGAAACCGGTGCCGACCTCCAGCATGCTGGCCACCCGCCCGCGCAGGCGGATCTCGCCCTCGGTCGGCGCGGTGATGCGGGACAAAATCTTGAGCAGCGTGCTCTTGCCCGCGCCGTTGCGCCCGATAATGCCCAGTGCTTCGCCCTGGTACACGGTCAGGTCCACGCCGTTGAGCGCCATGAAGGTCTGCCCGAACAGGCGCGCGTCGGTGCCGATGACCGTGTTGGGGTCCTCCTTGCCGCGCACGCGCGCCCACCAGCTCTGCAGGTCATGCGTCAGCGTGCCGCCGCCGATCTGCCCGAGCTTATACTGTTTTTTCAGGCCGCGCACTTCGATCACCGGCCTGCGTTCTCTGGTTTGCTGCATACAGCGCCCCCTTACACGGTATCCATAAAGGTCTTTTCAATACGGCTGAACAGAATGACGCCCACCGCCAGCGCCGCCAGCGTGAACACAAGGCTGTACACAAGCCCGCCCACGCTGACCGTGCCGCTGCCCAGCGTCGCCATGCGGAACACTTCGATTGGCGCGGTCATCGGGTTCAGGTTCATCAGCGCGCGCAGGCGCGGGCTTTCGCCCAGGCTCGAAAGCGGGTAGACGACCGGCGAAACGTACATCCACAGCTGTACGCCGAAGCTGACCGCGATCGCAAGGTCGCGGTATTTTGTCGTCAGGCTCGAGACGATGATGCCCACGCCCAGCCCCAGCAGCATGACTTCCAGCACGATGAGCGGCACCGCGGCCAGCCACGGCGTCAGGCGCAGCGGCGCGCCCGAAAGCGCAAACCCGCCCCAGAACAGCGCGAACATCACAAACTGGATGAAAAAGTTGATCAGGCTGGTCAGCGCCTGGCTGATGGGTGTGGTCAGGCGCGGGAAATACACCTTGCCGAACACCTGGCTGTTGGCCACGAAGGTGTTGGCCGTGTTGTTGATGCAGGTGGAGAAGAAGGTCCAAACCGTGTTGCCCGCCATATAAAACAAAAACGAGGGCGTGCCGTCGGTCGAAAGCCCGGCCAGACCGCCGAACACGACGTTGAACAGTACGGTCGTGATCAGCGGGTTCAGGATGATCCACGCCGGGCCCAGGATCGTCTGCTTGTACAGCACGGTAAAGTTGCGCTTGACGAACATCCCGATTAGGTCGCGGTAACGCCAGAGCTCCTGCAGGTCGATATCAAACCAGCCGCTGCGCGGGCGGATGACGGTCGTCCATTCGCCTGCGGCGGGGGTACGGTTGTTTTCAGCCATATTCTGCCTTTCCGTTCAAGAAATGTTTTGGCGTGTTGTAAAACGGCGCGCGCCGCCCGGGCAGCAAAACCGTATAAAACACCAGACTACAGCTTATTGTACCATGTTCCGGCATAAAAAACAATCCGCGCCGCCGGGCGCAGGCATTAAAAAACCTCCCCTTATAACAGGAAGGTCTCAGGCAATTTTCCTACTCCGCCCGCTTCCAACGTCCGCCCAGCAGGTAGTACCCGGCCCAGTCCAGCTTGCCGAAAAGCGGGCTGCCGGTGCGGCCGGCTTCGGCCAGGCGGTACAGAAGCGGCAGGCAGCGCCAGCGCAGCGGCAGGTAATAGGGGCTGTAGCAGCGCGCGGCGCGCATTTGGCCCAGCAGCGCGCGCAGCCAGGGGCAGCGCAGCGCCGCGGCGGCTTTGCGGCGGCGCTGCGCGGGCGCCGCCGGGTCGCGGCGCAGGATATCGGCCGCGCCTTCGGCAAACACGCGCAGCTCGGCGCGGTACAGCGGCAGCAGGTCTTCGGCGGGGGCCCCGGCGGCCTGCGCCGCGGCGTTGAGCTTGGCAAAGTGCTGCGGCCAGATCTCGCAGACCTCGGGGTGGTAGCGCGTCGAAAGCGTGCCGTCGTCGCGGCTGCAATCGTAAAAGGTCAGCGGGCTCTGCACGGCCGCATAGTGGAACCCGGGCTGTTCGCGCCCGAGCAGGGCGATGTAATCCAGCACAAACTGCAGGTCTTCGCCCAGCGTGAACGACTCGTTGAACCGCAGCCGCCGCGCCAGGTCGCCGCGGTAGAGCTTGTTCCACGGCATCGCGATCAGGCAGTCGAGATACAGCCGCGCCAGTGCGCTCTGCGGGGCGGCGGCGGCTTCGGGCCCGGCGGCGGCCGGGTCGCCGGCGTCGTCGGTATAGTGCCACAGAACGAACGCGCCGGGGTCGGCGGCCTGGGCGTCCAGCGCCGCCTGCAGCGCGCCGGGGCGCAGGGCGTCGTCGCTGTCCAGGAAGACGACATACTCGCCCTCGCTGGCGCGCAGCCCGGCGTTGCGGGCCGAGGATACGCCGCCGTCCTCCTTGTGCAGCACCCGCACGCGCGCATCCCGGCGGGCGTATTCGTCGCACATCGCCCCGCAACGGTCGGGGCTGCCGTCGTCCACCAGCACGCAGGCCAGCGTCCCGGTGCGCAGGCGCTGGCCCAGGATGCTCTGCACGCAGCGGTCCAGCGTGCGCTCGGCGCCCCATACCGGCACCACAACGCTGACGGTGGGGCGGGTATTTCCGCAGCTCATGGCGCACCTCCCGCGTCCGGTTCCGGCACAGGCCCCAGACCAAGAAAATCATAGACGATGTGCAGGAAGGTTTCGTAAAACGCGGCGGTCGAGAACCGCTGCGCCGCCCTGGCCCCGGCCGCGCCCATCTGGGCGCAGAGGTCCGGGTGCTCGTGCAGCATGCGGATGGCCCAGCTCAGCTGGGCGGCCAGCTCGGGCCCGCGGTCGACCAGTATGGCCTGGCTGCCCTGCAGGTATTCGGGCATGCCGCCGCTGCGCGTAGCCAGCACCGGCCGCCCGCAGCCCATCGCCTCCACGGCCACAAGGCCCGCGGCCTCCTCGACCAGCGTCGGCACGCAGACCAGGTCGGCCAGGCGGTAATAGTCGGGCAGGTTCTTGTTGGGTACATACCCGGTAAAGCGCACACGGTCGCCCAGGGCGTGGGCCTGCTGTTCCAGCTTGCGCAGGAACGGGCTGGACTGCGTGCGCCCGAAAAACGGGCTGCCCACGATCAGCAGCTTGCAGCGCGCGTCGTCGACAGCGGCCATCGCCTCCAGCAGCTTGTGGATGCCCTTGTCCGGCTCCAGCCGCCCGCAGAACAGCACAACGAAGTCTTCCGGCGCGAACCCCAGCGAGGCGCGCAGCGCCGCGTCGGGCGCGCCGGGGGTGAAGAGCGCGGTGTCGATGCAGTTGTGCAGGATGTAAGCGTGCTGGCGGTCCAGGCTGCTGGTTTTGAGATAATCGTCGCGGATGAACTCGCTCAGCGCCAGCACGCCGCCATAAATATCGTCCATCGTGTGGCTGCAGGCGGTCTGGCCGTGCAGGTGCGCCAGGCACCGGCCACGGCCGAACATGCGGCTGATGGCGCTGCACTGGGTCAGGTTGCCGCCCTCGGCCACGATCAAATCGGGCGGCGGCAGCTCCAACGCCAGCGAAAGCTGGACCTTCTGGTACCACGGGTCATACGGCGCGGCAATGCCAAAGCAGCGCTCGATGAATACAAGCGGCCAGTAGCGCCGCGCGCCGCGCGGGCGGGCCACATACAGCATCCGGGTGTGGCGCAGCGCCTTGGCCTGCTCGGCGGCGGCCGGGTCGGGGATGCTCGCGCACAAAAGGTCCAGGCAGCCGCGGCGCTCGTTTTCACGGATCAGGTGCGTCACCAGCGTCTCCACCGCGCCGCCCTGCACGGCCGGGACCGGCAGCTCCGGCGGCGGCACCAGCAAAATGCGCGGCTTGTGCGGGCGGGCGGCTGCATTGGGGAGCAGCGGCACGGCGAGGTCCTCCTTTCAAAAGGAAAAGAAAAAAGGGGGAACGGGGAAGAGGCGGCAAAAGGCGCGGCTCTCCCGTTCCTCCTTCGGGCATGCAAAAGGTTGTCAGTTCATATATTCGGCGGCCAGCGCATCGACGGCGGCGGGGTCGGCGGCGTACCAGGCGGCGTAGTCCTGCCCGGCAGCGGCCACACGGCGGCCCAGCGCGACCAGAAATTCCGGGATCTTCTCCCACAGCATAATGCCCACCTCGCGGCCCATCGCTTCGCCGCCCTGGCGGTCGCAGCCGCCCGCAAACAGCGTGAAGGCGGGCTGCGGCTTGCCGTCGACCACCCTGGCTGCGCCGCGGAAACCGAGCGCCCCGATCTGGTGGGTGCCGCAGCTGGACGGGCAGCCGGAAATGTGAATCTGCGGCAGCGCGCCGTCCGGCAGCCCGGCCGCGCGCACCGCGGCCACGCATTCGGCCAGCAATGCCTGCGAATCGCGCAGGCCGACCTGGCAGGTGGCCGCGCCGATGCAGGCGACCGAGGTTTCGAACACGCTGTGCGCGGTGTCGTTTTCGGTCAGCGCCAGCAGGCGGCGGGCTTCCCCGGCGGTCAGGTTGACGAGATAGGCGCCTTCGTCGGGGCACAGGCGCAGCTCGGCGGCGTCGATGTCCTGCAGGGCGTCGCTGACCGCGCAGAACACATCCGGGTCGGGCATGCCGCCCACCGGGTGCCAGGCCACGGCGTACAGACCCGGCTGTTTCTGCGCCGTGACGCGCGGTTCGGCGGCCAGCGCCGCATCCGGCGCGCCGGTTTTGGTCAGCACCGGCGCGGCGACGCCGGTCAGCGTCAGGTCCTCGGTCCGGTACACTTCGTCGAGCTTTTCGCGGTAGGCGGCGGCGTAAGCCTCGGGGCCGCCCAGCGCGTCCTGCATATAGCGGGTGCGGGCTTTGGCGCGGTTTTCATAGTTGCCATATGCGCGGAAAGTCAGCCACATCGCCTTGATATAGTAAAGGATCTGGTCGGGCGCGACGGCCTCGGCCACCTTGACGCCGAATTTCGGGCTGCCGCCCAGGCCCCCGGCGCTGTACACATCGAACAGCCCGTCCGGCCGGGCCGCAAAGCCCAGGTCGCGGAAGGTCGCATGCGGCAGGTTCGCCGGGGAGGAGGAAAAGCCGACTTTCAGCTTGCGCGGCATCTTTTCGGCATGCAGAAAATGCAGCAGATAGTCCCCGGCGGCCTCGGCCCAGGGGGTCACGTCAAAATATTCGTCCGCAGCCGCGCCCGCCAGCGGCGAGCACATCACGTTGCGCGGGAAATCCCCGCCGCCGCCCAGCGGGATGATCCCCACGTCCAGCGCGCCTTCGATCAGGCGGTACAGCTGTTCCGGCACAAGGTCGTGCAGCTGGATGGTCTGGCAGGTCGTAAAGTGCAGCCGCTTGACGCCGCTGCGCAGCGCCCCGGCCACAAAGGCCAGGCGCTGTTTGGTCACGCGCCCGGCGGGCATGCGCAGGCGCAGCATGCTGGCCTCGCCGCTGCGCTGGGCGTAGCTGCCAAAATAGCCGGAAAAGCCTTTGTACTCCGGCTTGGGCATCTGCCCGGCATAGAAGGCGTCGGTCTTTTCGCGGAAATCGGCCAGCTCGGGTTTCAAGGCTTTGGGGTCAAGTTTTGCGGGGACGGCCATGGGGGGACCTCTCTTTCTGCAGGGGAAAAAACGAAAGTATCGGAAAACGGGGGATTCAGTTCTTCATCGGGCACAGCGACTCCGCCGGCATCATCGCCCAGCGCGCGGCCGAAAGTTTTTCGGTCATCTTGAGCTGCTTGCAGTTGGGCAGGTAGCTCAGCAGCCCCTGCATCAGGAACTGCTCCTTGGAGATCGCCTTGATCAGTTTGGGCGTGGGGTTCTGGCGCACCTTGGCGCACAGGAACAGGTACCGCCGCCAGCACGCCGCATAGGCGCAGTCGATCACGGTGCGGTTGGCGCCGTTTTCCACAAAGAAGCGGTAGCGGTCGGCCAGGCCGTCCACGGCGTCGAATGTTTCGGGCCTGAGCTCGCTGCGGCAGATGCTGCCGCTGCTCAGCCGGTAGCAGTACAGGTGATCCGCCAGGCAGACCACGCGGTCGCAGCGCCAGAACAGCCGGTGCGCGATGAAATCATCTTCGTGCAGCCGCCCTTCGGGGTAGTGCAGCAGCTTCCACACCTCGGCGCGGTAGAGCTTGTTCCAGGCCACGGTATAGTATGTCCCGTTGGGGGAATAGAAATTGTTCAGCAGTTCCTTGCCCACAAACACGCCGGTCGCGGTGGGGTCGGTGTAGCTGGGCGGGTCAAGGCTCGCGCCGTTTTCGGCCACGTCCTCCACCGCGCAGATGGCCATATAGGCGTCGTGCGCTTCGCAGGCGTCGTACAGCTTTTTTAAGTAATCGGGGCGCAGGATGTCGTCGGAGTCGACAAAGGCGTAGTAGCGCCCCACAGCGGCGTCGATGCCGGTGTTGCGCGCGCCGGAAAGCCCCTGGTTCTCCTGGTGGATCACCCGGATGCGCGCGTCCTGCGCGGCCAGCTCGTCGCACAGCTCGGCGCAGCCGTCGGTGGCGCCGTCGTCGACAAGGATGACCTCATAATTCTCCGGGAAGGTCTCCTTCTGGTCCAGGATGCTCTGCACGCACTCGCGCAGGAAAGGCTTGGTGTTGTACACCGGTACAATGACGCTGATGGCGATATGTTCCATATTCATCCCTCGTTTTATTCTTCAAAACAGGCGGCGGCCTGTTTATTTCTTCGGCTTTTTGCCCCCGGCGGCGCGGCCCCACGCGGCGGCCAGGCGGTAGGCGGCGTCCGGGTCCAGGCTGAACAGCACGGCGCGCAGCTTTTCCAGCGGCGGCACGCAGCGGCTGCGCAGCAGATCGGGCAGCAGTGCCTTCAGGTGTTGGCAGTGCGGCTCAAACGCCCCGCGCAGCGCGGCCTGGTTGCCCGCGGTCCCGGCCATGCACCAGAACAGGTAAAGAACTTTCCAGTACCACGCCACGGCCCAGCGGTAGTGTTCGGCCGCGCCGGGGCGGGCGGCAAAATACTGCAGCCAGTCCCAGTACATGCGCAGGTCGTCCAGCTTGCGCGGCGGGAAGGTGGCGGCGTCGGTCATCTGGCCGCGGCGGGTGCGGTAATGGTACAGCACATCCGGCAGGCATGCGGCGCGCTCGCCCTCGAACACCAGGTGCAGAACGCTCGCGTCGTCGCCAAAAAACATCGTTTCGTCGTACCGCACGCCCTTGTCGCGGAACGTGCGGATGTCAAACAGCTTGTTCCAGCTCAAAGGGCCGTAGAAGCTGCCGGTCTGGAAGGTCTCCAGCAGCAGGTCCTCGGCGTCGCGCACGCCATAGGTGCGCAGGGAAACGTCCCGCCCGGCGATCGGCGCGTCCTGTTCGTCAATGGCGTCGCCCACGCAGGCGGCTATGCGCGCGCCGGTGGCCTGGATCGCATTGTACAGCCGCTCGTACATGTCCGGCTCGATCAAATCGTCCGAATCGACAAAGCCGATATAGCCCCCGCGCGCATTGTCCAGCCCGACGTTTGCGGCCGAAGCGGGGCCGCCGTTGGGTTTGTGGAACACGCGGATGCGCGGGTCGGTCTTTGCCAGCGCATCGCACAGTTCACCGCAGCCGTTGGGGCTGCCGTCTTCCACAAGCAGCAGCTCGAAATCGGTAAAGGTCTGCGCCAGGATGCTCTGCACCGTGCGGGGCAGATACTCCTTGGCATCGTACACGGTGGTCACGATGCTGATAGCGGGGGTCTGCGGCATGGGCGGCTCCTTCCTTGGTATGGCAGTATAATTGTACCAGTTTTTCGCGCCTTTTGCAATGCAGGGCGCATTTATGCGCGCAGCAGCCGGTTCTTGGCCGCGGTGTAGGCGGCCAGCAGGCCGGGCGCGTTCAGCGCCGCGCCCAGGCGGTAGGGCAGCGCGGCCAGCCGGTTGGGGTCGGCGCGCAGCTGCGTGCGCAGCGCCGCGCGCGCGTCGGCGTCGGACAAAATGCGCGCAAACAGCGCCCGGCGCGTCTGCAGCGCCATGCGCCCAGCGCGCCCGGTCAAAAGCCCGTACTGGTTGAGCGCTGCGCGCACGCGGCTTTTGGTCAGCAGCGCTTCGCGCTGGGCGTCCGGCAGGCCCTCTTTGCGCAGCAGGCGGTCCAGCGCCGGGCGGGTCACGGCCTCGGCGTCCAGCAGGTCGCCGCGCAGCCGCCGGGATAAACTGCCCGCCGCCTGGTCGTTTTGCTTATAGTATACACCCGGCAGGCAATAAATGGCAGGGGTCATTTGTGAAAAAAACAGAAAATCGAGGTTGAACAGCACATCCTCGTTGACGGCCAGCGCCTCGTTGAAGCGCACGCCCGCCTGCCGCAATGCGGCGGCGTTGAACAGCTTGGGGTAGGGCGCGGCCAGGTAGCCGCTTTCGAACAGCAGCGGTTCCAGCGCCGCGCCCACATCGGCCAGGCGGGGGAAAACGCCCGGGGCCAGCGGGCAGGGGGCGGGGCCGCTCTGCCGCGTCAGCCCGAACAGGATCATGCCCGGCGCAGCGGCCAGCGCGCTTGGCAGCGCGCCCCACAGCCCCGGCAGCAGCTCATCGTCCGCATCCACGAACAGCACCCACTCGCCCGCGGCGGCGTCCAGCCCGGTGTTGCGCGCCGCCGCCGCGCCGCCGTTGGGGCGGTGCAGCGCGCGCACGCGCGGGTCCTGCGCGGCCAGCGCATCGCAGACAGCCGGGGTCTCGTCGGGGCTGCCGTCGTCGATGAGCAGCACTTCCAGGGCGTCCGGCGCGCCCGCCAGCACGCTTGCCACGGCGCGCGGCAGCGTGCTGGCGGCGCGGTAGCAGGGGATGATGACGCTGAAGACCGGCTTTTGGCTCATGGCGCACCCTCCCCGTTCAAAATTTCGGCCCCGTTCAAAATCGCGGTATAAATACCGGCCAGCGCGCGGGCGTTGGCGGCCGGGTCGTGCGTTTTTTGGGCGCGCGCCTGTGCCGCCGCGCCAAGGGCGGCGCCCGCGTCGGGCGCGCCCAGCACGCGCAGGACCGCTCCGGTCAGCGCCGCGGCGTCGCCGGGCGGGGCGTACAGCGCGCCCTCGCGCCCGTCGGCCAGCATGTCGGGGATGCCCCCTGCCGCGCTCGCCACGCAGGGCAGGCCCAGCAGCATCGCTTCGCCCAGGCTGTTGGGGCTGTTCTCGCTGCTGGAGGGCAGCAGGTACAGGTCGGCGTCAAGGTAGGCCTGCTTCATGGCGGCCTCGTTCAGCGGGCCGGTATAGCGCACGCAGCCCTCCAGCCCCAGCGTGCGGATCAGCCGCTTGCAGTAGCGCTGGTAGGGGAACATCCAGTCGATGACCGGGCGCAGCAGCGGCCCTTTGTCCAGCGGGGGCCAGCCGGCCACGGCCAGCGTCAGCCCCGGCCAGCGCCGCCGCAGCGCGGGCAGCGCCTGCAAAACGGTGTGCAGGTTTTTTAAAGGATAGTTGCCCTGGCTCATCAGCAGCCGCGGCGCGGCGCCGAACGTGCGCGGCCGCCAGGCGGGGCCTTTGTAAAAGGCGGGGCGCAGCGTCTCGTTGCACACAAAATAGCGCGCGCGGGGGGCCAGGCGGGCTGCGGCGGCTTTGTCGAACGCGGTGCGGCCGGTCACAAAGCGGGCTTCGCGCAGCAGCGCGGCCTCCCCGGCGGCCAGCGCGTCAAAGCGCGCCTGCAGGCCGTCCAGCAGCGCGCCGGGCACAATGCGGTCGATGCCGCGCTGCACAAAGCACGAGCGGCGGTATTTCTCGGGCACACCGTCGCACAGGTGGGCGGCGCAGTCGGCCATCACGCCCTGGATGCCCACGAGCGCCGGGACCCCGGCGGCCAGCGCCGCGGTGTGCAGCGCGCGGGCGGCCGGGTACTCGGTGCCCCAGATGTGCACAAGGTCAAAGCGGTCCTCGCGCAGCAGCGCGGAAAACGCGGCTTGGTCCCCGGCAGGCAGCAGGCGGAAGCGCACGCCGTCCGCCGCGCCCGTTTTCGGGGCCTGCACGCGGGCGTCGACGCTGCACACTGTCAGCTCCGGCGCGCCGGGCAGCGCGCGCAGGGCGGTCAGCTGGCCGGTCAGCCAGCCGCCGCCCACTTCGTTCGCCGCCAGCCCGCAGGCCGCGGCCGCCGCCGGGATCGTGATGCTCACGAGCCAAAGCACCCGCATCGGGCACGCCTCCTTTTACGAAAGTGTTCGTTCCAACGGCTTTCAGCCGCCCAGCCCGCGCAAAAAATCCTGCGCAACGGCCTCGGGCGTGAACTCCGGGAAGCAGGCCGCCGCCTGCGCAAACGGCAGGACCTTCCCGGCGGTCTGTTCAAGCCACGGCCGCACGAGCGCCGCCTGCCGGGCCGGTTCGCCGGGCGGCACGCACAGCGCCAGCGGCCAGCGCGCCAGATACGGCAGCGCCGCGTCGTTTTCCCCGGCGGAAAGGTGCAGCACCGGTTTGCCCGCGGCGGCATACTCAAACAGTTTGCTCGGCACCTGGTTGGCGGCCGCGTTGCCAATGCTCACCAGCACCCCGGCCTGCGCTTCCAGCGCCGCGGCGCGCGCGGGCGGCACCGGGCCCAAGATCTGCAGCCGCGGGCCCAGGGCGGCCTCGGCCTGCGCGCGCGCAGGGGCGAACGCTTCCCAGCCGCCGCCCGCCATGGTCAGCGTCCACCCGCCGCCCAGCGCGGCGAACAGCGCCAGCAGCGCGTCCGGTTCGCGCAGCTTCCGGTACAGCGTGCCGCAGAACACACAGCTCTGCGGCTGGACCGCGCTCCCGGTTTCGGCGGGCGGGACCAGGCTCGGGAACGCGAGCACCTGCGCGCGGGGGGCCAGCGCGGCCAGCGGCCCGCCGGGGGCAAAATCAGCCGCCGCCTGCTGTGTGATGTACACGCGGTCCATTGCGCCCAGCAGTTGGCGTTCACGGTCGTAGCCGCCGGGGGCCGCATAGGTTTCGTTGGCGGCATAGGGGTCCATCTGCCACAGCAGCTTTTTGCCGCGGATGTCCGCGCCTTCCAGCGCGAACGCGGCGCGGTAGGGCGCGGCCACCGCGCACACCGCATCAAACGGCGTTTCGGTGTCCAGCCGCTCGATGGCCCGGCGCGTGCCGGTCACGCGGCGCGGGCGGCGCAGCACAAACTGCCGCACGGCGGCCTCCACGGCGGCCGGGTGGGCGGCCAGCCGCAAAAGCCGCAGCGGCAGCGGGCTCCCCCCCGCTGCGCCGCCTTCCAGCGCTTTTTCCATCGCCGCTTCACCGGCAAAAGCCAGCGCCTGCTGCGCGCAGCCGGGAACCGCGGGCGGCGGCGTGCGGCCGTCCCACAGTTCGAGCACCGTCACGTCGTGCCCGGCGGCGGCCAGCGCGCCGGCCAGCCGCCGCCCCAGCCGCGGGTTGGCCGCGGCCGGCGCTTCCACCGCATCCAGAACGAACAAAAGCCGCACCCCAACACCTCCCGATCCTTTGCGAAATAAAAAGTAATGAGGAATGAGAAATGAGCAATTATCCCCGCGGGAAAGCGCAAAACCCTCCCGCCAAACAATTCCTCATTCCTAATTCCTAATTTCTAATTCTTAATGGTTGTTACTGCCTGTCCCGCAGCACCCTGCGGCACACGGCGGCCCACAGCCGGGTGCAGTGCACGGTGGCCCAGGCCGCGACCTTGATGGAAAGCCCCAGCCGCGGGTTGCGCCCCAGCCGCGGGTCGTTCAGCCCGGCGCGGATGCCCACGCCCAGCTCGTTGAGCTGTACGCGGTAGTTGTCGGCGTCCTCCCGCCGCAGGATCATGCTGGCCAGATAGACGAGCTTTTCATAATAGAACGCGTCGGCCGAGCGCTGCATGTCGGGCGCGGCGTGCTCGCGGATGTAGATGGCCGCCCGCCGCTGGTCGTCCAGGCTTTCGGGCGCGAGCGGGCGATGGCTGGCCGAGCCCGGGTGCTGGCGGTAGTGGTAGCCGGTGAAATCGACGAACGCGCAGCCCGGCAGGCGCGAAAAGACGATCCAGTTGGTCAGCAGGTCCTCGTTAAAGGAAAAACCGTTGTCAAAGTCGGCCGGTTCCAGCACGTCGGCGCGGTACAGCTTGTTGCACAGGCTGAAATCCACCGCGTGGTCGTGCAGCAGCGCTTCCAGATGGCGCGGCGCGGCCAGCACGCGCGCGGCCGCCGGGCGGGCGGGGGCGTCGTGCGGCGCTTCGCCGGTAAAGCTGTCGTACAGGCAGCAGGCCACCGGCATGGCGGCGGCCTGCGCCGCGCCGGTCAGCACGCGCAGCAGGTCGGGGTGGCAGATGTCGTCCGCATCGCAGAAAGCGATCCAGGCCGCGCCGTCGGCCTTGGCGGCGCGCACCCCGGCCGCCCGCGCGGCCGAAACGCCGCACTGCGCCTGGTGCAGCACCGTAAAGCGCGCATCCTCGCGCGCGGCCTGGTCGCACAGCGCGCCGGACCCGTCGTCCGACCCGTCGTCCACCAGGTAGCAGCGCCAGTCCGGGAGCGTCTGCGCCGCCAGGCTGCGCAGGCAGGCGGACAGGTAAGGCCCGGCGTTGTACACCGGCACCACGACGGCGGCCAACGGGGCGGCGCTCATGGCGTCACCTCCTGCCAGCGGCGCAGGTAGAATTCCTGCAGGATGCCTGCGCTTGTGTGCACGTCGAACCCGGCGGCCAGCGCCTGGTCCCGGGCTGCCGGGTTGCGGGCCAGGTCCGCCCCGGCCAGCGCGGCCGCCCAGGCGTCCGTGTCGCCCAGCGGCAGAAAATGTACCCCGTCGGCGAAAGCGGCGCCGCGGTCGATCGTATCCGAAACAAAGCAGGGCAGCCCGGCAGCCTGCGCTTCCACCAGCACGACCGGCAGCCCTTCAAACAGGCTGGGCAGCAAAAAGGCGTCCATCGCGTGGTAGAACACCTGCACATTGGTGCGCACCCCGGCAAAGATCACGCGGTCCGCCACGCCGAGCTCCTGCGCCAGCGCACGGGTCTCCGCCTCCAGCGGCCCCTGCCCCAGCAGCAGCAGCCGGGCGTTGGGGCGGCGCTGCAGGGCCGCCGCAAAGATGCGCAGCAGCCCGGCGTGGTTCTTCTGGGCGGAAAACCGCCCCACATGCCCCAGCAGGATCTTATCTTCGGCAACGCCCAGGTGCTCACGCAGGCGGGCGCGGGCCTTGGGGTCGTGGCGGGCGAACGCGCCGGTGTCCACGCCGTTGGGCAGCACCGTGAACGGCGAAGCGCCGAACAGCATCTCCCCGGCTTTGCGGCTGCAGGCAAAACGGTCGGTCAGGTCCCGGTTGAACCGCGCGCTCATCAGCTTGTCCAGCTTGCCCACAAGGTTCGGCTCATAGGCCGTGTTGTGGCTGTGGCCGATGCGCACCGGCACGCCGCGGCGGCGGGCGGCGGCGTTATAAAACATGCCGAACCCGCTGTAGTGCCCGTGGACGATGCGGTACTCCGGGTGTTCGGCAAACAGCCGGTCGAGCTGGTGCAGGTACCGCGGCAGGTTGTTGTCCTGCCGCACGGTCAGCTTGTAGATCTGCCCGCCCAGCGCCCGGATCTCATAGTCATAAAAACAGGGTTTGTCATAGTGGTAGACAAAGTCGAACTGGACCTTGTCGCGGTCGATGGCGCGGTAGACGTTCATCACAAACGTCTCCATGCCGCCGGCGTCCATCGCCGGCATGACCTGCAAAATGCGGATCGGCGCCATGCGCGCACCCCCTTCTCTCACGCTTCTTCCTCCTGCAGCATCCGGCGGCAGGTGGCCAGGCCGGCCCGCGCCGCAGGCGGCAGCTTCGGGTATTCGTGGCAGCAGCTTTCCAGCTCCGCCGTAAGGATCTCGCTCACAAGATACCGCGTGTACCATTTCTGGTCCGCGGGCAGCACATACCACGGGCTGTGGCGGCTGGCCGTGGCGTTCACGACCTCGTCGAAGGTGTCGAGATACTCGTCGAACAGGCGGCGCTCGCGGATATCGTCCGGCGAAAACTTCCAGTTTTTCTCCGGGGTCTCGATGCGCTCCAGAAACCGCTCGCGCTGCTTTTCCTTCGACACGTTCAGCAGTATTTTCACAATGCGGTAGCTGTTTTCGTACAGGTATTCCTCATAGTCGCGGATCTGGCGGTAGCGCTTGCGGAAAAACTCTTTCCGGCTGTCCTCCAGCACGCGCGGGGCCATGCGGTAGCCCTCCTGCAGGTCGTGCACCTGCACCACCAGCACATCCTCATAATAGCTGCGGTTGAAGATCGCGATATGCCCGCGCGCGGGCAGCACGCGGTTGACGCGCCACAGAAAGTCGTGGGCCAGCTCCTCCGGGTTCGGCTGCTTGAAGCTGTGCACGCTGACGCCCTGCGGGTTCAGCCCGCCCATCACATGCTTGACCATGCTGTCCTTGCCTGCGGCGTCCAGCGCCTGCAGCACCACGATCAGCCCTTCGCGCCCGTCGGCATAAAAACCGTCCTGCAGCGCGGCCATCTTTTCAAGGTTTTCCGCCGTGCGCGCCGCAAGCGCCTGCTTGTTTTCCTTCTCGCCGCCTGCGCCGCACGGCAGCTTGCGGATCTCGCACGTCTCGCTGCCGTCAAAACGGAACCGCTCCGCCTTCATTGCCCGGCCTCCCTTGCTTTTGCATTTATACAGACAAATATGCTATCAGTATACCCGCTTCCCGGCATTTGTGCAACAAAAACCGGCGCACCGGGCCGCGAAAGCAAAAAAAACGCGCCGTTTGCCCGGCGGCGCAGGCGTTATTCGCCGTCCGTCTTTTCTTCCGCTTCGCCCCCGGCGGCCGGTTTCTGCCCGGCGTTCGCGCATTTCTGGCGGCAGGCGGCGCAGTTGCCGCCGCAGCCGCCCTGCCAGCCGCCGTGGTTGCAGATGAATACAATCGCGATGGCCAGCGCCACAAACACGGCCAGCAGCACAAAAAAACTGCCCAGATCCATAAACAAGTTCCTCCCGCTTATGCTTATATTTTATTATAGAGTGTATTATAGCACACCGGCGCAAAAAAGCCAGCGCAAAACGCGCAGGCCCCGCGCTGTAAAAGCTGCACAAAAACCGGCCGCTGCGGCGCGGGCACACTGACCAGAGCGCCGAACTTGCATATAATTTATAAATATTCATTGACAATGCATAAAAACAACATTATACTGGGGAATATCCCGCAGGGCACTGCGGGATGCAATGAACACATGATAAAGAGGGTATACACAATGAAAAAGCTTCTTTCTGTGATGCTGGCCGCCGCCCTGGCGCTCAGCGTGACGGCCTGCGGCAACACCGCCTCTTCCGAGAGCACCGCCGCCTCCGAACCCGCTGCCGAGAGCGCTTCCTCCGAAGCGGCCGAGACCAGCGAAGCCGCCGAGGAGGACACCGCCGGGGCCGCGTCCGCCGGGCTGACCACCGTCGAGGCCGGCAAGCTCATCATGGCTACCAACGCGGCCTTCCCGCCGTATGAGATGACCACCGACGACGGCGGCTTTGAGGGCATCGACGTCGAGATCGCGGGTGAGATCGCCGAAAAGCTCGGTCTTGAGCTGGTGATTGATGATAAAGACTTCACCGCTGCTCTGCTCAGCGTGCAGGAGGGTGATGCCGACATGGTCATGGCGGGCGTCACCGTCACCGACGAGCGCCTGCTGGTCATGGACTTCACCGAGAGCTACGCCACCGGCATCCAGTCCATCATCGTGCCCGAAGGCTCCGACATCGCCTCCATCGACGATCTGGCCGGCAAGGTCATCGGTACCCAAGAAGGCACTACCGGCTGGCAGTACTGCACCGATGAATTCGGCGATGAAAACGTCATTGCCTACCCTAACGGCCTCACCGCCGTGCAGGCGCTCAACAACGGCCAGGTCGACTGCGTCGTTATCGACAACGCCCCCGCCCAGGAGTTCGTGGAAGCCAACCCCGGCCTGACCATCCTGGAAACCCCGTATGCCGAGGAAGACTACGCCATCGGTGTCGACAAGGGCAACACCCAGCTGCTGGACGCCCTGAACGGCGCCATTGCGGAGCTGCAGGCCGACGGCACCATCCAGTCCATCCTGGATAAGTACATCAGCGCCGAATAAGCCAAAAACATCATAACGCTGGGGCGGCCCGGTCCGGGCCGCCCTTTTGGTGAGAATACAGAGAACAGGAAAGGGGATAGGGCGCATGAACCTGGCCCAACAGTTTGAAACGCTGTACGAGCTGGCCCGCAGCGGCGAAGCCCTCTCAGTCTGGCAGGACCTCTTTGTCAAGTTCTACCAGGCGTTCATCCAGGAAGACCGCTGGCTGCAGTACATCGAAGGCGTCGGCACCACGCTGCTGGTCACAGCCATGGCGCTGGCGCTGGGCGTGGTCCTGGGCAGCATCGTCGCGCTGGTGCGCGTCGCGCACGACCAGCAGCGCCCGCACCGCCGCAACCCGGTGCTGGGCTTTTTCAACGCGGTGCTCAAGGTCTATGTCACGGTCATCCGCGGCACGCCCATGATGGTGCAGATGCTCATCATGAGTATGGTCATCTTTGCCTCCAGCCGCAACTTTACGATGGTCGGCGCGCTGACGCTGGGCATCAACTCCGGCGCGTATGTGTCCGAGATCATCCGCGGCGGCCTGATGGCCGTCGACCCCGGCCAGATGGAAGCGGGGCGCAGCTTGGGGCTGGATTATATCACCACCATGGTGCGCATCATCATCCCGCAGGCCGTCCGCTCCATCCTGCCCGCTTTGGGCAACGAGTTCATCATCCTGCTCAAGGATACCTCGCTCATCACCACCATCGGCGGCAAGGAGCTGCTGTACGCGGCGCGGGGCATCATGAACCGCACCTACGAAGCCATGTTCCCGCTGCTGGGCATCGCGGCCATCTACCTGGTGCTGGTCATGATCTTTACCTGGCTGCTGGGCAAACTGGAAAGGAGGCTGGCGCAGAGTGATCGACGTTAAAGGCTTACGCAAAAAGTACGAAGGTCTGGAAGTGCTCAAGGGCGTTGACCTGACCATCAACAAAGGTGACGTCGTCTGCCTGGTCGGGCCTTCCGGCTGCGGCAAGTCGACCTTCCTGCGCTGCCTCAACCGCCTGGAGGAGCCGGACGCCGGCACCATCACGCTGGACGGGCAGGAAGTGACCGAAAAGGACATCGACGCCATGCGCGCGCGCATGGGCATGGTGTTCCAGCACTTCAACCTGTTCCCGCACCTGACGGTCAAGCGCAACATCACGCTGGCCCCGGTGCACCTCAAGCGCATGACCCAGGCCGAAGCCGACGCCAAGGCCATGGAACTGCTCGAGCGCATCGGCCTGGCCGACAAGGCCGACGCCTACCCCAATATGCTCTCCGGCGGGCAGAAGCAGCGCATCGCCATTGTGCGGGCGCTGGCCATGAACCCGGACGTGCTGCTGTTCGACGAACCGACCAGCGCGCTCGACCCCGAAATGGTCGGCGAGGTGCTGGAACTGATGAAGGAGCTGGCCCGCGGCGGCATGACGATGGTCGTCGTCACCCACGAGATGGGCTTTGCCCGCGAGGTCGCCAACCGCGTGATCTTCATCGACGAGGGCGTCGTCAAGGTCGACAAGCCCCCGCAGGAGTTCTTCCAGAACATCGAAAACGAGCGCCTGCGCGCCTTCCTGTCCAAGGTGCTGTAACACGCAAACCCGGAGCCCCCGGCAAACCGCATGGTCTGCCGGGGGCTTTTTGGCGCGGCGTCCCCGCTTGCGCGCAGGGCGCGGATGCGGTAGAATAAAACCATCCGAACAACCGCACCCAGGGAGGGACAATCTATGAGCAAAGCTGTGATCTTTTTTGCGCAGGGCCTTGAGGAATGCGAGGGCCTGCTCTGCGTCGACATCCTGCGCCGCGCGGGCATCGAAGTGACCGTTGCCGCCGTCGGCGGCGAGCGCATTGTGCGCTCGGCCCGGCAGGTCAACATTGTGGCCGACGCCCTGGCCGAAGAGCTCGACTACAGCGGGTTTGACGCCGTCATCCTGCCCGGCGGCCTGCCGGGCGTCGACCACCTCAAGGCCGACGCCACCGTGCGCCGCACCTGCTGCGATTTTGCCGCTGCGGGCAAGCTGGTGGCCGCCATCTGCGCCGCGCCCACGGCGCTGGCTGAATTCGGCCTGCTGGCGGGCAAGCGCGCGACCGTTTACCCCGGCATGGACGCCGCCCTGACCGCCGCCGGGGCCGAGTACACCGGCCTGCCGCTGAGCGTGGACGGCAACATCGTCACCGGCGAAGCGCTCGGCGCGGCCATCCCGTTCGCGCTGGCCCTGGCCGCCCGCCTGGCCGGGCAGCCCGCCGCCGACAAAGTCAAAAACGCCATCGTCTACCGCTACTGAGCCGCGGACACACAAAAACGGCTGTACAGGCCAAAGCCTGTACAGCCGTTTTTATCGGTTGGGGGGAAAAACTTTTACGCGGGCGTCACGGTGAACGCGGCGACGCTGCAGGGGGGCAGCACGGCGGTGAAGCCGTCGCCGGTCACGGTGGTGGCCAGCGCGCGCGGCGCGACCGTCTCGGGCGCGTCGAAGGTGTTGTACGCAGCCGGCGCGCCGGTGAGCACGGCGCCTTTCACCGCAGCCGCCTTGACGCCGCCCAGCCGCACGGTGACGGGCAGGCTGGCCGCGTCGTCGATGTGCGCCGCCGTGACCAGGATGCTGCCGTCGGCCTGCTGGCTGGCGGACACCTGCACGTCGGGCAGGCCGTCGGCCTCGTGGTCCAGCAGGCGGGTCTCGGCGTAGGTCTCCAGCTGGCGGGCGTTCTGGTGCGCTTTGTACATCTTGAACACATGGTAGGTCGGCGTCAGCAGCAGCTTGTCGCCTTCGGTCAGCACCATCGACTGCAGCACGTTCGCGATCTGGGCGATGTTCGCCATCACGACGGTGTCGCAGTGGTTGTTGAAGATGTTCAACGTCAGCGCGGCCACCAGCGCGTCGCGCATCGTGTTCTGCTGGTACAGGAAGCCCGGGTTGGTACCCGGCTCCACGTCGAACCAGGTGCCCCACTCGTCCACGACCAGGCCCAGCTTCTTTTCCGGGCAGACGCGGCGCATGATGCGGCCGTGGTTTTCGACCATCTCCTCCATGCGCATCGCCTGGCGCAGCGCCTCGTACAGCTCGCAGCGGCTGAACTCGGTGGCGCTGCCCTTGTGCTGCCAGTCGCCGTCCTTCAGCGTCAGCGTGTAATAGTGCAGGCTCAGCGCGTCGATGTAGCGCCCGGCCTGCTCGGCCACGACCTTGGTCCAGCGGTAATCGTCGTTGCTGGGGCCGCAGGCGATCTTGTACAGCGGGGCGTCATTGTCATAGCTGCGCAGGAAGGTCGCGTACTGGCGGCACAGGTCGGCATAGTGCTCCGGCCGCATGTTGCCGCCGCAGCCCCAGTTTTCGTTGCCGACGCCCCAGTACTGCACGTTGAACGGCGCGTCGCCGCCGTTCTGGCGGCGCAGGTCGGCCATGGGGGAAACGCCGGGCATGTTGCAGTATTCGACCCAGTCGGAAAATTCCTGCACGGTGCCGCTGCCCACGTTGCCGCAGATATACGGGTCGCAGCCAAGCTGGCGGCAGACTTCCAGGAACTCATGCGTGCCGAAGGCGTTGTTCTCGGTCACGCCGCCCCAGTTGGTGTTGACGATGGTCTTGCGCTGCGCCTTGGGGCCCACGCCGTCGCGCCAGTGGTAGGTGTCGGCAAAGCAGCCGCCCGGCCAGCGCAGCACCGGCACGTCGATGCCCTTGAGCGCCTCGATCACGTCGGCGCGCGGCGTGCCGTCGGCATTGGCCAGGCCGCCGTAGATGCAGCGGCCCAGATGCTCGGCAAAGTGGCCGTAAATGTTTTTGTTGATGGTCCCCGCGGAGCGGTTCGCGTTGATAAAGATCTGCGCCATAAAGTCCTCCCTTATTTGCAATGCGGATGGTGAAAACCGTCATTTTGCACATTATACTGCCCCCTTATGCGGAAAGCAAGGGGGGTAAATTACAGTTTTAAATATAAACTTTCACAAAAATACCGAATTTTGCGCCAAACAGTAGAAAACGGCCGCGGAATACGCTACAATAAAAATTGATCCCGCCCGGCGAAACGCCGGGCCCTACATACTGGAGGAAAATAGTATGCTGAAGCGTCTGCGCAAACTTGTCTGGCAGGCCAACATGGACCTGCCCAAACACGGCCTTGTCACCTTTACCTGGGGCAACGTCTCGGGCATTGACCGCGAGCGCGGCCTGGTGGTCATCAAGCCGTCCGGCGTCGATTACGAGGACCTCACGCCGGAGAACATGGTCGTCGTCGACCTGGAGACCGGCCGCACGGTGGACAGCGACCTCAACCCGTCCTCGGACACCAAGACCCACCTGGAACTCTACCGCGAATTCCCGGCTCTCGGCGGCATCGTACACACCCACAGCCCCTACGCTGTGGCCTGGGCGCAGGCGGGGCATGATATCCCGTGCTACGGCACCACCCATGCCGACTATTTCTACGGCTCGGTGCCCTGCGCGCGCCACCTGACCCCGGCCGAGCTGGAAGAAGATTACGAAAAGAACACCGGCCGCATCATCGTCAAGACCTTCCGCACCCGCGGGCTCGACCCGGTCGCGGTGCCCGGCGTCATCTGCCACAGCCACGGCCCGTTCACCTGGGGCAAGGACCCGGCCCAGGCCGTGTACCACGCCGTCGTGCTGGAGGAAGTCGCCAAAATGGCGCTGCTGACCCGCCAGGTCGACGCCGACGCCGCCCCGGCGCCGCAGTACCTGCTGGACAAGCATTACATGCGCAAGCACGGCCCCAACGCTTACTACGGCCAGGGCCACGCCGCCAAAGCCGATAAGGAATAAGGGCCGCGCCATGCCGGAGAGAAAACACATCTGCCGCCGCTGCCTTTTGCAGGACATGGCGGACGAAAACGATTATTACCAGAGCGTCGTGCGCTACCGCGAAACGATGCCCAAAGCCAAGCGTACGCCGGACGATGCCTACGCCGCGCGCCTTGCAGCCTGCCGCGCCTGCGACAAACTGGACGGCGGTACCTGCATGGCCTGCGGCTGCTATGTCGAGATGCGCGCCGCCCGCATCGACCAGCACTGCCCGCTCACAAACGCGGCGTGGTGAGCCCGGGTGAGCAAAAACTGTAAAAGTTGCCTGCAACTTGTAGACGCAACACCTTGAAAAATATCAAAAATCGCTTTATAATAAAACTGGCTGTGAATTCGTTCACAAAAACCGCCCACTCCATCAAGCGGTTGGCACGCGTCCGTTTGCGCGGGCGCACCCACTAAAGGCAAAGGAGAGAAAATTATGACGTATTCTGCACAAGTCGAAGCCATGTGCCCCATCGCCAAAGGCCCCAAGCACGGCCCGGCGCCCATCCCGGAAGAGGGCGAATGGGTCAAGGCGTACAAAATTGAGGACATCAGCGGCTACACCCACGGCGTGGGCTGGTGCGCTCCGCAGCAGGGCACCTGCAAGCTGAGCCTGAACATCAAGAACGGCATCATCGAGGAGGCCCTGGTCGAGACCATCGGCTGCTCCGGCATGACCCACTCCGCCGCCATGGCCGGTGAGATCCTGCCCGGCAAGACCATCCTGGAAGCGCTCAACACCGACCTTGTCTGCGACGCCATCAACGTTGCCATGCGCGAACTGTTCCTGCAGATCGTCTACGGCCGCAGCCAGACCGCCTTCTCGGAGGACGGCCTGCCCATCGGCGCGGGTCTGGACGACCTGGGCAAGGGCCTGCGCAGCATGACCGGCACCATCTTCTCCACCAAGGCCAAGGGCGTGCGCTACCTGGAACTGACCGAGGGCTACATCCTCAAGACCGCCGTCGACAAGGACGACCAGATCATCGGCTACCAGTTCGTGCGTCTGGGCAAGATGATGGAAGACATCCGCCACGGCGTGGACCCCAAGACCGCCTACGAGAAGAACATCGGCACCTATGGCCGTTTCTCGCCGGAACAGGGCGCTGTCAAGTACATCGACCCGCGTGAAGAATAAGAGAGGGAGGTACAAACCTTATGGCTACTTTTGAATCCCAAGAGCGCCGCATGCCCAAAATCAACGAGTGCCTGAAAGCCAACGGCCTCGAATCTCTGGACGCCTGCAACGAAATGCTGCTGGCCAAGGGCATCGACTGCGACAAGATCATCCGCGGCGTGCAGCCCATCTGCTTTGACAACGCCGTCTGGGCTTACACCCTGGGCACCGCCATCGCCGTCAAGCGCGGCCTGAAGAACGCCGCCGACTGCGCCGCCGCCATCGGCGAAGGCCTCGAAGCCTTCACCATCCCCGGTTCCGTCGCCGAGCAGCGCCATGTCGGCCTCGGCCACGGCAACCTGGGCGCCATGCTGCTGCATGAGGACACCCACTGCTTCGCCTTCCTGGCCGGCCACGAATCCTTCGCCGCCGCCGAGGGCGCCATCGGCATCGCCCGCACCGCCAACAAGGTGCGCAAGACCCCGCTGCGCGTCATCCTCAACGGCCTGGGCAAGGACGCCGCCATGATCATCAGCCGCATCAACGGCTTCACCTATGTCAAGACCGAGTTCGACTTCAAGACCGGCGAGCTGACCGTCGTCAGCGAGACCCCGTACTCCGACGGCGAGCGTGCCGCCGTCAAGTGCTACGGCGCCAACGACGTGCTCGAGGGCGTGGCCATCATGAAGGCCGAGGGCGTGGAAGTTTCCATCACCGGCAACTCCACCAACCCCACCCGCTTCCAGCACCTGGTCGCGGGTACCTACAAGAAGTGGGCGCTCGAGAACGGCAAGAAGTACTTCTCCGTCGCTTCCGGCGGCGGCACGGGCCGCACCCTGCACCCGGACAACGTCGCGGCCGGCCCGGCTTCCTACGGCCTGACCGACTCGATGGGCCGCATGCACGGCGACGCCCAGTTCGCCGGCTCCTCCAGCGTGCCCGCGCACGTTGAGATGATGGGCCTGATCGGCGCCGGCAACAACCCGATGGTCGGCATGACCGTCGCCTGCGCCGTTGCCGCCTCCCAGGTCGCGGACTGAACCCCGCCTGCGCGTGAGCGCATAACGACAAAATAAAAAGTGCTGTACGGACCCTTGGCATCCCGCCGCTGTCCGTACAGCACTTTTTTATTGCTTTTGCCCGCGCCTGCGCGGCGTCATTCCTCGATCTTGACCATCTCGATGGCGGATTCCAAAAGGAGATTGATGAGCTGGTTGCGGGAACGGTTCGTCTTGGTTGACAGCAGGTCCAGCTGTTCGACAAGCTCCTCTTTCATCCGAACCGAAACTACCTTGTACCCGTCGTCGCCGCGTGCAGACGTTCGCACTTTGATTTTGATTTCATTCGACATAGTGAAGCACCTCTCTATCCTCACTATATCTTGACACTGCTGTTTTTGATATATTATAATTATATAGTTATAATAACGCTATAAATTCATAGTTGTTCGTGTGCGTGCGCGGGCATTCTTTTCCGCGAAAATGGCAGCGGCTGTTATGAACGCAAACCAGCAGGAGAGGAGGACAAGAAAACGGCCGTGCGTGGTCAAGATAGAAATTTATAACAGGAGGATAGATAAAGATGAAGAAGTGTTGTGAATTTGCCTTTGCGGCTGGTCTGGCTTTGCTGCTGGCCGCCTGCGGCGCGCAAAGTCAAGCTGCGGCAGAACCGGAGTCAACGCCTGGTCCTGTACAGGAACCTGCGCCTGTACAGGAACCTGCGCAGACGGAAACAACCTATGATTCGGATGATCTGGCCAGTATGCTTTCCGCAATGACAGCCGAGACAGAAAACGCTGCGCAAAAGGCGGCGGATGACCTTGCGGATGTACAGGCCCAGTGGGGCGAATCCTATGAAATGTACATGGCGCATACAGAAGCGGCGGATACCTTCTACAGCCAAACGATAGAGGAAGCGCAGGCTTTGTACGCGCGTCTGGAAGCGATTGAGCTGGATTACTTCCGGTGCGTTTCGGCGCAGGGGCTGGAAGACTACGATACATGGGACGATGCGATGGAGGCGTTCTACGACACATGGAACGACGCCATGGAAGATTACTATGACGCCTGGAATGACGCCTATGAAGACGTCTATGATCTGAGCGACGACTTGATCGGCGAAGCGGCGGACGAACTGAGCTATGAGGAGTATTCTGACCTCTGGGCGGAAATGTATGACAGTTATTCTGCGGCATGGCAGAACATGTACGAAGCGTATTCTGACGCGTGGGGCGCGGTTTACCAAAACTATTCCGACGTTTGGAGCGGATTCTACAACGAAGAGACAGATGTGGAAGAGATCCTGCGTCAAGCCGAGATAGAAGCGGCGGAGAAAGAAGAGGCAGCGCCGGAGCAGGAGGCCGATGAAGAAAGCCCGGAAGAACCGGCAGATTCGACGGACGAAACGCTTACTTCGGAACCGGAAGCGCCGCAGGCGGCTGCCCCCGCAGAAAACGAAACGGACGTGCAACCTGCGGCAGACGACAGCATACGCCCGGAGTTCCAGGAAGCGATGGACAGCTACGAGGCGTTCTTTGACGAATACTGCGACATTATGCAAAAGTATAATGACTCGGATGGGACCGACCTGACGATCCTTGCGGATTATGCGTCCTATATGGCCCGGTATGCCCAGATGATGGAAGATTTTGAAGCGTGGGAGGACGAAGACCTGACCACGGCTGAAAACCTTTACTTCATTGAAGTCCAGTCCCGCATCAACCAGAAACTTTTGGCCGTGACCGAAGGCTAAACAAAAAAGAGGCGGCGTCCGCAGCTCGAAGTGATTTCGAGAAAGGATGCTGCCTCTTTTTGCTTTTGATTCGATTGTGTGAAACAGACGGCCTGTAGGGGCGGATTCCATATCCGCCTGGCCCGCCAAGCGCAAATGTCCTGTGGCTGGCAGTGGGCGGCCCCTGCCAAAAGGGGATGGCGGCCGCGTAAACTGCCCGCGCCGGTTTTATTCCGCCATTTCGATAAAACCGCCGCCGAAGACGAAGCCGCCGCGGTAGAACACGGCGCTCTGCCCGGGGGCGGGGGCGCGGACCGGCTCGGGGAAGGCGGCTTCCCACAGGCCGTCCGCCAGCGGCTGCACGCGGCAGGGCGCGGGGGCGGCGGCGCTGCGCACCTTGACGCGGTAGTCGCCCGCGGCCAGCGGCGCGCCGTCCGGCGTCACCACGCCGGTCACGGTCAGGCGGGCGGCGTACTCGCCGCCGCTTTCGGCCAGTTGAATGTCGCCGTTCGGCAAAATCGCCTTGACGAACAGCGGCCGCCCGGCCGCAATGCCCAGCCCCTTGCGCTGGCCCACCGTGTAGCGGTCCACCCCGGCGTGGGGGCCCAGGTCCTCGCCGTCGGGGCCCAGGAACCGCCCGCTCTGCGGCTGGTGGCCGCGCGCGCGGATGAACGCCGCATAGTCGCCGTCCGGGATAAAGCAGATCTCCATCGAGTCGGGCGCTTCGGCGCAGGCGAGCCCGATGTCCCGCGCAATGTCGCGTACATCGTCCTTTTCAAACTCGCCCAGCGGCAGCACCAGCCGCTGCAGGATGTCCTGCCCCAGGCGGTACAGCATATAGCTCTGGTCGCGCGCGGCGCTCTCGGCCGTGCACAGGCGGCACTGGCCGTCGTCGCACAGCACAACGCGCGCATAGTGCCCGGTCGCGATGGACGGGCAGCCCAGCTCGTCGGCCTTCTGCGCCAGCAGCCGGAACTTGACGGCCGGGTTGCACAAAATGCAGGGGTTGGGCGTGCGCCCGGCGCAGTAGCTCTCGCAGAACGGTGTGACGACCTCGCGCTCGAATGCCTCGGCGGCGTCGATCACATGCACCGGCACGCCCAGCGCGGCCCCGGCGTCCTTCGCCGCCTCGACGGCGGCGTCGTGCGCGGGCGAAAAGCGGATGACCGCCCCCTGCACGGCAAAGCCCTGCTCCTGCAAAATGCGCACGGCGACGCTGGAATCCACCCCGCCGCTCATGCCCACAAGGATCTTGTCCTGCTTTTCAAATGTGTTGAAACCGATCGCGTCCATGGAAAAACCTCCCCGGTAAAATGACATGACATTTCAGCAAAGCGGCGACAGCACGCGCAGCACGCCGTCCACAAGGAACCGCCCGAACCCCACGCGCACATTGCCGCCCAGCCGCATCTCGCGGCATTGGGCCTGCGTGGCCAGGAAATCCGCGCGCAGGTCGGCCAGCAGCGAGGCTTTGTAGAACAGGGCGTTGTTCTCAAAATGCAGGAACAGGCTGCGGTAATCGAGGTTCACCGTGCCCACCGTGCCGACGGAATCGTCGATGATGCAGCCCTTGGCGTGCACAAACCCAGGCGTGTACTCGTAAATTTTCACCCCGGCGGCCAGCAGCAGCGGGTAAAAGCTCTGCGACATGCGGAAGATGAGCTTTTTGTCCGGCACGCCCGGCATCAGGATGCGCACGTCGACGCCGCGGCGCGCCGCGCGCACGAACGCCTCCTGCAGCGAGTTGCCCAGCATCAGGTACGGCGTGAAAAACCACGCCGTGCGCTCCGCCTGGGACAAAAGCTCGATATACAGTTCATTGCTGGCGGCCTGGCGGCGCAGCGGCGAATCATAGTAAGAGAGGACATACCCGTCCGGCTGCGCCGGGGCGGGGCAGGCCGGGGCGGCGGGCTGCGGCTGCGGGTCGCCGGAAAAGGCGTTCCAGAACTCGGTGAACATCCGCGTATAGTTTTGGACAGCCGGGCCGCGCAGCTCCAGGCCAAAGTCCTTCCAGTGGCCGAACTTTTCCACGCGGTTGATATACTCGTCGGCCAGGTTGATGCCGCCCGTGAAAGCGACCTCGCCGTCGATGATCATCATTTTGCGGTGGTCGCGGCAGTTGAGCGTGCCCTTCAAAAACAAAAACGGGTTGAACGCCGCGCAGCGGATGCCCTGCTGCTGCAGCCGCCAGGTGTCGCCGCCGTTGTAGGTCGAAATGCTGCCAAGGTCGTCGTACAGAACGCGGACGTCGACGCCCGCGGCGGCCTTGCGGCGCAGGATCTCGACGAACGAATCCCACAAAACGCCGCGGTCGATGATAAAATATTCAATAAAGATGAAGCGCTTCGCCTGTTCCAGCGCCTGCAGCATCACGGGGTAGATATCGTCGCCCAGCGGGTAGAAGCGGGCGAACGCGTTGGGCTGCAGCGCCGCGCCGGTGATGCCCTCCAGATAGGCGAAGGTCTGCGCCAGCCGCGGCGGCGCGCCGGGCGGGGCCGCGGGCGGCGCGGGCGGAAAGTCCGCCCCGACCCTGTCCAGCTGCCTGCGCAGTTTGCGGGTCGTGCGTTTGTCGCCGAACAGCAGGTACAAAAACGCGCCCGGCAGCGGGAAGCTCAAAATCACGAGCAGCCACAGCATGCTGTAGGCGGTCTCGTCCGCTTTGATGACAAGGTACAAAACAAACAGCAGCGCCAGCACCGAAAGGACAAAGTTGAGCAGCGCCGCCCACGGGGCCAGCCAGCGGGCCAACAGCAGCAGCCAGGCAAACTGGATGGCCACCGCCGGGACGGCCGCCAGCACCCGGATCACGATCCTGCGCATCGCGTGCCCTCCTTAAATCATGGGATACGCCTTCATCATACCACATCCGGCGTGCCGCAGGCAAGGCGTTTTGCGCGCTCAGCCGCCGGCGCTTGTGTAGCGGCGCAGCGCGCGCCGCCAGACAAGGCGCTGCACCCCGAACGCCAGCACCGGGACGGCCAGCCCCCAGGCGGTCAGCGCGGGCGGCAGCTTCCCGGTGGCGAACAGGGTCGGGAAGTTGGTGATGACAAACACCGGCAGCACAAAGACGCCCAGCCGCCGTACCCAGTGGGGATAGAGGTTTATCGGCGTGTTGTTGAAATCAAACACGGCCGAGGACAGCGCCTGCATGCCGTTGCCCGCAACGAACCAGAACGACAGCAGCTCCGGGATCAAAAACAGGCAGTAGGTCAAAAACAGCCCCGCCAGGCACAGTGCGGCAAACCCGGCCACGTTTGTAAACGTGACGGCCAGCCCCTCGCGCCGCCAGCCCCAGGCGATCAGCGCCGCGCCGCAGGCGACGTCCGGGAGCGGCATGCCGAAATCCAGCTTGCGCAGCGTGACCAGGAACTGCGTGTTGACCGGCTTGGTCAGCAGCATGTCCAAGCTGCCGTCCCGCACGCTGAGCGGCAGCGCCCAGAAGTTGGGGTAGACGCCCATGTATACGCCGGTGACCAGGATATAGGTGCCGATGCACATCAGCATCTCGTTGCCGCTCAGGCCGTTGATGTCGGCCCCGGCGTTCAAAATCAGCACCGCATACATGAGCTTGATCAGCATATAGCCGCATTCAACGGCGATCCCGGCAATAAAATTGATGCGGTACTCCATCTGCTCCATCAGCGAATACCGGGCGAACAGCGCCAGCAGGCCGAGATAATAGCGCAGGCGTTTGGCGATCGGTCCCATACCGTTCCTCCCTTCAGCCGCCCACGGCGGCATAGCGCCGCACGCCGCGCCGCCACAGCAATGTGTGCAGCCCCGTGAACACGGCGCACCAGCCCAGCTGCATCAGCAGCCCGCAGCCGATGCCGCCCCAGCCCAGCCGCCCGCTGACGATGTTGACGCAGAACTGCGTCGTATAGCCGAACGGCAGCACGGCCGAGAGAACGGCCGCCGCCGGGCCGAAGATGTCCAGCGGGAACACGCCGCCGCTCATCACCATAATGACGATGGAGATGGTGCCGAACAGCTGGTCGATTTCGGTCAGCCAGAAAGCCAGCAGCGCGATCGTGTAAAAAATCGAAAAGTTGAGCGCGAGGGCCAGCACCAGCGAGAGCGCATAGACAGCCAGCCGCAGCGGCGCGAACGCCAGCCCGAACACGGCCGCAGCGCCCGCCAGCACCGCCGCCGTCACCGCCAGCAGCAGGGCGATACCCGCCGCTTTGCCGCCCAGGAACTGGGCGAGGGTATAGCGGCCGTGGTCCATCGGCTTGACCAGGTACCGGTTCAGCCAGCCGGTTTTGATGTCGGCCGCCACCTCGTTCTCAAACCCGGTGGCCACAATGCGCGCGGTCACGCCCGCCAGCAGCGTGTACAGCATCATCTGCTCATAGGTATAAAATGTCCGGGCGGTGCAGCAGCGCCGCAATCAGCTCCATCTTCATGCGCTCGCCCAGCGAAAGACGCCGCACCTGCACCTGCAGCAGCGCGCGCACGTCGAGCAGGCCGGTCAGCTCGTCCAGCGTGCGGCGGTAAGCGTCCTCGTCGATCTCATAGATGCGGCGGTTGAGCTCGAACGTGTCCAGCGCGGGCAGGTCGGGCCAGAGCTGGCTTTTCTGCCCCATGACAATGGCGAACCGGCGCTGGTAGCCGCGGCGGCGCTCCCACGGGATATACCCGGCCACCGCGGCGCTGCCGGACGTCGGGTACAAAATGCCGGACAGCATCTTGAGCGTCGTCGTTTTGCCCGCGCCGTTGGGCCCCAGCAGGCCGACGGCCTCCCCCTTCTCCACCGTAAAACTCACGCCGTTCACGGCGGTTTTGGTCTGTATCTGGCGGTTGAACAGGTTGCGCAGCGAACCTTTGAGACCTTTCTCCTTGGTCGAATAGGTAAAGGTCTTGCACAGGTCCTGCACGGTGATGATGTCCACGGGAAAATCCCCCTCCGGCGTCAAAAATCATCGCGCCCGCCCCCGGCGGGGCGGCGGCGCAGATGCATGGTAGCATAGCGGGGGAACCTTGTCAACGCGGGCGCGGCCAAAAGAAAAAACAGCCCACACGCCCCCCGGGCGTTGCCCGCGCGGGCGGGTGGACTGTTCCGGCTTTTTTACGCCTGGCGGCCGCCGTATTTTTTGCTCTGCTCAACGGCCAGGCGGTCGCAGCGCTCGTTTTCGGGGTGCCCGGCGTGGCCCTTGAGCCAGTGGTAGTGGATCTTGTGCTTTTCGCTCTCCTCCAGCAGCGGGGCCCACAGGTCGGGGTTCAAAGCGGGGGATTTGTCGGCCTTTTTCCAGCCGCGGGCGCGCCAGCTTTTGGCCCAGCCTTTTTCCAGGCCGTTGATGACGTACTGGCTGTCCGAATAAAGGTCGATGTCGCACGGCTCTTTCAGCTGGCGCAGCGCTTCCAGCAGGCCGGTCAGCTCCATGCGGTTGTTGGTGGTCGAAGCCTCGCCCCCGCTGATCTCTTTTTCAAAAACCTTGCCCGCCGCGCTGCGAAACCGCAGGATAGCGCCCCAGCCGCCCGGGCCGGGGTTGCCGCTGCACGCGCCGTCGGTATAGATCTCTACATGCTTCATTAGATCGGTCTCTCCCTGTCCATACTCTATGATAGTATTATACCCGGTTTCGCCCGCGCTGGCAAGGCGCGCCGCGCGCCGGACGATTTGACAAGACCCCGTACAGGAATTATAATAAAACCAATTGCAAAGCTGTGTTTTTTGCGGGCCCGGTCGCATCCGGTCGGATGGACCCATGCGCCCGAAAATGCCCTTGGCAACAACAGGCGGCCCGGCCGCGCTGTATACGATAACGCAAATCATGCCCCGCCCCCAGGGCGGCGGCTCCCCCGGGTCCGGCGGACGGCGCTGCGCGTCCGCCGGCCGGGGCGTCAACTGTTCAGGAGGACAACGAATGGAAGAATTGAACCAGAAGAAACCGGCCCAGCCCAAGCGCGCCCGCCAGGGCGGCCAGACCCGCCGCCCGCGCGCGGCCCATACCGCCGAAACCGAAACCAAAACCGCCAAACCGCCCCGCAGGCAGCCCGCCAGGGCGGCCGCGCCCAAGGCCCCGCGCGCGCCCAAAACGGGCGAGGCGCCCGCCGCCAACCGCCGCGCCGCCCGCCCGGCCCAGCCGCGGCTGCCGCAGGCGCCGCAAGCGCCGCGCCTGCCGCGCCGCCGCCAGAGCGCGCCGGTCTACACCGACCCGGCCGTGCCCATGCACATCTGCCCGCTGGGCGGCCTGGGCGAAGTGGGCAAAAACATCACGCTGTACGAATGCCAGGGCGACATGATCCTTGTCGACTGCGGCCTCGTCTTCCCGGACGAAGAGATGTTCGGCGTCGACCTCGTCATCCCCGACTTCACCTATGTGCTCGAAAACAAGGACCGCATCAAGGGCCTGTTCATCACCCACGGGCACGAGGACCATATCGGCGCGCTGCCCTACCTGCTCAAAAAGTTCAATGTGCCGATTTATACGGCCCGCCTGACCATCGGTCTGATCAAGAACAAGCTCGAGGAGCACGGCCTTGCTTCCAGCGCCGTCTTCCACGAGATCCGCCCGCGCCAGAAAGTCAAGCTCGGCTGCTTCACGGTCGAACCGATCCACGTCAACCACAGCATCCCGGACGCGCTCGCCTTCGCGATCGAGTGCCCGGCCGGCATCGTGCTGCACACCGGCGACTTCAAGATCGACTACACGCCGCTTTCGGGCGACGCCGTCACCGACCTTTCCACCATTGCCGAGTACGGCCGCCGCGGCGTGCTGGCGCTGCTGGCCGATTCCACCAACGCCGAGCGCCCCGGTTTCACCGCCACCGAGCAGACGGTGGCCGAAGGCGTGCGTAGCCTGTTTGCCCGCGCCAAAAACCGGCGCATCATTGTGGCGACCTTCGCCTCCAACATCTACCGCGTTCAGCAGATCATCGAGCTGGCCATGGAGAGCGGGCGCAAGGTGGCCGTCAGCGGCCGCAGCATGGTCTCCAACACCGAGATGGCCCGCGAGCTCGGCTACATCCGCGTGCCGGACAACGTCCTCATCGACGTCGAGGAGGTCAACAAATACCCGCCCGAAAAGGTCGTGCTGATCACGACCGGCAGCCAGGGCGAACCGCTGTCTGCGCTGTCGCGCATGGCGCAGTCCAACCACCGCAACGTCAAGGTCGGCCCGTCCGACTTCATCATTATCTCGGCGCGGCCCATCCCCGGCAACGAAAAGACCGTGACCAAGGTCGTCAACGGCCTGCTCAGCCTGGGGGCGGAGGTCATCTACGAGAACATGTACGATACCCACGTCTCCGGCCACGCCTGCCAGGAGGAGCAGAAGCTGATTTTGACGCTTGCCCACCCGCAGTATTTCCTGCCCGTGCACGGCGAGTTCAAGCAGCTCAAGCGCCACGCCGAAACGGCCGAGCACCTGGGCTATATCCCGAAAAACAACATCTATATCGCCGAAAACGGCCAGAACATCCGCGTCTCGCAGGACGGCCTCGTGCTGGAAGGCACGGTGCCCTCCGGCGCCGTGATGGTGGACGGCTACGGCGTCGGCGATGTGGGCAACGTCGTTCTGCGCGACCGCCATCATCTTTCGGAGGACGGCATCGTCATCGTCACGGTGGCGGTGGACGGCCGCACCGGGCAGGTCGTGTCGGGCCCGGAAATCGTCAGCCGCGGCTTTGTGTATGTGCGCGAGAGCGAGCAACTGCTGGACGGCGCACGCACCCAGGTGGAGATGGCGCTCGACCGTTCCCTGGCCGAAAACCTGCACGACTGGGCCAGCGTCAAGGCCCGCGTGCGGGAGGCGCTCTCGGGCTATATCTACCGCCGTACCAAGCGCAGCCCCATGATCCTGCCGATCCTGCTGGAAGTCTGAATCTGCCGCCGCGGCCTGCCCGGCGCGCTGCGCAAGGATGGTAAAAAACCATGAAACATAGAAAATGCCCGGACCCTGTGGTCCTTTATGTGCTGCTGGCCGCGGCCTGCCTGGGGCTGGCCGTGCCGGTGGCGGTGCTGGACGCGCGCTGGCTGATCCTGCCGGCGGCGCTGCTCGTTCTTGCCGCCGTGCTGCTGGCGTTCCACATCCGCCGCCTGCGGCGCTTTGTGGCCGTCAACCTGGGCGGGCGCAGCTTTGCGGGCAGCAAGATGCAGGTCAGCCTGGCCGCGCTGCCGGTGCCGCTCATGCTGCTCAGCGACGGGGTCGTGATCTGGTACAACGACCAGTTCCGCGACCAGGTCCTCGGCGGCGAGGACGCCGTGCGCCCGCTGGCCGCCAGCTGCCTGGAAGGCTTCGACCTCGCAGTCTGCGCGCGCCCCCACGGCCAGGACCTTGCCGCCAACGGCTTCCGCTTCACCGGCTATGCCAGCCCGGTGCCCGGCGGCGCGGGCGGGGCGCTGGTCTACCTCATCAACAACACCTTCTATAAGGACACGCTGGACGAGTACACGGCCAGCCGCCCGGCCTACCTCAACATCGTCATCGACAGCTACGACGAGCTGTTCACCGATATGAAGGACTCCGAGCAGGCGCATGAGCTGGAAGCCATCAACCGCCTGCTGGAAGAATACTTCAGCACAACGACCGGCTTTTTGCGCAAAGTCTCGAACAACCGCTACATTGCGGTGATCGAGGAGCGCGACCTGCACCCGATGATCGAAGGCCGGTTTGAGATCCTCGACAAAGTCCGCGCGCTGCTGCCCAGCGGCATGCTCACGCTGTCCATCGGCGTCGGCCACGGCGGCAAAACGCTGGCCGAATGCCAGGAAATGGCCCGCCAGAGCATTGACATCGCGCTCGGCCGCGGCGGCGACCAGGCCGCCGTCAAGACCGCCGACGGCTTTGAGTTCTACGGCGGCGTCTCCCACGGGGTGGAAAAGCGCAGCCATGTGCGCAGCCGCATCATCGCCAACGCCCTGGCCGACCAGATCCGCCAGAGCGACAGCGTCATCATCATGGGCCACCGCATGTCCGACCTCGACGCCGTCGGCTCGGCCATCGGCGTGCTGCGCATGTGCAAAATGTGCGACGTACCGGCGGTCATCGCCGTGCAGCAGGGCGCAACGCTGGCCGGGGCGCTCATCGACACCTTCATTGACGCGGGCGAAAGCCACAACTTCATCGAACCGCGCGAGACGCTCAGCCTCATCACGCCGGACACGCTGCTGATCGTCGTCGATACCTACCAGAAATATCTGCTGGAAAGCCGCGAGATCTACGAAAAGTGCAAGCGGGTCGTCGTGATCGACCACCACCGCATGGCGGTCGGCCACATCGACAACCCGGTGCTGCTCTACCACGAACCCTACGCCTCCTCGGCCAGCGAGCTTGTGTGCGAGCTGCTGCAGTTCATGCCCAGCGCCGACAACATCACCCCGCTGGAAGCGCAGGCCCTGCTGGCCGGCATCATGCTGGACACGCGCAGCTTTGCGCTGCATGTGGGCGTGCGCACGTTTGAGGCCGCCGCCTGGCTGCGCAGCCGCGGCGCAAAAACCGCCGAGACCAAGCTGCTGTTCAACACCAGCAAGGAAGAGTACGAGGCGCGCGCCGCCATCGTCGAAAGCGCTTACATCTACAAGGGCTGCGCCATCGCGCTCTCGCAGGAGCTCCCGCCCGAAATGTCGGTCGTGCTGCCCATGGCCGCCAACGACCTGCTCACCATCAACGGCGTGGACGCCAGCGTTGTCGCCGTGGCCAAAAACGGCGGCGTCAACATCAGCGCCCGCAGCATGGGCGCGCTCAACGTCCAGGTCATTCTGGAGGGGCTGGGCGGCGGCGGTCACCTGACCATGGCCGGGGCCCAGCTCAAGGACTGCACGCTCAAGGAGGCCGAGAGCCGCATCCGCGCCGAAATCGACCGCTACCGCGAGGCCCAGAGCGCCGAAAAAGCCGCCGCCCTGGTCTGACAGCGTTCCAAACAACGACAATACGAGGTAACTGCCATGAAAGTCATTCTCAAACAGGACGTCAAGAACATCGGCAAGCGCGACGAGATCCACGAAGTCTCGGACGGCTACGCCCGCAACTTCCTGCTGCCGCGCGGCCTGGCCGCCCCGGCGGACGCCGACGCGCTGAACACCGCGCGCACTAAGAGCGAGGCCAAGGCCCACCACGAGGCCGAAGCCCGCGCCGCCGCCGAAGCGCTGGCCGCCAAGATCAAGGGCTGCACCGTGACCCTGCAGGTCAAGGGCGGGGCCTCCGGCAAGCTGTACGGCAAGGTCACGGCCAAGGACGTGGCCGACGCGCTGAGCAAGCAGACCGGCGCCGAAGTGGACAAGAAAAAGGTCGAGCTGCCCGCCTCCATCAAGGAGTTCGGCGTCTGCCAGGCGCAGGTGCGCCTGTACGCCGGCGTGACCGCCGCCTTCAACATCAAGGTGGAGCCGCTCGCATAAGTGTTTGTGAACAAGCAGAAGGGAAGGGGGTGCCCGTGTGGCCGCCAATGAACTGAGCCTGGCTTCGCTGGGCATCCAGATGCCCTACAACATGCAGGCCGAGCAGAGCGTGCTGGGCGCGGCGCTGATGGAGGAGAGCATCCTCAACCGCCTGATGACCGAGCTGCAGCCGGAGATGTTTTACTCCGACCAGAACCGCGCCGTGTTCGAGCAGATGCGCGCGCTGTTCAGCGACAGCGAGGCCGTCGACGTCATCACGCTGGTCGACGCGCTCGCCCAGAACGAAGTCTTCCGCAGCGCGGACGACGCCAAGACCTACATTGCGCAGATCGCCGAGACGGTGCCCGCCATTTCCAACGTCGATTCCTACATCAAGATCGTCAAGGAGAAGTACCAGACCCGCCGCCTGATCGAAGCCGCGCGCCAGACGCTGGAGCAGGCCGTCAGCGAGCCGGACGCCGATATGCTGCTGGAAAGCGCGGAGCAGAAGCTCTACGACATCCGCGGCGGGCAGGACAAATCCGGCGTCAAGAGCATCCGCGAATCCATCCTCGAAGTCATCGACACAATGCAGAAGCTCTCGGGCGCGGACCGCAGCAAGTATGCGGGCATCCCCACCGGCTTCAACTATCTCGATACCGTGCTCACCGGCCTGGGCCGGTCCGACCTCATCATCCTGGCGGCCCGCCCCGGCATGGGCAAAACGAGCTTTGCGCTCAACATCGCGACCAACGTCGCCCGCCAGCAGAAGGTGCCCACCATCATCTTCAGTTTGGAAATGACCTGCGAGCAGCTGACCGACCGCATCCTTTCGAGCGTGGCCGGCATCGACAGCCAGGCGTTCCGCACCGGCCGGCTCAACAATTCCGACTGGAACGACTTCGCCACCGCGACTTCGCTGCTCTACAACGTGCCGATCTATATGGACGATTCCTCCGGCATCTCGGTGCCCGAGATCAAGGCCAAGATCCGCCAGATCAACCAGGACCCCAAGCGCGAGCCCATCGGCCTGGTCATCATCGACTACCTGCAGCTCATGCAGAGCGCCAAGCGCACCGAGAGCCGCGTGCAGGAGATCAGCGATATCACGCGGAACCTGAAGATCATGGCCAAGGAGCTCAACGTGCCGGTCATTGCGCTGTCGCAGCTTTCGCGTGCGGCCGAAAAGACGACCGGCCGCTCCGACCACCGCCCGCAGCTGTCTGACCTGCGCGATTCCGGCTCGATTGAACAGGACGCCGACGTCGTGCTGTTTTTGTACCGCGCCGCCTACTACAACCGCCAGAACGGCGAAGGCGAACAGGCCAACGAGAACGAGGCCGAGTGCATCGTGGCCAAAAACCGCCACGGTGAGACGAGCATCGTCCGCCTTGGCTGGGACGGCGCGCACACCCGCTTCAGCAACCTGGACCAGGTGCATGAAGAATACTGAATCTTATCGGACCGCCGGGGCGCGCCGGGGGCGTTTCGGCTGCGCCCGGCCCGCCTGGCGGGGATAAACGCCATCTGAATGCGGTGAACCGTTATGAATGGGACCGATTGCGAACGAATCATTTCCGGGACAGAGCAGACCCTGCTTGCCTACTGCAAACGGCAGGGCCTGTTCAAGCCTGGCGACAGGGTCATTGCAGCCTGCTCCGGTGGGGCGGACTCGGTGGCCCTCTTGCTGTTTTTGCTGCGCTGCCGCCGCGAGCTTTCCATCGAGGTGCTCGCCACCCATGTCGACCACGGCCTGCGCGGCGAAGCATCGCAGGAGGACGCCCGCTTTGTGGCGCGCCTGTGCCAGAAAAAGGGCGTGGAGCTGTTTTTGTATGACGCGCGCCGCGCGGGCGTGACCATCCCCGACCACCCCGGCGAGGACTGGGCCCGCCGCCTGCGCTACGCCTGGTTCGACGAGCTGGCCGCGCGCGAGGAAGCCAAGATCGCCACCGCCCACACGCTGTCCGACCAGGCCGAGACCGTGCTGCTGCGCCTGGCGCGCGGCACCGGCCTGCACGGGCTGGGCGGCATCCGCCCGCAGCGCGGCGTCTACCGGCGGCCGCTGCTGTGCCTGAGCCGCGCCGAGACCGAGGCATACTGCGCGGCGCTCGGGCAAAGATATGTGCAGGATGAAACGAACGACACCGGCCTCTACGCCCGCAACCGCGTCCGCCAGGGGGCCGTGCCGGCGCTGCAGAGCGTCAACCCTTCGGCCGAGCGGTGCATCGCCCGCCTGTGCGCGCAGATGCAGGAGCTGGATTCCTGGCTGACCGGCGAGGCCGCCGCGCTGCTGCAGGCCGCCGCCACCCCCCGCGGCTACGACATCCAGACGCTGCGCGAAGCCGAAGGCCCCGTGCTGGACGCCGCGCTGCACAGCCTGGTGGCCCCGGTGCGCGACGCCGAGGAAAAGTACGTCAGCCTGCTGCGCTTTCTGGTGCTCAAGGGCGAAGGCGCGCTGCAGCTGACGGCCGACGTCAGCTACCGCGTGCAGAAATACGGCGGGGACAAACAGCTCGTGCGCATCTCGGCGGCGGGCGCTTTGCCGCCGCCCGCGCCGCCGCAGCCCGCTTTGCCCGGCGTTTACCGCCTGCCGGGCGGCTATGTGCTGTCTTTACAGGTCGAAAAGTATGAAGATTTTCTGAAAAATGCACCAATTTTCAAAAAAGACTTAACCTGTTGCGCGGATTATGCTAAAATAAACAAGAATGTTCTGCTGCGCACGCGCCGCCCCGGCGACGACTACCGCCCCTGCGGCCGCCATGTGCGCAAGACGCTTAAAAAATATTACAACGAGATCGCGGTGCCCACAGCCGAACGCCCGCTGCTGCCGCTGCTGGCGGACGGCAGCGAGGTTCTCTGGCTGTGGGGGTCCGGCTTTGCCGAAGGGCTTGCCCCGGACGACTACACGCGCGAGGTGCTCATCATCCGCACCGAAAAAACGGAGGGAACTTGAATGAAGCCCAACCACAAGGACATTGACCATATCCTTGTCAGCGAAGAACAGCTCAAAGCCAAGGTCGCCGAACTTGGCGCGCAGATCAGCCGCGACTACGCCGGCCGGGACCTGCTGATGGTCTCCATCCTCAAAGGCGCGGTCGTGTTCATGGCCGACCTCATGCGCGCCGTCACCATCCCCTGTGCGATCGACTTCATGGTGGTCTCCAGCTACGGCGGGGCCAACACCTCCTCCACCGGGCTGGTCAAGATCATCAAGGACCTCGACCAGGACCTGACCGGCAAGGATGTGCTCATTGTAGAGGATATCCTGGACACCGGCATCACGCTGTCCAACCTTGTGCCCATGCTGCAGCTGCGCAACCCCCGCAGTGTGCGGCTGTGCACGATCCTTTCCAAGCCCAGCCGCCGCAAGGCGGAGATCGAGCCCGATTACTGCGGCTTCGAGGTGCCGGATGAGTTCGTTGTCGGCTACGGGCTGGACTATGACGAGCGCTACCGCAACCTGCCCTATGTGGGCGTTCTGAAACCGGAGGTCTACAGCAAGTGACCGCAGGCCCCGTTGTTATAAGGAGTTGATCTTTTGCAGCATAAACCGCGCATGGGCGGCATCATCGTCACAGCCGTCCTCCTTGTCCTGGTGCTGGTCATGGCCACGACCTACAGCTCAATGGCCCAGGCCGGCGCCACCACCATGAAGATGTCCGAGGTCATGAACTGGTTCTCCGCCAACCAGGTCACCTACTTCAACCTCGACCTCAACACCGGCGAGATCGAACTGAGCCTGAAGGAAGGCGCTTACCCGCTGCCGGATGAAGCCGACCTGCAGGCGCAGCGTCCCTCGGGCGGGTTCCTCACCGACCTGTCCGGCCTTGAGGACGAAGGCCCCCAGAACGGCGGCATCGTCACCGTCACCTACAAGCTGCCCTACACGGCCTATTTCCTCGACTATGTGCAGGGGTATATCGACGCGTACAACGAAGCCAACCCCGACGCCCCCATGGAATACGACATGGTGGGCCTGCGCACCTCCATCCCCTGGTTTGAGATCCTGCTCTACGCCTTCATGATCGGCAGCGTCGTGCTGCTGTTCATGTCGATGTATCGCGGCGGCGCCGGGGGCGGCGGGCTGATGAACGTCGGCCGCGCCAAGGTCAAGGACCAGCAGGAAGGCCAGCGCAAGGCCACCTTTGCCGACGTTGCGGGCGCGGACGAGGAAAAAGCCGAACTGCAGGAGGTTGTTGAATTCCTCAAAGCCCCCAACAAGTTCAACTCGCTCGGCGCGCGCATCCCGCACGGCGTGCTGCTTGTCGGCCCCCCGGGCACCGGCAAAACGCTGCTGGCCCGCGCCTGCGCGGGCGAGGCGGGCGTGCCGTTCTACGCGATCTCCGGCTCCGACTTCGTCGAGATGTATGTCGGCGTCGGCGCGTCCCGCGTGCGCGACCTGTTTGAAAAAGCCAAAAAGACGATGCCCTCCATCATCTTCATCGACGAGATCGACGCGGTCGGCCGCCAGCGCGGCGCGGGTCTCGGCGGTGGGCATGACGAGCGCGAACAGACGCTCAACCAGCTGCTTGTCGAGATGGACGGCTTCGACGCCAACGACGGCGTCATCGTCATGGCCGCCACCAACCGCGCGGACATCCTCGACAAAGCCCTGCTGCGCCCCGGCCGCTTTGACCGCCAGGTCTACGTCGGCCTGCCCGACGTCAAGGGCCGCGAGGCGATCCTGCGCGTACACACCAAAAACAAGCCGCTCGGCCCCGACGTCGACCTCGGCACCATCGCCAAATCGACGGCCGGGTTCTCGGGCGCAGACCTTGAGAACCTTGTCAACGAGGCCGCCCTGCTGGCCGCCCGCAAGGGCAAGAAGGCCATCACCGAACCCGAAATCGAGGAAGCCTCGATCAAGGTCGTGGCCGGGCCGGAAAAGAAGAGCCGCGTCGTCACCGACAAGGAAAAGCGCCTGACCGCCTACCACGAGACCGGCCACGCCATCACCGGCTACTTCTGCAAGACGCACGACCCCGTGCACCAGATCAGCATCATCCCGCGCGGCTCGGCCGGCGGCTTCACGATGTATCTGCCCGAAAAGGACCCCAGCTACGTCACCAAGACCGCCATGAGCGAAAACATCGTCTGCCTGCTGGGCGGCCGCGTGGCCGAACAGCTCGTGCTGGACGATATCTCCACCGGCGCTTCCAACGACCTGGAACGCGCCACCGCCACCGCCCGCGCCATGGTCACGCGCTACGGCTTCTCGGAGCGGCTCGGCCCCGTCGTCTACGGCACCGACCCCGGCGAGACCTTCCTTGGCCGCGACTTCGGCCAGGGCCGCGGCTACAGCGAGAACATCGCCGCCGAGATCGACAACGAGATCCGCGATATCGTCGACGAATCCTACGAGACCGCCCGCCGCATCCTGACCGAGCACATGGACCAGCTGCACACCGTGGCCGCTGTGCTGATGGAGCGTGAGAAGATCAGCGGCGACGAGTTCAAGACCCTGATGGAGGGCGGCAAGCTGCCGCCGTTCGATCTGGGCAGCGGCAAGACCGCCGCCC
>MHCFR05601__coassemble_652_pt1 | contig 73763 bp, 74 predicted proteins | sample MHCFR05601__metabat2_high_PE_011 | metagenome-assembled genome bin MHCFR05601 | reverse complement strand
CAGTTCCGCCAGATGGCGCGGAAAGTCGACGCTTTCAAGGATAGTCCGCCCGGCGTTGACGCGCACGGTGAGACCGTCCGGCTCAAACACAACGGGCTGGTCTTTGTCCAGAAAACCGTTGACCGGCATGCCCTGGCCTTTGAGCTCTTCGATCAGCATGGCGACGGATTCCGGCGTGATGGCGCTGTAAGAAAAATAATTTTTCAGCTGCAGCTCATACCCGGCAAAAACAGCCTGCAGGGACGCCAAAAGACGCCCGCACAGCGCCGGGTCCAGAGGCGCGGCGCTGCGCAGGCTGATGACAACGGTGCGGGAGGTGCGGAACAGCTCCACACGCTCGACCACGACCCCGCCGAAGGCGCTGTTGAACTGGGCGTCGGCCGTAAACTGCGGCCAGACCTGGGTCACATAAGGTTTCAAAGAAACTCCTTTTCCGGCACAGCCGGTTTTACAGCTTATAGATCTCGTCGATGAATTGGTCGACAATGTTCTCCTTGAGCATCCTCACACGCTGGCCGCGGATGAAGAGCAGCGCTTCGTCCTTGCCGCCCGCAATGCCGATATCGGCGTCGGACGCTTCGCCCGGGCCGTTGACGATGCAGCCCATAATGGCGATCTTGAGCGGCTTTTTGAAGCCGTCGGCGCGCAGGCGGTCCTCGACCTGTTTGGCGATCTCCATCATCGGGTACTGGGTACGGCCGCAGGTCGGGCAGCTGATGATCTCGGGCCCGGCCACGGCGTAGCCGACGGCGCGCAGAATGTCATACCCGGCGTACACCTCGTTTTCGGGTTCGTCGGTCAGACTGACGCGCAGCGTATCGCCGATGCCCTCGAGCAGCAGCCCGCCGATGCCCATGCCGGATTTGATCAAGCCCATGCGGTTGCCGCCCGCCTCTGTCACGCCGACATGCAGCGGGTAATCGGTCTGCGCCGAAAGCATGCGGTAGGCGGCCATCATGCGCGGCACGTTGGAGGATTTGATCGAGATCACGATGTTGTCAAAGTCATGCTTTTCGAGCAGGCGCACATGGTACATGGCGCTTTCGACCATCGCCTTGGGTACCGGCGCGCCGTATTTGGCAAGGATATGCTTTTCCAGGCTGCCGCCGTTCACGCCGATGCGGATGGGTACGCCTTTTGCGTTGCAGGCGTCGGCCACCGCCTTGACGCGGTCGTCCGCGCCGATGTTGCCGGGGTTGATGCGGATCTTGTCCGCCCCGGCGTCGAGCGCCGCCAGCGCGGCCTTGTAGTCAAAGTGGATATCGGCCACGACCGGGATGTCGACCGCTTCCTTGATGGCGGCGACGACAGCGGCGTCGGCCGGGGTAGGCACCGTGACGCGCACGATCTGGCAGCCGGCTTTGGCCACACGCCGGGCCTGTTCGACATTGCCCGCGATATCCTTCACGGGCACATTGAGCATGGTCTGCACGGCGATCGGCTCGTTGCCGCCGATCGTAACATTGCCGATCCTGACCGTCCGTTTGCACTGACGCTGCATAGCTGACACTCCTTATAAAAATTTTGTGATATCCGAAAATGTCACCGCCACCATCAGCATGAGCAGTGCGACGATGCCCGCCGCATTGACCATTGCCTGGATGCGGGCCGGAACGGCGCGGCGCGTGAGCCCTTCAAACGCCAGAAACAGCAGCTTGCAGCCGTCCAGCCCCGGGATGGGCAGCAGGTTGAAGATGCCCAGGTTGATCGTGATGAGCGCGGCCAGGCTGAGCACGTCCTGCCAGCCGTACTGCACGGCCTGGCTGATCGTGCTGACGACGCCGACCGGCCCAGACAGCTGGTTGATCCCAACGCGGCCGGTGAACATATCGGCAAAGCCGCGCAGGATCGCACGGGCATAGTAGGCGAAATAGCGCGCCGCCCACCCCGCGACCGCATGCGGCGTGCGGGCGATGCCGTAGACCTGAAAATCGAGCACCAGCGTATCGGCTCCGTTTTCTGCGGTGGCGGAATCGAAACGGACCGCCGGCAGGTGAACGATCTCGCCGCCGCGCAGCACCGTCATCGGGGCGGTGTGGTTCTGAACGCGCTGGAGTTCGTAGACGATATCCTCCGCCACAAAGCAGATATGGCCGTTCACCGCCAGCACCTCGTCCCCCGCCTGCAAACCGCTGGCGGCGCTGCTGGGGTTTTCGCCGATAAAATCATAGATTACGCAGCTTGTGATGGGCCCGCGGAGGCACAGCAGCACAACGAGCACAAGATACCCCAGCACGAAATTCATCGCCGCGCCGGAAAGGATCACAAAGAAACGCTGCCACGGCCCCGCTTCGTCGAAATTTTTGCCGCTGATCACCGCGGGCAGCGGCGCCGCGCTTCCGGCGCGCGCACACGGCGGTGGCTGCGCGCCTTCCTCCTCATCGCCGTTTTCCCCCGGCATGGCGTTGTAGCCGCCCAGCGGCAGCAGGCGAACGCTGTACCGTGTCCCGTTTTTGACGCGCGACCAGACAGCCGGGCCAAAGCCGATGGAAAACTCCTGCACATGGATGCCGCACCGGCGCGCCGCCAGGAAATGCCCCAGCTCGTGCACCAGCACGACCGTGCCAAACACCAGAACTGCCGCAATCACCGTGAGAAGGGCTGTGAGCATAGACACCTCGTTCCTGCGCACGCCGGGAAAGGCGCGCGGGTCATGAAAATTACAGATGGGCGCGCACATAGGCCCGGGCCATTGCGTCGCAGTCCCAGACATCCTGCAGCGTATAATCGCCGCCAAACGCCTCGCTGTCCACAACGCCCTCGACCAGGCGGCCGATGTCCAAAAAGCCGATCTTATCCTGCAAAAACAGGCGCACGGCTTCCTCATTTGCGCCGTTGGCCGCGCAGGGGGCCAGGCCGCCCTTGCGGATCGCTTTTTTGCAGGCGGCCAGGCAGCGGAAGGTCTCTTCGTCCGCCACGTCAAAGCTCAGGTGCTTGAGCGCGGCGAAATCGAGCTCCGGCGCCGGGGAAGGCAGCCGGTCGGGCCAGGTCAGCGCATATTGGATCGGGATGCGCATGTCCGGCACGCCGAGCTGCGCAATGACGGAATTGTCCGCAAACTGTACGGCCGAGTGGATAACGCTCTCGCGCTGGACGACGATCTGGACACGGTCTTCCGGCAAGCCGAACAGCCAGACCGCCTCGATCAACTCAAGGCCCTTGTTCATCAGCGTGGCCGAGTCGATCGTGATCTTGGCGCCCATGTTCCAGTTGGGGTGCTTGAGGGCGTCCTCCTTCTTTTTTCCGGCCAGCTCTTCCCTCTTCATGCCGAAAAACGGACCGCCGGAGGCTGTCAGCAAAATCTTTGTCAGCCGCTTGGCCGAATGGGCGTCCTGCAGGCACTGGAAGATGGCCGAGTGCTCGCTGTCTACCGGCAGCAAGTGCACGCCTTTGCGGCGCACTGCGTCGGTGACAAGATGCCCGCCTGTGACAAGGCTCTCCTTATTGGCGAGCGCAAGGTCGTGCCCGCTCTCGATGGCCGCCAGCGAAGCCGCCAGCCCGGCGATGCCGACCACCGCGTTGAGAACGACGTCCGCGCCGTCCATCGCCGCCAGCGTGCGGATGCCCTCAGCCCCTTTGAGCAGGCGCGGCGCATCAGCGGCGCCTGCCAGCGCCGCTTCCAGCCGGTCATAGGCGTCCGGGTCGGCCACCGCAACCACCCGCGGGTGGAACTCGCTGATCTGCGCCAGCAGCTTCTCCACACTGGAATTGGCTGCCAGGCCAAAGATTTCATACCCATGCATGCGGGCCACATCCAGGCTCTGGGTGCCGATCGAACCGGTAGAGCCGAGAAGAGTGATCTTTTTTGCCATCATATAGCTCCTTTTGTACGTCAGCGCGCAAACAGGTAAAAGAAATACCGTACCCCGATCGAAACGAACGGCGCGATAAACATCACGCTGTCAAAGCGGTCGAGGATGCCGCCGTGGCCGGGGAAGATCGTGCCATAGTCCTTGATACCGGCCTGACGCTTGACAGCCGATGCAAACAGATCCCCAAGGATGCCGAGCACCGAGGCCACCGCGCCGAAGGCCAGAACAACGAGATAATGCCGCGGGGTAATCGTGATGGTCAAAAGCGGGAAGCGCGCGTCCAACACACTGTACACGAACGTGACCAGCACACCGGCCGCCATGCTGCCGACAATGCCGCCCGCAGCGCCTTCGACCGTTTTGTGCGGGCTGACAAGCGGAGCCAGCTTGCGGCGGCCGAACGCCCGGCCCGTGAAATACGCCATCGTGTCGCCGCCCCAGGCAAAGCAGAGGATCAGCAGGATAAAATAGACGGCGTCATAGCCGTAGGTTCCTGTTGGCAGCGTCCGCTTGAGGTGGACCAGCGAATAAAAGCAGAACAGGATCACCCCGCTGAAATACACAAAACCGGCCAGTTTGGTGAAGTCCAGCGTTTGATGCCGGGCGATCAGGCAGATATTATAGTACAGCACGACCAAAAAGCTGGCCGGCAGCACCAGCGCCCGCACAGCGGCGCTGCTGGAGAGCATGATCAACATGGTGTACGGCACCGCCACGGCATACAGATACCACTGCCTGCGGCCGAAGCCCATGGCGGAATAGACCTCGTGCATGCCGATCAAACAGATCAGCGCCAGCACCAGATCAAACAGGACGGTATCGAAAAAAGCCAGTACGACGGCCAGAAGGCACAGGCCGACAGCGGCGGTCACAACACGGGTCTTCATAGAACGGCGTTCCTTTCGGGCTGCAGGCGGGAGTAGCGGCTATAACCTTATATATGCGCGGCAGGCGCGGGCAAAACCGCGCCGGACCCGCCCAGCCGGGAATTCGGGATAGTAAGAGTGTGCCGCGCGAAAAAACAGCGCGGCACACGGTGGGAAGCCGAACGGATCAGACCTCCATAATCTCCTGGTTCTTCGCGGCGCAGATCTCGTCGATCTTTTTCACGAACTTATCGGTCAGCTTCTGGACTTCCTCTTCCAGGTTCTTCTGGTCGTCCTCGGTCAGTTCGCCGCCCTTTTTCATGGCTTTGAACTTGTCCATCGCATCGCGGCGCACGTTGCGCACGGCCACCTTGGCCTCCTCGCCCTGCTTCTGCACGTCCTTGGTCAGCTGCTTGCGGCGCTCTTCGGTGGGCGCCGGGAAGACCAGGCGGATGGTATGGCCGTCGTCGATCGGGTTGATGCCGATATCGCTGACCTGGATGGCTTTGGAAATCTCCTTGACCATCTTGGCGTCCCAGGGGGTGATGGTCAGGATGCGGGCCTCAGCGACCGCCACCGAAGCGATCTGGTTGACGGGGGTCGGCGTGCCGTAGTATTCCACCGCCACCTTGTCAAGGATGGCCGGGTTGGCGCGGCCCGCGCGGATAGTGGCCAGCTCACGGCTGAGGTGGTTGACACAGTTGGACATTTTTTCTTCGTAAATTTTGGTCGTGCTGCTCATAATGGTCTCCTTTTTCTAAGCGGCCGCTTGGGGCCGGGTTTTCAGGTTCATTCCTTCACCAGGGTGCCGACCTGCTCGCCGCGGGCGGCGCGGGCGATGTTGGCCGGGTCGCCCAAATCGAACACCAAAATCGGCAGGGCGTTATCCCGGCAGAGGCTGGCGGCGGTCGAATCCATCACGGCCAGGCGCTCGTCCAGCACCTTCGTGAAGGTCAGCGTATCATAGCGCACCGCGTCCGCAAACTTGTGCGGGTCTTTGTCATACACGCCGTCCACCATCGTGGCCTTGAACATGATATCGGCGCTGATCTCCAGCGCGCGCAGCGCGGATGCCGTATCGGTGGAGAAAATCGGGTTGCCGGTACCGCCGCCGAACACGACGATGCGCCCCGCTTCCATGGCGGCGATGGCCTTGTCGCTCGTGAAGGTCTCGGCCACCTGCGGCATCACCGCGCTGGTCATGACGACCGCGGGCACCCCCTGCTGGCGCAGCGCGTCCTTGACCGCCAGCGCGTTCATGACCGTGGCCAGCATGCCGATCTTGTCGGCATCCATGCGGTCCATTTTGCCGCTGGAGCGGCCGCGCCAGAAGTTGCCGCCGCCGACCACAATGCCGACCTGCACGCCCAGATCATGCGCCTGTTTGATCCCGGCGCAGATCGAAGCGATGACGGCTTCATCAAAACCGGTCCCTTTTTCCCCGGCCAGCGCTTCGCCGCTGAGCTTCAGCAGCACGCGTTTATATCGAATATCCATTTCATACACCACCTAACAGATCTCATATAGAATCATTTTACAATAGTTTGCCCGCAAAGTAAATAAAAAGGCGCAAAAAAATCACGCCGCACCCGTTGGCGGGGTGCGGCGTCGGTCCTGTTTACTCGGTTTCAGCGGCGGCCAGGGCGGTCAGTTCGCGCTGCATGCCGCGGTGCAGGCGCTCGCAGCGCAGGTGGCGGGACAGCGTATCGTCTTCCAGCAGGATACGCCCGGGGTCCGGCTCACAGGGGGGCAGCGAAAATTCCAGCCGCACCCCGCCGCCCTGCGGCTGCGCGGGGCAGGCAAGCGCCCACCCGAGCGCCGCCGCATACGCCCGCACGATCAGCAGGCCCGTAGCGCCGGTGTCCAGCAGGCGCTGGTCCAGCACGCCGTCCCGCAGCAGGGCGAGCCCGGCCGCATCCAGTCCGCGGCTGTCATCCTCATAGATCAGTTTGCGCTCCGGTGTGCAGAACAGGCGCACATGCGCGCCGCCGCAGGCCGCCGCGTTGGAGATAAGGTTGCCAAGAATACCGTCCAGGAAAATCTCGTCCATCCTGACCCAGAGCATCGCAGGCATCCGCCCCAGTTCCACCCGCAACGGGCGGCGGTAAACGGCCAGTTCCTCGTTGGCGCAGGCGCTGAACGCTTCCAGGTATTCGGCCAGGTCGCACTGCGGGACCGGCTCTGTCACAGGGCGGCTGCCCAGCGCCGTACCGCGCGCGAGGTCGGCGGCATTATCCGCCAGGCGTTCCAGCACCGCCAGGCTCTGCTTCATCTCCGCCAGCATTTTCAGGCACAGCGGCCGGATCGCGGGCGAAGCCTGTTTGTCCAGGCAGCGGGTCAGGGCGTCGACCTGGCTTTCCAGCAGGCAGAATTCCCCCGCCAGGCGGCCCTTGAGACCGCCGCGCAGGGAAAGGTCTTCCGGCGGCAAAAGCCAGCTGTCCACTTGTTCGGGGGGTATCATGGGATCGGCTCCTTTTCCAGCTCGTACTTGGTCACGACGATGGTGCGGGAGATCTCCTCGCTCAACGCCCGGATCAGCTCCAGGTTGGTCAGGCGGCTGCCCGCCGGTTTGCCAAGCGCCGCGCACAGCGCGTTGTAGCCCTGCGGCCCGGTGCGGCGCAGCGAGTCGTTGATGCGCTGCAGCGACGCCGTGACCATGCCGACGCTGGCGGGCTGGCCTTCCGCCGCCCACAGGTACAGCTCCTTGGCAATGTACGCGCCCGGCTGCAGCACCGTGCGCACCAGGATGCGCTCCAGATAATGCCAGCCGCTCAAGCGGCGGTTATAAAACATCCCGCGCATGAGCTCCCAATACCGCTCGCTGACGCAGTAGGCGGCCCATTCGGGCGACCCGGCGACCTGGTGGTATACCTCGCTGAAAAGCGTGTCGAGACCATATGGCTTTACGATAATACAATTTATTCCGCTTGTCAAGAAATGTTCCGCCTGCATCCGCAGGCTTGGCATCCCGGTCAGGATCACACGCGGGTGGCAGCCGAGTACCGCCAGTTTCTGCAGCAGCGGGATCGTATGTTGGCCTTTGAGCAGCACATCCAGAACCAGCACCTGCGGCCGCAGCCCGCGCTGCACCGCATCCAGCAGCTGGCCGGCGTCCGTGACCGCCGCGCACAGCTCAACATAGGCATGCTCCTGTGCGTACAGCTCGACCGCACGGCACTGGCTGCGGTCGCTGTCCGCAAAAAGCAGGCTCACCTTGCCCGCCTGGTAGACATATTCTTCCCGCTGCATCGTTTTCCATCCTTTTCAGTCTTCACATACCGCCAGGTCCCCGCATAGATCGCGCAGCACATCGCCCGCCTGCGGCGGCTCTACCCCGTTTTCATATAAAAAGCGGACAAGCGCGCACGCCCATTCCCCGCTGATGCCGCGCAGGCGGCAGGCGAAGACGTTCTGCCCGCCCGGGCCGGTCTGGCGGATCAGGACCCGCACCCCGCCATCCGCATGTTCCAGATCGTACTGCACCCGGTGCGCCGCCTGCAAGCCTTCAATGGGCGAAAATTCCCGCGTGAAAGCAGCCAGCGATTTTGTTTGCGTCGTTTCCATCTTCCGAATCTCTCCCCATCTTGATTTTGGTTTCCGCCGCTTGCCGTCCGGCCGCGGCTTTTTGTACATTCCTGCGAACAGGATGTTATGAACACATGATACTGATTCACAACGCCAAAATCAATGCCTGCAGCCCCCGCAGCCGTCTATGATTTTATACGCGCAGAGCAAGATTTGCGCCATTTAAGCAAGTATAGCCGTACTATCGTAATTTTATGACGCAATATTTATTCTTTCTTTGCGCACGCCTTGACGCGCGTACTGTCCATGCGAAATGCAAAACAGCCGCCCCCGGCGGTTTACCCGCCAAAGACGGCTGTTTTTCTGCCTGTATGGAAAAAGCGCCCTGCTTTGTGCAGGACGCTTCACTGGTGGACCTGGAGGGATTCGAACCCTTGACCTCTCGGATGCGAACCGAACGCTCTCCCAACTGAGCTACAGGCCCAAATTTCGCTGACTAGGTTACTATACAGCAAATTCCGGGAAATGTCAAGGGATTCGGCAGAAAAACTTGCCGCATCTTTTTTCCGGCGTTCCCGCCGGAGGGTTTCAGCGGTAAAAGAACCGCTTGTTCAGGCTCAGCAGCCCCACCATGCCGTGCATGAAACCGCTCCGGGAGGAACGGAACACCCAATAGTACAAAACCGCCAGCACCTCGCGCAGGTAGCAGGTCGGGATGCTGGTCGGCGGGATGGCGGCCGGCAGGGCGCGCGCCTGCGTGAAACCGGCCATCTGCGCATAGCGGCCACCGCGGTAGCAGTGGAACGCATTGGTCACATAAACGATGGAACCGTCGTCCGGTATACCGTGCTCACGCAGGACTTCCCGGGCAAACGCAAAGTTTTCTTCGGTTGAAGTGGAGCGCGTCTCGGCCAGCACGCGCGCCGGGTCCAGCCCTTTGCCGATCAGATAGTCACGCATCGCCTGGCCTTCCGGCACCCACTCGTCGCGCCCCTGGCCGCCGGTCGTGACCACGATCGTGTCCGGGTGGGCCGCGGCGTATGCATAGGCTTTGTCCAGGCGGCAGCGCAGCAGGCGGCTGGGGCGGTCCTGCCGCAGCCCGGCCCCAAGCACCACAACGACCTTTTCCTGCCCGGTGGGCGGGTTGGCGTAAGCGCTGGTCAGCAAAAAGGCCAGAACCGCCACGGTCAGCGCTGCGCCCGCGACCAGCAGCCAGAACACGATGCGCCCGGGCAGCGTGCCATGCAGCCAGGCATGGATGCCGCGCTGCCACACCGCATAGACCCAGCAGGCAGCGGTCAGCACCCAGATAATCAGGTTGCCCATGTTGAAGTTGCTTGTAAAGACAAGAAACAGCGAATAAACCAGCATCAGGCAAGCCAGAAGATAGAGCAAAATGTGCAAGGTTCTCCCCTTTCGCCGGGCGGGCGCTTCAGCGGGCGACTTCATTCCAGACCCCGCAGCCGGCCACATCGGCCTCAACACCCAGCGCCTGGCAGACTGTGTCCGCAATGGTGCCAAAACTGTAGCGCGTGCCCAAATTGACACCGCGGCGGAGCTCCTGCCCATACAGCAGATACGGAACATATTCCCGCGTGTGGTCGGTGGTTTTGGTATAGCTGGGGTCGCAGCCATGGTCGGCCGTGACCATCAGCACGTCGCCGGGGCGCATCTTCTGCATGAAAACAGGCAGCCAGGCGTCAAATTCAGCTGTAGCGGCGGCATACCCGGCCACATCGCGCCGGTGGCCGTACAGCATATCGAAATCAACAAGGTTCACAAAGGCAAGGCCCTCAAAATCGCGGTCGGCCAGCTCGAGCGTGACCTGCAGTCCTTCGGTGTTGCCCGCGGTACGGATGGTCTCGCCCACGCCCTGCCCGGCAAAGATATCGTGGATCTTGCCCACGCCGATCGTCGCCTTGCCGGCCGCCTGCAGCTTGTCCAGCAGCGTCGGGGCGGGCGGATTAAGCGAAAAGTCATGCCGGCGGGAGGTGCGCTGGAAGTCCGCCGCGCCGCTGCCCACAAACGGCCGCGCGATCACACGGCCGACGCCGTATTTTCCCTTGAGCAGCCCGCGCGCCGTCTCGCAGACCGCATAGAGCTTTTCCACCGGGACCTTGTCCTCGTGCGCGGCGATCTGAAAAACGCTGTCGGCCGAGGTATAGACGATCAGCGCGCCGGTGCGCAGGTGTTCTTCGCCGTAATCGCGGATGACCTGCGTGCCGGAATAGGGCTTGTTGCACAGCACCGGATAGCCGGTCGCCGCCGTAAATTCGTCCAGAAGCTCCTGCGGGAAGCCTTCCGGGAAGGTCGGCAGCGGTTCGGGCGAAAGCAGACCGGCGATCTCCCAGTGGCCGATCGTTGTGTCCTTGCCGGCGCTGGCCTCCCGCAGGCGGGCAAAGCAGCCCTCCGGCGCGGCGGACGGCGCGCCGCAGTGTACGCCGTCGATATTGAAAAGCCCCAGTTTTGTCAGGTTTTCGCCGCGGAAATGCGCGTCGGCGGCAATGGCCGCCAGCGTGTTGGTCCCCGCGTCGCCGAAGCGGGCCGCATCCGGTTCCGCCCCGATGCCGAAGCTGTCCAGAACGATCAGAAATACTCGTTTTGCCATAGTGTGTCTCCTTTGGTCTCATGGCGCCCGTCAGGTGGGCGGGGGATGATGATGGTTTCATTATACAGGATGTGCGCGCAAATGTAAAATCCGGCCGCAGGGACCCCGGCACGCAAACCGGCTGCAAAAAGTGGAATAAGTTTCGGGGCACTGTCTTGTCGAATGTCCCGATTTGTACTATAATAGCTGTATATTATGCGCAAAACCAATTGGAACAGAGAGGGATACACTATGCGTAAAACAAAGATCGTTTGCACCCTTGGCCCGGCTACCGACCGCGAGGGCGTTCTGCGCCAGCTGATCGAGAACGGCATGAACGTCGCCCGCTTCAACTTCTCCCACGGAGACCATGCGGAGCACCTGGGCCGTCTGGAAGCGCTCAAGGCCCTGCGCACCGAGCTGGGCGTGCCCGTGGCCGCGATGCTCGACACAAAGGGCCCCGAGATCCGCACCGGTGTGTTCAAAAACGGCTCCGAGAAGCTCGTGACCGGCCAAAAGTTCACCTTGACCTCCCGCCCGGTGGAGGGCACGAACGAGATCTGCTCCATCACCTATAAAGAGCTGCCCCACGACGTACAGCCCGGCGGCCGCATCATGCTTGACGACGGCCTGATCGAGCTGCACATCGAACATGTGACCGATACCGACATCGTCTGCACCGTGATGAACGACGGCGTCATCAAGACCAAAAAGGGCGTCAACGTGCCGGGCGTGCACCTGTCGATGCCCTATATGAGCCAGCGCGACAAACAGGACATCCTGTTCGGCATCGAGCAGGGGTTCGACTGGATCTCGGCCAGCTTTGCGCGCTGCGCCAGCGACATTCTTGAGATCCGCCACCTGCTGGAAGAGCACGATTCCAAGATCAAGATCATGGCCAAGATCGAAAACCAGGAAGGCGTCAACAACATCGAGGAGATTCTCGGCGTTTCGGACGGCATCATGGTCGCCCGCGGCGATATGGGCGTTGAGATCGACTTCGCCGAGATCCCGGCCATCCAGAAGCATCTGATCGACCGCACGATGTCCAGCGGCAAGGTCGTTGTCACCGCCACCCAGATGCTCGATTCGATGGTCAACAACCCGCGCCCGACCCGTGCCGAGATCACCGACGTCGCCAACGCCATATATGACGGCTCCTCGGCCGTCATGCTCAGCGGCGAAACGGCCGCCGGCAAATACCCGGTGGCCGCGCTCAAAGCCATGGTGGCCATCGCCGAAACCACCGAGGCCGATTCCAGCTACAACAGCCTGGTGCACCACGCCCAGGCCAACGAGACCCGCCTGAGCGTGAGCGCCGCCATGGCGCATGCGGCCTGCACCACGGCGCAGGACATCCAGGCCAGCGCCATCATCACGGTTTCCAAGAGCGGCATGACCGCCCGCCTGCTGAGCCGCTGCCGCCCGGAGACCCCGATCGTCGCCTGCGTGCTGGACGAGCAGGTGCAGCGCCAGCTCAACATGCACTGGGGCATCACCCCGCTTGTTATGCCGTACGCCCATTCAACCGATGAACTCATCAGCATGTCGGTGGACTGCGCCAGCAAGGCCGGACTGGTCCAGCCGGGCAACATGGCGGTCGTCACGGCGGGCGTTCCGGTGGGCGTTTCCGGCACCACCAACATGATTAAGGTCCACCTTGTCGGCGACAGCCTGCTGACCGGCGTGGGCATCGGCACAAACAACGCCAAGGGTTCGGTCTGCGTCTGCCGTTCCGCGGCCGAAGCGGCGCTCAAATTCAAACCCGGCCAGATCCTGGTTGCGCCGCACACTTCGAACGAGCTGCTGCCCTACATCCGCGAGGCGGCCGGCGTCATCACCGAAGAATCCGGCACGAACAGCCATGCGGCCATCGTGGCGCTGACGCTGGACAAGGCGGTCATCGTCGGCGCGCTGGGCGCCACCCGCACGCTGCGCGACGGCATGAACATTTCGATCGACTGCCAGCACGGCGTCGTTCAGCAGATGATGGAGTGATGTATATGGAACGCATTGCAAGTTTCTGCGTGGACCATACCACGCTGCTGCCGGGCATGTACCTGTCCCGAAAGGACGGCGACGTACTGACCTGGGACGTGCGCATGAAGCGGCCCAACCAGGGGGATTATCTCTCCCCTGCCGCCGCGCACACGATCGAGCATCTGTTTGCCACCTATGCGCGCAACAGCCGCTTTGGCAAGGGTGTTGTGTATGTAGGGCCGATGGGCTGCCTGACCGGTTTCTACCTGCTGACACAGGGTCTTTCCGACGCCGAGGCGCTGGAGCTGACGACCGAAGCGTTTGAGTGGATGGCCGCTTATGACGGCCCCATCCCCGGCGCGAGCGAGAAAGAATGCGGCAACTACCGCCTGATGGACCTGCCGGCCGCGCGCGCTGCCTGCGCCGCGATGGTTCCGGTGCTGAAGGGGCTGGATGCCGAACATCTGCGCTACCAGGCATAAAACCTGTTTACACCAGTGGCCTGCCCGCATTGCGGGCAGGCCACTGGCTTACAGACAGCAAAAAGTGAGGCACGCGCCTTTCCGGGGCGCGCGCCTCACTTTTTGCTTTTTATAACCGGATGTACGTTCAGATCAGCGCGGCGGTGATCAGCGCCATCTTGTACACTTCCTCGGCGTTGCAGCCGCGGGACAGGTCGTTGATGGGGGCGTTGAGGCCCTGCAGGATCGGGCCGTAAGCCTCGAAGCCGCCCAGACGCTGGGCGATCTTGTAGCCGATGTTGCCCGCGTTGATATCCGGGAAGATGAAGGTATTGGCATAACCGGCCACCGTGCTGCCGGGGGCCTTGAGCTGGCCGACTTCCGGAGCCACTGCCGCGTCAAACTGCAGTTCGCCGTCCACTTTCAGTTCGGGGTGCTCCGCCTGGACGCGGGCGGTGGCGTTGCGCATCTTGTCGACGCTGTCGCCTTTGCCGGAGCCTTTGGTCGAATAGGACAGCAGCGCAACGCGCGGATCAATGCCGAAAACAGAGGCCGTCTGCGCAGTCTGCAGCGTGATCTCCACGATATCGTCCTCGGCCGGGTCAATGTTGATGGCGCAGTCGCCCATCGCCAGTTTTTCCTCGCCGCGGACCAGGATGAAGCAGGAGCTGACCGATTTGACGCCGGGCTTGCACTTGATCAGCTGCAGCGCCGGGCGGACCGTGTCCGCCGTAGAATAGGTCGCGCCGCCCAGCAGGCAGTCGGCCTTGCCCATCTTGACCAGCATGGTGCCGAAGTAGTTGCCCTTGGCCATGGCGGCGCGGCACTGTTCTTCGGTCATTTTGCCCTTGCGCAGCTCGACCATCTTGGCGACCATTTCGTCAAGGCCTTCGTAGCTGGCGGGGTCGATGATCTCGGCGCCGGTGATGTCAAAGCCGCCCTCAGCCGCCGCTTTGTTGACGGCATCGGCGTTGCCCAGCAGGATCACCTTGAGGACGCCGCCCGCCAGCAGGCGGCTGGCCGCGCTGAGGATGCGGGCGTCCGGGCCTTCGGTAAATACGATGGTTTTGGGGTCTGCCTTCAGCTGGGTCTCAAACCGTTCAAAAAGTTCCATACTGTTACCTCCGATCAAATTTCGGCACACCGGACCTGTTTTCCGGTCATTGCCTGCCTATGGCTTGATTATAGCACCGTTGCTGCCCGCTGCCTAGGGGCCATGTCAATTTTCGCACAGTTTTTTGCTGTTATTGGCAGATACTTAGCAATATTGGCAAAAGCAGGCCGTCACTGCGGCAGCTCAAAACCGTAGGCGCGGTAAAAATCCGCAAGGTCCTGCGGCGTGTGCACAACCACCGCCTGCAGCAGCTTGCCGCTGCGCGGGTCGCGGAAGCCGACGGTCGTCTCCCCGGTACAGATGCTGCTTTCGGTGCGGATATCGGCAGCCCCAAGCCCTTGAGGCGGGGTCAGGTGTTTTTCGCGGCGGCGTGCAAACAGCATGGCGCTATCCCCCTTCCACTTACAGCAAAGCCTTTTCCCATTCTGCGGGGCGGAAGCCGACAAGCACGGCGCTTTCGGTGACAACAACCGGCCGTTTGACCAGCATGCCGTCGCTCGCAAGCAGGCGCAGCTGTTCTTCCTCGCTCATGGTGGGCAGCTTATCCTTGAGCCCCAGCGCCTTGTAGGCGAGCCCGCTCGTATTGAAAAAGCGCTTGAGCGGCAGGCCGCTGCGGGCGTGCCAGGTTTTGAGCTCTTCGCAGGTCGGGTTTTCCTCCTTGATATGGCGCGCGGTATAGGCAACACCGTGTTCGTCCAGCCACCGTTTGGCTTTCTGGCAGGTCGAACAGGGCGGATACTGTAAGAACAACATGGCGTCCTCCTTTATTCCGGCTGCGGAGGCTGCCAGCAGGCGGCCAGTTCCGCATCCACAGCGTTCAAAAACTCTTCCGAATAAGCCTCCGGCATGAAGCCGGTCAGCTGCCGCAGCGAAGCCCCGGCAAACAGTGGGTTCTGCTGCAGGATGGGCAGCACCTCCGGCAGGCGGCGGCGCAGCACCGCAGCGGCCGCCGGGTTTTTCAGCAGGCGCCTGAACGGCACATCCAGCCCCAGCGGACCGCCGCCCATCTGACCTGCCAGCTCCCGGCTGGGCGCAGCGACGCCCAGCGCCCCCCAAAGGTCGCGCAAAAACTGCACGCTCATCGGCAGCCAGGCCGCGGCCTCGGCGTTGATGCGGTCACTATCGCCGCCGCAGGTACAGGGGGAAGCCAGCGAAAGCCCGTGCCCGCCGGTCGGGAAAACGTGCAGCGCAAACGGGATATCATGGTCCGCCAGCGCGCCGGCAAAGGCCAGGCTGTTTTTGACCGGAACAAGGCTGTCGCCCTGGGTGGCAAAGAGGAAGGCGGGCGGCGTGGCGTCGTCGACCAGGTCGCCCAGGTCCGGTTCCTGCGGGCGGCCCACCGGCCCCCAGGTCGCTCCCAGCGTGACCGCATAGCCGAGCACCATGGCGTCGGGGCGGATGCGGCTCTGGGTACCCAGGGCCGCCGCCAGATGGCCGCCGGCCGAAAAACCGACCGCGGCGATCTTGTGCGGGTCGATGTGCAGCGCCGCCGCATGCTCCCGCAGGTGGGAAAGCGCGGCCTGAGCGTCCGCCAGGGCCTTGTCCAGCGGGCAGTCCCTGCCGACGGTATAGCGCAGCACAAAGGCGTTGAAGCCTTCCGCCAGATAGGCCAGCGCGACGGGCTCCGCCTCGCGGTCTGAACAATATTGATAGCCGCCGCCCGGCAGGATCAGCACCGCAGGGCGGGTAGCGGCGTTGGCGAGCGACGGGCTCGGGTCCTGGACATAACAGGTCAGCGAAGCGTTGTTCGGGCCAAGGGTCAAGACTGTGCATTTCATGGAAAGACCTCTTTTTGACAGGTGTTAAAGGATGCTTCCAGTATACCACCCCGCCCGTTCAAACGCAAACCGTGCGCCCCGTTTTTACCCACATTTTACAGACCGGCGCCACCGGCCAGCCAGATCTGGGCCGCCAAGATCAGCGGCATCCCCACAACAAAATACCAGTGGCGGGTCTTGTGGCGGCAAAGGTACATGCCCGCCCAGGTCCCTGCGCTGCCGCCCAGCAGCGCCACCCCAAACAGGGCGCGCTCCGGGATGCGCCAGGCGCCGCGGCGCGCGCAGGATTTGTCAAACGCCATCAGGCCAAACCCCAGCAGATTGATGAGCATAAGATACGCGCCCATCCCCAGAGAAGCAAATGATTCGATCATACCGTCCATTCCTTTCCCATTCTCTTTTGTTTTCTTTTATCTCTTCCCTGCCCCGCGGCCGTAGAGCCAGCGCGGCCCCACATGCCAGCGGCGGCAGAAAAACCACAGCGAATAAACGCTGGGCACAACAAACCAGACGAGCGTCGGCGCCAAAAACAGCCAGACCCGTTCCTTGTGTTCCGCCAGCAGGCGGGCCGGCAGCCACACGGCAATGGCCAGCTGTGCCAGCCCGCAGGGCCAGGCCAACGCGCCCGCCAGCCGGTGGGCCGCGCGCCAGGTCGGTTCATCAGTAACCGTCCAGGGCAGGCGCAGGCCCATATAGCGGTTGAAGGGGATCTTGGGCGCAATGTTGCCGAACAGGATCACAAAAAGGGCAATGACGCCAAAGACAAACAACTTGACGAGGGCGTCCAGGCGTTCTTCCCCGAGCCATTCGGTGAGCGGCTCCTCCCCCAGCACGAGAACGGCCGCGCCGAGCATCAGCACCGCCAGAAAGCCAAGCGTGAGCCAGACAGCCCGCAGCTTGGGGTTGCCCGGTGACAGATGCAGAAGCCGCGGCGCAAACGCAGCGAACAGCACGGCCGACGCCACACCAAGCGCGATAAGCGCCCACGATGCGCCCGGCACGCCTGCCGCGACCTGCGCGCCCAAAAACAGCGCAACCAGCGAAAGCACGCCGATCGTCACTTCCAGCCAGCCTTTGCGTGGTCTCATCCCGGCTCCCCTTCTTTCTGTGCGCCCCGCACTCCCGCCTTCGCCTGCGGGCGGCGGGCCTGGGCTTCGTCAAAATAGTTGAGGAAATCCCCCAGCGCCGCCTGCAGGGCGCTCACATTGATCGAATAGACCATAAACTGCCCCCTTTTTTCGGATGTGACCAGCTCCGCGCTGCGCAGCAGCTCAAGGTGACGGGTGATGGCCGGGCGGGAAATGACAAAATGCGCGGCGATCTCCCCGGCCGTCAGGTCTTGATCCCGCAAAAGCTGCAGGATCTGGCGGCGGGTCGGGTCGCTGAGCGCTTTGAACACACCGGACATAGGGCGGCTCCTTTCTTCAGGTCTGGATTTTGCAAACATTTCCGCAAAAACTATTTAATGAATTAGTTAAATAGTAGCACGCAAACAGCCCGGTTGTCAAGCCTCCCCTGCCTGGCATGGCATGCAGGGTTTGTGAAGATTTGGCAGCGACCCGCAAGGATGCTGCGCCGCACGGGCGGGCAAACTACGGGCGGAGGTGTTTTAAGATGATCTGTTATCTCGATTGCAGCCAGAACGATTGCTGCCACAACAAAGGCGGCTCCTGCTGCCTGGGCGGCGTCAAGGTGCACCACGCCGGGCAGAGCGACGCCGTCTGCCGCAGCTACCGCAACAACGAAGCCTATGCCAACGCCGCCACCGACAACGCGCCGCCCAGCGCCGAGACCGCCGTGCGCTGCGACGACACCGGCTGCCGCCACAATGCGGCTTACCGCTGCCGCGCGCCGCATGTGCACATTGAGGAAAGCGGCTGCGGCCCGCGCTGTGTTTCCCGTATTGAAAAATAAGGCGGCCCCCCTTGCCCTGCGCCGAACATTTCCGCGCGGGGCCTCTTCGTTTGTCCGCCACCTGTGCACACTTGACTTTCCCGCAAAAGCATGGTAATGTAAAAAGGCACTGCGGCGCAGCCGCGCCGAATTTGATGGAGGGAGAAAAGGAAGATGATGGAGGCTTTTACCGCGCTGGTCACACAGGCCAGCGACTATCTGTGGAACTGGGTGCTGCTGGTCCTGCTGGTCGGCACCGGGCTGTATTTCACGCTGCGCCTGCGCTTTGTGCAGGTGCGCCGCTTTGTCGAAGGCATGCGGCGGCTGTTCGGCGGGTTCAGCCTGCACGGCAAGGCTGCCGGCAAGGACGGCATGAGCTCGTTCCAGGCGCTGACGACGGCTGTCGCGGCCCAGGTCGGCACCGGCAACATCACGGGCTGCGCGACCGCGCTGGTCAGCGGCGGGCCGGGGGCGCTGTTCTGGGTGTGGGTATCGGCGTTTCTGGGCATGGCGACGATCTACGCCGAAGCCGTGCTGGCGCAGAAATACAAGACCACCGTTGACGGCCATGTGACCGGCGGGCCGATCTATTACATACGCGCCGCATTTCGCGGGCGCTTCGGCCGCTTTCTGGCAGGCTTCTTCTCGCTGGCAATCATCCTGGCGCTTGGTTTTATGGGCAATATGGTCCAGTCCAATTCCATCGGCGATGCGTTCCACAACGCGTTCGGCATCAGCAAACCGGTGGTCGGCGTTATCATTGCCGCCGTGGCTGCATTCATCTTTTTGGGCGGTGTGACACGCATCGCTTCGGTGACAGAAAAGCTTGTCCCGGTGATGGCCGCTTTTTATATCGTCGGCTGTGTCGTGATTTTGGGGATGAACGCTGCGGCGCTGCCCAATTCGTTCGCACAGATCTTTGTGCTCGCGTTCCGCCCGCAGGCAATGGCCGGCGGCTTGGCCGGTGTGACAGTGCAACAGGCGATGCGCTTCGGCGTGGCGCGCGGGCTGTTCTCGAACGAAGCCGGCCTCGGCTCCACGCCGCATGCCCACGCGCTTGCGAAGGTCGAGCGCCCGCAGGACCAGGGCGCGGTGGCCATCGTCAGCGTATTTATCGACACGTTCGTGATCTTAACGCTGACCGGCCTCGTACTGATCACCTCCGGGCTGATCCCGGACGGTTTGACCGGCACGGCGCTGACGCAGGCAGCGTTCAGCCAGGCGTTCGGCCCGTTCGGGCAGGTGTTCATTGCCATCTGTATGCTGTTCTTCGCCTTTTCGACGATTTTAGGCTGGTATTTCTTCGGCGAAGTTAACTTCAAGGCCCTGTTCGGCGCCAAGGCGCTGCCGGTATACAGCGTGATCGTGGTACTGTTCGTGCTGGTCGGGTCGAGCCTCAAGGTCGACCTGGTTTGGGCGCTGGCCGATTTCTTTAACGGCCTGATGGCGATCCCCAACCTCATCGCCCTGCTGGCGCTGTCCGGCGTGGTTGCGGCCATCGCGCGGGAAGACAGGTAAATACGCACAAGCGCATGAAAAAGCGCGCAGGAACAAACGTTCCTGCGCGCTTTTATCGTGGTGGAGATGAGGGGAATCGAACCCCTGTCCGAAAAGAAAGCGGTTAGAGTATCTCCGGGCGCAGTGTGCTTATTGAATTTCCCTTGGCGTGAGCGAACACACGCGCGTTACGCCTTGGTAGCTTCATGAGTACCTGACGGACGGCAAAGCTTAGGTCCGTACATGTTCAGCACCTGATCGACGCCCCGGCCCCGTTCGGTGCTAAGACGGGCGGGACGGTCGGGCCTAATCAGGCCGCGACGGCAACAGTGTTATTGTTGTCAGTTAATTTGTTTTGGCGCTTTTATCGTGGTGCACCGCCACGGCCCGCTGCTCACGCCCCTCTCCCCCCGTCGAAACCATTGCATCCCCATAGCAGGCGGCATTGCAGCCGCGGGGCCGGGAGGTCCAAAGGACCAGACAGCTTTTTTATTGTTGTTTCAGCGCGCGGTCGATGGTGCGCTGGGCGTCCCGCTTCGCGGCGGTGGCGCGCTTGTCATAGAGCTTTTTGCCCTTGCACAGGCCGAGTTCGACCTTGACTCGGCCGTTTTTGAAGTAGAGCGATAACGGCGCCAGCGTGTAGCCCTGCAGTTTGATCTGCTGCGCAAGGCGGCGGATCTCGGCCTTGTGGGCCAGCAGACGGCGCGGGCGGCGCGGGTCGCGGTTGAAGATGCTGCCCTGTTCATAAGGGCTGATGTGCATGCCCTTGAGGATCAGCTCCCCGCCGTCGATGTCCGCCCAGGCATCCTTGAGGTTGACGCCGCCGGCGCGTAGGCTTTTCACCTCGGTGCCGACCAGCTCTATGCCGGTCTCCAGCGTTTCGATGACAAAGTATTCGTGGCGCGCTTCCCGGTTCAGGGCAATCACTTTTCTGGGTTCATTCTTCCCTGCCACGGCGGCACCTCCCCTCTCTGCCCATCTGCGCAGGGTAATTATTATAACGCCTGCACGCAGTTTTGTCAAGCCGGGACGGCGGCTGTGCAAAACAGGTCCGGTTTAAACAAACTCCGCCCCGTCCGCCGTGAACAGGCGGGTGCGCAGCACCTCGCACTGCCAGGGCTCAATGCCAAAGCGGCTGAAGTATCCGAGCAGCAGCGAGGGGTTGATGTTGTCCCCTTCGCCGCAAGCGCAGGGCAGGCGCAGCGTGACCCGGCAACCGTCCCCTTCCGGCAGCGCCTGCAGCGTGGGCAGCCAGGTCTTCAGGTCCACTTCGCGGCGGCCGCGTTTCGTCTTTTTTTCCACCAGCGCCTGCGCGCCCGCGTTGTAGGCTTCCACCGCCGCAAGCCCGGCCGCGGGCAGCGTGAGCGCATATTCAGCGCAGACGATCTCGGTACTTTTGCGCTGCGCGGGCGCGACGCGCAGAATGCGGATGCCGTGCGGCATATACGGCTGCAGCGTCGCCTGCCAGGCGGCGAGGTCGGCGTTCTCGTCCGCCGTCTTGACCTCGCAGCTTTCACAGAGGCTTTCCTGCCCGAGTGAAAGCGGGCAGTTGAACGAGAGATAAATATGCGGGTTGAACCCCTGCGTATAGTATACCGGCAGGCCGCTGCGCTTTAAGATGCGGTGGAACACCCGCTGCAGGTCGAGCAGCGAGATATAGGCGGCCTCGCCGCGCTTTTCAAAGCTGATCCTGATCGTAAGCAAAGCAGGGCCCTCCCAACAGTTTATTGGCGCCGCAGCCGCTGCACTGGCGGTTGCAGGGCGGGGTCGTCTCGGCGCGCAGCGCCTTCTGGTATTCGCGCGCAAGGAACGCGCGGCTGACCCCCACATCCATATGGTCCCAGGGGGCAGTCTCCTCCAGCGCCATGGCGCGGTAGTTGTAGAAATCGGGGTCGATGCCGCAGGCTGCAAAGGCCGCCAGCCAGCGGTCATAATCGAAGTATTCCTCCCAGGTGTCAAAGAACGAACCATTGCGGAACGCGGTCTCGATGACCGCGCCGAGGCGGCGGTCCCCCTTGGCAAAGATCCCTTCCAGCACGCTGGTGGCGCTGTCGTGGTAATTCACCTTGATCTTGCGGGAATGGACGCAGGAGAGCAGATATTTCTGCTTTTCGCGCAGGGTCTCGCGCGTGTCCTGCGCGCAGAACTGGAACGGCGTCCAGGGCTTGGGCACAAAGCAGGCCACGCTGCATGTGACCTGTACGCCCTTGCCTTTGGGGCGGTCCGGGATCGTGTAAAACAGATCGACGACTTTCTGCGCCGTATCGGCGATCCCCTTGATATCCTCCATCGTCTCGGTGGGCAGGCCCATCATGAAATAGAGCTTGACCGAAGTATAGCCTTCGCTGAACGCAATGCGGCAGCCGCGTTCGATCTGCTCCCAGGTCACGTTTTTGTTGATGACGTCGCGCAGGCGCTGGGTGCCCGCCTCGGCGGCAAAGGTCAGGCCGCTCTTGCGCACACGGCTGGTCTTTTCCACAAGCGACTGCGAAAAGTTGTCCACGCGCAGCGACGGCAGCGAAAGGCTGACGTGGTCGGCCTCGGCCCAGGAATTGAGGCGGTCAAGAATTTCTTCAAGCCGCGAATGGTCGGACGTGGAAAGGCTCATCAGGCTCAGCTCATCGTAGCCGGTGCTGGCGCACAGCGTGCGTGCGCAGCTGCTGATGAGTTCGGGCGACCGCTCGCGGAACGGGCGGTAGATCTGCCCGGCCTGGCAGAAGCGGCAGCCGCGCACACAGCCGCGCAGCACTTCGACGCTGGCGCGGTCCTGGACCGTGCCGACAATGGGCACAACGAAGTTTTCCGGCGGCGGGAAGCTGTCCATATCCTTGACAATGGCCTTGGTCACACGCGCCGGAACGCCGGGGCGGTTCGGGGTGACGGCGCGGATGCGGCCGTCCTCCTCATAGCTCACATCATAGAAAGACGGGACGTAAACGCCGGGAATCCCGGCCAGCGCCGCAAGCAGCTGTTCTTTGTTCCAGCCCGCTTTTTTGCCTTTCTCAACGCAGGCGCAGATATCCTGCAGCATCTGTTCGCCTTCGCCCAGCTGCATGACGTCAAAGAAATCCGCCATCGGCTCGGCGTTGCATACGCAGGGTCCGCCTGCGATGATGAGCGGCCAGCACTCGTCACGGTCCGCCGCCCGCAGCGGTATGCCGGACAGCTCCAGCATGGCCAGCACATTCGTATAGCAAAGCTCGTATTCAAGCGAAAAGCCGACGATGTCGAACGCGCGCAGCGGGTCCTTGCTTTCAAGGCAGTAAAGCGGAATATGCAGGGTTTCCATCTGCTCTTTCATGTCGACCCAGGGCATGAACGCGCGTTCGCACCACCAGTTTTCGTGGCGGTTGAGCAGCTCGTACAATATTTTTTCGCCCAGAAAAGACATGCCGATCTCATAGGTATCGGGGAAGCAGAACGCAAACCGCAGGTCCACCTTCTCTTTATCTTTGATCACGCTGCCCGGTTCGCCGCCGGTATAGCGGCCGGGCTTCTGCACACTGAACAGCGCCTGACGCAGCTCGTTGATCGTAGGCATCGTTTTGACCTCATTTTCTTTCAGTCTCGCCCCGCGCACAGCGGGCGGCCGTTGCTTTATTATAACAGGTGCGGCCTTATCCTGCAAGGCAGACCGCTCACAAGCGTGCGATCTGCGCCGCAACAGCCCCGGGCGTACGGCCGGCGGTATCGATCTTGCGCGTGTTCAGCTGCCGGTAACACGGCAGGCGGGCCAGGCTGCGGGCGACCACATCCGCCGTGCGCACCCCGCCTTCTATGTCCTTCTGAAGGCGCGCCTGCACGGTTGCGGCGTCCGCCAGCAGCGATATCGTGTGCACGCGGCAGTTCCGCGTATCCGGTTCAAGCCGCGCCAGAATGTCGTCTATGACCGCCTGGTCCTGCATGACCCAGCAGAAGATTACGTTCCGGTATGCCGAACAACGCAAAAACTGCCCGAGCATAAAACAGATGTTCTGCAGCACCATCACTTTCGTTTCCTCCGTCACGACGAACGGGTCCGCGTCCCAGCACCAGTCGCCGTCCAGAAAGACGGCGTCCGGCAGCTGTTGTTTCAAAATCCGGCAGACCGTCGTTTTGCCAACGCCCATCGTTCCGCCGATCAAATATAAGTTTTTCATACTCCATCCCCTTCCCCTTATGGTTCCCTGCCGAACAGCCGCGCGCCGTCAAGCCCCGGCAGCGGCAGGAAGTTAAAGCATCCCAGCAGCAGGTTCGCCGCCGAGAACCAGTACCCTGCATAGGTATGGCCGAAGCAGTCCATCCAGAAAAGACTGCCGCTGCACAAAAGAAAGTTGGCGGCCGGACCGGCGGCCGCCAGCAGTTTTTCCCGCCATGGGGGCAGGCAGACGCCGCGCAGTGAAAGGCAGAACCCCAGCGGGGATATTTCCAGCTGCGGCCTGCCGCCCACAAGCGCCGCCCAGGCCAGCAGATGGCCGGTTTCATGCAGCAGCGCCGCCAGCAGCCCCCAGCGCAGCACGCCGGTTTTGTCCCACGCCAGCGCGCAGGCCCACAGAAACAGCGTCAGTACCGGGGCGCGCCAGCGCAGCAGGCGCTTAGACGGCGGCCTGTTGCAGCGCCTGGGACGGGTCATAGCGAACGCCTCCGTGCAGCAGTTCAAAATGCAGATGCGGGCCGGTGACGTTGCCGGTCTGGCCGGACGCCCCGATCACCTGCCCGGCCCCGACGCGCTGGCCGGGGCGCACATACAGGTATTGAAGATGGGCATAGAGCGTTTCATCGCCGTTTTGGTGCAGGATGCGCAGGTAGTTGCCGTAGCTATTGTGCGCCCCCGCCGCCCGCACGACGCCGCCGGCCGCCGCATAGACCGGCGTTCCTTCGGCCGCCGGGAGATCGGCCCCGGTGTGGAATTCCTCGTCTTCCCCGCCGACCGGGTCAATGCGCCAGCCATAGCCGGAAGTTTCCCCGGCGTGCGAACCCGGCAGTGGGAAATGCAGGGCAAATGGCGGCAGATAACTTTCCAGGCTGCTGCCCGACGGCGCCGCTTTTTGCGGCTGCGCGGTGCGGTGCGCCGTGCGGGCGGTCTCGGCGGCGGAAGCCCCCTGCAACTGTGCCAGGACCTGCTGCGCGGCCTGCCGCAGTTCGGCGGCGGTCTGCTGGGTGAAGCGCGCCAGCCGCCGTTCGCTGTCCAGCAGCGGCAGGTCCGGGGCTTCCAGCGCCCGGTAAAACGCGGTGCGCAGCGGCCGGTACACCGGCCACTGCAGGTGTTTTGCAGCAACCGCCGCCCCCAGCGCCGCCAGGCACAGAAGGATCTGCACCCAAAGCACAAGGTCGGCCGCGCGGCGGCGCCGGTCCTTTTTGACCCGGCCGCCCGCTGCGGCGCCGGGCTGCGGCGGCTGCTTCCGGTTGGCGTCCTCCCACATAGGCTGTTCCCCCCTGCCGTTTTCTGTAAGGCTATGCGGGAAACCGCCGTATTATGCGCCCCGCAAACGGCAGGACCCGGCCGCGGTGCTTCCGTAGCCGGGTCCTGCAGGGTGGCTTTCAGGCTTTGTCCATCAGCCGCCGATGGCGCTGCGCAGCATTTCAAAGTGCGCTTCAAGGCCCTTCTTCGGCTTGGCAAACAGCCCCATGCCCTCGACCGAGAGCGTGCACTCCACACTGGTGGCGTCCCCGCCGCCCAACAGAATGACGATAAAGCTGCCGCGAACGCGCCCGCGGGTAAAGGTGCCGCGCAGGCGGCGCGCTTTTTCGGATTCGGTGATCTTAACCTCTGTCACAGTGCCGTCCCGGCCGCGCTCGGTGATCGCAGCGCCGTCGGGCGAAACTTCGGCGCCGCTCAAATCGCTGCGCCAGCTGTTGAGGTTGGGGTTGGTCAGATACAGCCACACTTTTTGCGGCGGGCAGGCGTAGCTTGCCGTAACAACACAGTTTTTCATGTTCATTCTCCTGTTCCTATACCAAATTTCAGGGTCGCTTACTTATCGCCCAGGCCGCGCAGGCTTTCCAGCAGCCCGCGCAGGCGGACACGGTCCCGGCGCAGCGCCGGGCGCGGTTCTTCCACAACAGGCGGCTGGGGTTTGGGCTGCGGGCGGTCCAGCCCCGGCGGGTCGATCTGCTCGAACGCGTGCTGGAAATAGCCGTACATCGCCATCTGGCTATCCACCGGCGGCTGGCCATCAGCCGGTTTGACCTTCGCATAGCTGCCGTCCGGCAGCATCACACGCGCGTTGACGGTGTCCCGCAGCTGCAAATCCAGAATATCGCGCAGCTGGCGGGCGATGCGCGGATCGTCCACACGCACGCCGACCTCGACGCGGCGCTCGGTATTGCGGGTCAAAAAGTCGCCGGAGGCAATATAGATGCGCGCGTCCGCGCCTTCGCCAAACGAATAGATGCGCGAATGTTCGAGATACCGCCCGACGATGCTGCGGATGTGGATGTTCTCGGTCTTGCCCGGCACCCCGGCCCGCACGCAGCAGATGCCGCGCACGATCATATCAACGCGCACCCCGGCACAGCTGGCCTCGCTGAGCTTTTGGATGATCTGCGGGTCGTTGAGAGAATTGTTTTTCAAGATCATCGAAGCCCGTTCGCCGCGTTTTGCCCTGGCGATCTGGCGGTCCATCTCGTCCAGCAGCACGGTCTTGAAGCGCAGCGGCGCGACCAGCATGGTATCCGCCTCGCTGGTCAGGCGCTGCAGCGCCATGTTGTTGAACACGGCGCTGGCCTCCTCGCCGATCTCCTGGCGCGAGGTGATGAAGGAAAGGTCTGTATACTGCTCGCTGGTCTTTTCGTTATAGTTGCCGGTGCCGATCTGGGTCAGGTAGCGGTACTTGCCGTCCACCTTGCTCGTGATCAGCGTCAGCTTGGAATGGACCTTGTAATCGTCAAAGCCGTAGAACACCGTACAGCCCGCTTCCTCAAGCTGCTTGGACCAGTCGATGTTGTTCTGTTCGTCAAAGCGGGCGCGCAGCTCGACCATGGCCACGACCTCTTTGCCGTTTTCGGCCGCCGCGATCAGCGCCTGTACGATCTGGGAATCGCTGGCCAGGCGGTAGAGCGTCATCTTGATGGAGACGACGTTGGGGTCCGCCCCGGCCTTGAGCAGCATGCGGATAAACGGGCGCATGCTCTGGTACGGGTAGGCGATGAGCACATCGTGATCGTGCGCCTCCCGGTACAGGTCGTACCCGTGCGGCGCCTGGATCGGGCGGGCCGGCGGGTAGAACAGCTCGGGGTGCCCGTCCGAAGAGATGCGGCCGGACAGACGGAACAGGCAGGCGGAATCCAGCGGCGAAGTCTGCACGAAGCAGCGGTCCGCCGGTACAATCAGTTTTTCCCGCAAGAATTTGACGATATCCTGCGGGGCTTCCGGCCAGAACTGCAGGCGCACGGCCGCAAGTTTGCGGCGTTTTTTGAGCAGCTCGCTCATCACATCGCGGAAGTCGATATCATGATCCATCATGCCCTCGTCCACCGTGATGTCGGCGTTGCGGGTCACGCGGAACAGGCAGGACTTCTGCACGGCGTTCTTGCGGAAAATCGCCGCCGCATAATGCGCGATGAGCTCCTCGACAAAAGCGTAGCGTGTGACGTCGCCTTCCTTTGTGAACAGCACACGCTCGAACTGGTTGCTGATGGGGATGATGCCGTAGTGCACCCCGTCCGCCTTGGTATACAGCTGAACGATAAAATAGATCTCTTTGTTGCGCAAAAACGGGAACGGGTGGCGCTGGTCGACGATCTGCGGGCTGAGGATCGGGAATATCTCCCGCTGAAAGTACGATTTCCAGAAATGCTCCTGCTGTTTGTCCAGCTTGTCAAAGTCCACCTTGCGGTAGCCTTTTTCCGCCAGCGCCTCCACCAGATGCTGCCAGTATTTGTCGCACTTGGTTTGCAGCTCCGCCACGCGCGGCGTGATGGCCGCGATTTGCTCCGAGGCGGTCATATGCGTGACGATATCGAGCTTGTTGTTTTTCAGCAGCGTCTGGTCGTACAAAGACCCGACGCGGACCATGAAAAACTCGTCCATATTGCTCGCAAAAATAGCCGCGAACTTGAGGCGTTCGCACAGCGGCACGCCCTTTTCCTTGGCCAGCGCCAGCACGCGGCTGTCAAAATCCAGCCAGCTCAGTTCCCGGTTGATAAAGATGCTGTCATTGCGTTCCACTCGTTTTTCCTCCTTGGGCTTGCTCCTGCCAGGGAACTTATTCCCCGGCCACGATCAGCCCGGTCCAGTCTTCCACCATCGCGGCGGAGATGCCGCTGACCTTATCAAGGTCTGCGACTGTTTGGAAAGCGCCATGCTCGGCCCGGTAGGCAAGGATGGCGGCCGCCCTGACCGGCCCGACGCCGGGCAGCTGCATCAGCAGCGCTTCGTCGGCCGTGTTGATGTCGATGGGCCAGCCGGGCGCTTCTTCCGCCACCGGCGCGGGCGCCGTATACGGCACCGTGCGGTAGCCGAACTGGAACACCGGCGCAATGCCGAACGCTGCGCCGTATAAAATCGCCCCCAGCGCCGCCAGGGTTGCGACCAGCAGCAAAAGGGCGTCTTTCCCTGCGCTGCGCATGACAGACACCTCATTCCGCGCATACCTTGCCATAATGTCTTTATTATAGCACAAACCTCACAAAATTCCATCCTTGCCGGAAAGATTTTTCCAGAATTTTACATAAAAATCCCGCCTTGCCGCCAGCGGCGGCCGGGCCTTTCCGGCGGCGGCGCCGTCTCCACCATGACAACATCCGCCCCGATGCGCCGAACGTCCGCCCAGGCGATCTCCAGGTCTGCGTCCCGCCCCAGCAAACCGAACAGGCGCGGCCGCCCGTGCAGGATGAGCTTTTCGATCCCCGCCGTTTTTTCCGAAAAGACCAGATCGTCCACCCGGCCAAGGTTTTCCCCGGTTTTGAGCTGGATCACATCCTTGGCATGCAGTTCGCACAGCGTCATGGCAACCCCTTCTTTCTCCTTACCACTGTATGCGCAGGATTTGGATTTGTTTCTTTTGACATTTGCGTGTATAATAGAAGCGGCACATTCTATAAGCCCGGCCGCCGTGCCGGCAAAACGGACAGGAGAGTTCTATGGCTACCTATAAAAATATCATCTTCGACCTTGGCGGCGTCGTTGTCGACTATACGCCCAAAGACTTCCTGATGGACCGCTTCATGAACCGCAAGGCGGAGCAGATCGTCTATACGCTGACCTTTGGCAGCAAGGAGTGGGAGGACCTGGACCGCGGCGTCATTGCGCGCGGCACGGCCAACCGCATCATGCTGGAAAACGCCGCCGCCTGCGGCCGCACGTTTGAGGTGCAGGCGGTCATTGACGAATGGGAAAGTTTCCTGCACACCAAGCAGAGCACCGTCAACACCATGTGCAAGCTGAAGCTGGCCGGGTACCGGCTGTATTATCTTTCCAACATTGCAGCCGATACGATGGACCACCTCAAGCAGCGGGACTTTTTCCCGCTGTTTGACGGCGGCATCGCCTCCTGCGATGTACATATGCTCAAGCCGGACCCGCAGATCTATACGCTGCTGATGCAGCAGTACCACCTGGCGTACGACGAGTGCATTTTTGTGGACGACAACAAGCAGAACGCCCAGGCCGCGTACGACCTGGGCATTACGGGAATCCTGTATAAAAATCCCCGGTCCTTTGACCGGGCGCTGGGGCTGTGCGGCATAGAGCTGCCCGACGCGCGCAACATGCGCGCGCTGGTGCGCGAGCTCAAGCAGCAGCGGGAGAAAGCCGCCGCCCAGCAATAAAACGTGACCTTCTGCGCACCCGGCAAGCTGCCAGGTGTTTTTCTGTTTTCAGCAGCTGGAAATCTGCTCCCGGATGCGGCAAAGCGCGCCCTTTTCCAGGCGGCTGACCTGTGCCTGGCTGATGCCGATCTCCCGCGCGACCTGTACCTGGGTCTTGCCGGAAAGATAGCGCAGCGCGATGATTCGGCGTTCGCGCGCGCCCAGCGCGCGCACGGTATCTTTGAACATGATGCTGCTGATCCAGCTTTCCTCCCCGCTCGCCTCCGGCACGCGGTCCAGCAGCGCGACCGATTCGTCGCCGTCGCTGTAAACCGGCTCATACAGGCTGGCCGGTTCCACGACCGATTCCAGCGCCATCGCCACATTTTCCGGCGCGGCGCCGACCTTTTCCGCGATCTCCGACACACGCGGTTCGCGGCCGGTCTGCTTCTGCAGTTCCTCACGCGCCTGCATGGCGTGGTAGGCCAGGTCGCGGATCGAACGGCTGATGCGCACGGGGTTGTTGTCGCGCAGGAAACGGCGGATCTCCCCCACGATCATCGGCACGCCGTAGGTGGAAAAACGAACGTTGAGCGCCGGGTCAAAGTTATCAATGGCCTTGATAAGACCGATGCACCCCACCTGAAACAGATCGTCAAGATTTTCGCCGCGGCCGGCAAATTTCTGTACGACGCTGAGCACAAGCCGCAGGTTGCCCTGGATCATCTTCTGGCGGGCGGCGGTATTCCCGGCCCGTGCTGCGCGCAGCAGCTCCGTCTTCTGCCGTTCGCTCAGCACCGGCAGCTGCGCGGTGTTCACACCGCAGATCTCCACTTTCCCGCTGTACATTTGCCCATCCTCCCTGTCTTGTTTTTTCCAGTATGGGCAGCCCCCTGCCGCGGCAGACAGGCGCGCCGCTGGTAAAATCATGCACAGAGCCCCCCACTTGCGCATAAGATGGCAAAAAGGAGGGGTCTCCATGCCTGACAACGTCTGGTTTTACCTGTTTCTGATCGCGGCCGCTTTGTTTATCGCCACCGCCGTAGCGCTGTTCGCCGTGCTGCACCCGGCCCGTGACCGCGCCGACCTGGGCAACGTGCAGCGGGAATACGAATCCCCAAACTTTGCGCGCACCGCCGGGTTTGCCATCCAGGCCCACCCGGACAGCGAGATCCTGCACCCGCGGCGCTTCTGGCTTGTCAACGAAACCACGGCGGAGATCGAGTACACCATCACGCCCGACAACTTTGCCCGCCTGCGCGCCGCGCCCAGCGGCACGCTGGAACTGCCGGACAGCTTCCTCAACGCTGAGTACGAGAGTGTGGAGGAGTATGAGATCGACGGTATTCTCATCACGCAGAGCCACTCGCCCGGGCGGGACGGCATGCTGCGCTGGAGCCGCGACGGCTTTGACTTCGTCCTGCTGGCCGAAACGCCCGAGATGAACCTGCTGGGCGGCGTGGCCGCCGACTTTGTGCGCCAGAGCACGGCCGCATGGGCATAAAATGGCGCAGCCCTTCTTGCGCAGCTTGCACATATTTTTGCCGTAGGCTGCGCGTTTTTTGATTGTAATTCACCAAGGCATGTGGTATGATGGAAACAGATAAGGCAGCCTGCCGAACACAGCCAAGGAGTGATCAACATATGGCAAAGAAAGCATCCGCAAACATCCGCCGCTATACGGCCCCGAACGCCCCTGTCATCAGCAGTGTGTCCCGCCGGGTCATTGAACAGGACGGCCTGTATTTCAAGGATATCGACGGCACCGGAAAGCTCACGCCGGTCAACGACTGGCGCCGCGCCCCGGCCGAGCGGGCGCAGGCGTATGTCAAAACATTGACCGTGGAGGAAAAGATCGGCCAACTTTTCATTGCGCAGGCCCGCATGGGCATCTATGCCAAGGCGGACAACCCGCTGTTTGCCAACACGGAGCCCAAAACCGACGAGACCGGCCTGCTGGACGAGACAGAGCTGACCACGACCAACATCTTTGGCGCGCAGGGCACGCCCGGCACGACCACCGCGCTCAAAGACCTGTGGCAGCGCTATTTCATCCTGCGCGAGAACCCGCAGCCCGACGAGATGGCCGACTGGATCGACCAGATGCAGGCCACGGCCGAAGAATGCGAGCATTTTGTGCCGGTTCTGATCGCCTCCAACTCCCGCAACGAAAACGGTGAAGTCGTCTTTGGCATGAACGACGCCGCCGGCGTGTTCGCCGCCTGGCCCGGCACGCTGGGCATCGCGGCCGCCATCAAGGGCGACAGCCTGAAGATCGCCGACGAGTGGGCCGAGTGCATCCGCCGCGAATGGGATGCCGTTGGCATGAAAAAGGGCTACATGTACATGGCCGACGTGCTGACCGACCCGCGCTGGCAGCGCAGCTACGGCACCTTTGGCGAGGACCAGGCGTTGATCTGCCAAATCCTCGAGCACATCATCCCGCGCATCCAGGGCAGCAAAGACGGCGTCACGCCTGACGGCGTGGCGATGACGACCAAGCATTTCCCGGGCGGCGGGGCGCGCGAGAACGGCTTTGACCCGCATTACAAGATGGGCCAGTGGAACGTATACGCCACCGAAGGCAGCCTGGAGGCGTATCACCTGCCGCCGTTCCAGACCGCGGTCGACCTGCACACGGCTTCGATCATGCCGTACTACGCCAAGCCCTGCGCCGCCAAGAGCGCGCCGCAGAAGGACCGCGCAGGCGGCGACATGGAGCTGCAGCCGTTCGGCTTTGCCTACAACAAGCCTTTCATTGGCAAAATGCTGCGCGAGCAGATGGGCTTTACCGGCTACATCAACTCCGACACCGGTATTCTGCACAACATGTGCTGGGGCGTTGAGATGCTGGACAAGGCCGAGCGCGTCGGCTTTGCGATCAACTACGCCGGGACCGACCTGATCTCCGGTTTGCAGGACATGGACCTGGCGAAGGAAGCCCACGCCCGCGCGTACAACGATTACTATGACACCCACGCCATCCCCGAAGGCTTTACCAAAGAGATGATCACGCTGACCGACGAAGCGCTGGACCGTGCGGTCGCCCGCACGCTGACCGGCCTGTTTGAGCTGGGCGTGTTTGAGGACCCGTACCGCGACCCGGCCGCGGCCGTCCAGGCTGTTGCCACCCCGGCAGACTGGGCCAACGCCGCCGAAGCGCACCGCAAGAGCGTGGTCCTTCTGAAAAACGACGGTTCGCTGCCGCTGCCGGCCGGCAAAAAAGTCTACGCCGAAGCGTTCGCCAAGCGTGCGGAAGCGGCGCAAACCTCCACCCGGGCGCTGCGCGAGATGCTCAAGGATGTGACGCTGGTCGACGACCCCGCCGAGGCCGACTACGCGCTGCTGATGCTGACGCCCTCCTCCGGCGAATACTTCAACGCGACACCCGGCTTTTTGGAGCTGGACATCTGCGACGGCAAGCGCGTGCCCAACGTGGACGACGACGGCCGCCCCACAGCGGAAACGCACCTGGAGACAACGCTGCACGGCGCGGCCCGCATCCCCGAGATCTCGGCGGCGGTGCACAAAAACGGCGGCAAGGTGGTCATCAACGTCAATGTCACGCTGTGCTGGCTGATGGGCAACGTCGAGCCTTATGCCGACGCGCTGACCGTCGGCTTCGATACCTATCCGAGCGCCACGCTGGACGTGATGCAGGGCCGCTTTGCCCCCACCGGCAAACTGCCCGTGACGCTGCCGCGCAGCGACGAAGTCATTGCTGTCGACGCAAACGGCGTCTGCGTCAGCCCGAACGACGTGCCCGGCTACGACAAGGACAAGTACATGCCGGACGCGCTCAAAGATGAAAACGGCAAGGCTTACCCCTACCGCGATGCGGCCGGGAACTATTACGAGATGGGCTTTGGCCTGACCTTCTGATCCTTATCTTATTAAACGGCGCTGCGCCCCGGCTGGACCGGGGCGCAGTTCTTTTTTGCAGATATGCGCTTAAACAGCCGCCTCGATCTCGCGGCGCAGGCGTTTGATGATGCGCTTTTCCAGCCGGGAGATGTAGCTTTGGGAGATGCCGATCGAATCGGCCACCTCCTTCTGGGTATGTTCCTGCTGGCCGTCCAGACCGAAACGCATCTGCATGATCTTGCGTTCCCGCGCACTCAGGCGGCCCACGGCCTGGCGCAGGGCGTCGCGCTCGGCGCTGCGCTCAAGCGCTTCCCCCACCCCGGCGTCGTCGCTGGTCAGCACGTCCATCAGCAGCAGCTCGTTGCCGTCGGAATCGGTATTGAGCGGTTCGTCGATGCTCGCATCCTGGCGGCGGTTGCAGCTCTTGCGCAGGTACATGAGGATCTCATTTTCGATGCAGCGGCTGGCGTAGGTCGCCAGCTTGATCTTTTTGTCCGGTTCAAACGTATTGACCGCCTTGATCAGCCCGATCGTGCCGATGGAGATCATATCCTCCACCCCGGCCGCCGGGCTTTCAAACTTTTTGGCAATGTAAACGACAAGGCGCAGGTTATGTGTGATCAGCATGTCCCGCGCGCCGGCGCTCCCGGCTGCAAGCCCTGCCAGCGCCTGCTGCTCCTGTTCCGGGGTCAGCGGCGGCGGCAGCGTATCCGGGCCGTTGATGTAGTAAAGTTCCTGCGGCGCAGCCAGCCGGCTCCACAAACGCTGCAGCGCCCGGCCCATCTGTGTCCATGTGCTCATAAGGTTCTCCCCCTTCCGTTTCAAAAGAAATCGCTCCCATACAGCGCTTCATAATCGCCGTCAAACGGCTGGCGCGTGAAGGCGACCGCGCCGGAACCCCGGCTCAGAACGCCGCCCGGCGAGATCAGGCCGATCCCGGGCACCGCAGCGCCCGGCAGCACAGTATGGCCCGCCGCCGTGGCGCAGGGGATCAGCCGCAGGGAAAAGCCGGGCGGCGGGTCCGCGCGGCCGCCTTCGTACCAGGTATCCAGAAATGTACACAGTTCGTGCGGCAGGCGGCTGCGCGCCGCCGGGTAGCTGATGAGCAGCACCGGCAGGCAGGTGATCGGGTCCTTCAGGTGGCAGCCGGTATCCAGCGCCGCGCGCAGGCGCACCGGCGTACCGCACAGCGTCACCTCCAGCCCGGCGGTCTTGCCCGGGCGCTCGGGCGCACCGAACAGCCGCAGCCCCAGCCACACCGCCAGGCTGCACGCCCCGGCCAGCCCCACGAGCAGCAGCGGCGACAGGCGCAGGTAAACAGCCAGGTTGCCGGTTTGCAGCAGCGGCGATCCGGTGCGCAGGATCACCAGAATGCACAGCCCCGCCAGCAGCAGGTTGAGCGCCGTATACCAGCACGCCGCAGCCAGGAAGCGGCGCGGCCGCCGCACGCCAAAGGCGATGGCCGCCACCGCCGCGCCAGTTCCCAGTTTGTAAAGCAGCTGCATCCAGTACGGCTGTTCCGGCCAGAGGATGGCCAGCGCCGTGAGCGCGGCGGCGGCAGACGCCGCCGCCATACGGCCGAAACGGCCGTGCAGCCCGGCCAAAAGCCCGGCGGCCGACAGCAGCCCGTAGGCGATGAGGAAATTTGTCAAAAGCAGCACGTCCAGATAGATGACCGTTTTCATGCGCACCCCCTCCCCGCCGCGGCGGCTATCCCCAGTGTATGAGGACGCAGGCAAGAAAATGCGCACAACGCATGGTCAGCCTTCTTCTGTGCAAATATGCAAAAACGCCGCCCGCCCCGAAAGGGACAGGCGGCGTTTTCGGCAAAGCCCGGCTTATTTCAGTTCCACCACGGTCACGCCTGCGCCGCCTTCGCCGTAGCCGCCAAGGCGGAAGCTCTTGACCTGGCGGTGGGTGCGCAGGTGTTTCTGGATACCGGCGCGCAGCGCGCCGGTGCCCATGCCGTGGATGATATAAACTGTGTGCTGGCCGCGCATGACGGCGCTGTCGAGGAACATGTCCACCTCGCCGATGGCTTCTTCGACCGTATAACCCAGCAGGTTCAGTTCCAGGCTGGCTTTGCGGTCGTGGTCCAGCTGCACATGGGTGTGGGTGTGCGGGGTGCGCGGGGCTTTTTTGCCCTTGGTCTTTTCCAGTTTATCCGGCGCTTTCAGGCCGGACAGCGGCACTTTGGTCTTCAAGATGCCCGCCCGCACTTCCACAAGGCCGTCGCGGTCGGGGCGCGCCATGACCACCGCGCTCTGGTTCAGCTCGGCAATGATGACCTCCTGCCCGACCTGTACATCCTTGAGCGGGACATATTCCCGGACCGGCTCGCGGCTGGCGGCGCCCTTGAGCAGCTGTTCGGTGTCCTTGCGGGCGATCTCCCGCGCGCGCACGGCGCGCTGGGCGGCCGTGGCCTTCTCATCTTTTTGCAGGCGGCGCAGCTCGTCGGTCAGGGCGTACGCATCGTTTTGCACTTTCTGGATCATGTCGCGCGCCTGTTTGCGGGCCCGTTCCAGCTCCTCCTCGCCCTGGCGCAGCAGCGCTTCACGCTGTTTTTCCGCGGCCTCCAGCGCGTGTTCCGCCCGGTAGCGCGCCTGTTCGGCGTCGTCCTGCGCGGCTTTGAGCTGCAGCTTGAGGTCGTCGAGCTGGGCCAGCACGCTGTCCAGGCGCTTGTCGTCGCTGGACATATGCGCGCGCGCGGCGTCGATGACATCCTGCGGGATGCCAAGCTTGGCGCTGATGAGGAAGGCGTTCGATTTGCCCGGCACGCCGACGCTGAGACGGTAGGTCGGCTGCAGGCTTTCGACGTCGAACTCGCAGCTGGCGTTGACAACGCCCGGCGTTTCCAGCGCGAACACCTTGAGCTCGGCATAATGGGTCGTCGCCATCAGCAGCGTGCGGCGGCGGCGCAGTTTTTCTAGGATGCTGACGGCCAGCGCCGCGCCCTCGGCCGGGTCTGTGCCTGCGCCGAGTTCATCGAGCAGCGTCAGCGTATCGGGACCGGCAAGGTCCAGAATTTCGGTGATGCGCTTCATATGGCCGGAGAAGGTGGACAGGCTCTGCTCGATGCTCTGCTCGTCGCCGATATCCACAAGATACTCCTCAAAGTGGCAGACCGTGGAGCTGTCATGCGCGGGGATCAAAAAGCCGTACTGCGCCATTGCGTTGAGCAGCCCGGCCGTCTTGAGCGAGACGGTCTTGCCGCCGGTGTTGGGGCCGGTGATGACAAGGGTATCGTATTCGTCGCCGAGCGTAATGTCTACCGGCACGACCTTTTTCCTGTCAATGAGCGGGTGGCGGGCTTTTTTGAGCGCAAAGCGACAGGTATCGCTGACTGCGGGCATAAAGGCGTTTTGCTCCACCGCCAGGCGCGCTTTGGCCAGCAGCAGGTCGATGGAGAGCATTGCGTCATAGCTGTAGCTGAACTGCGGCTCAAGCGAGCCGACCTGCGCCGAGAAAGCCGACAGGATGCGGGTGATCTCCTCCTGCTCCTGTGCGCGCAGCTGCATAATGCGGGCGTTGGCTTCGACAACCGCGGTCGGTTCGACAAAGACCGTTGCGCCGGTGGAGGATACGTCATGGATGACGCCGCCGATCTCGCCGCGGTACTCGGCGCGCACCGGCACAACATAGCGGCCGTTGCGCAGCGAAACGACTGCGTCCTGCAAGAATTTATTGGTGGTGGAATTCTTGATGATATTGTCGAGTTTGGTGCGGATGGAATCCTCGGTCGTGCGGATACGGCGGCGCAAATCGCGCAGCGTGACGCTGGCGGTGTCCGCCATTTCCTCCGGCGAAAGGATGCTGTCGGTGATCTGCTTTTCCAGCACCGGCTGCGGGGCCAGGGCAAAGAAGAGATCGTCGGTGGGCAGCGGGTCGTGCTCTGTCAGGCCGTACCACTGGACAAGGCCCTGAAAATTGCGCAGGATGGCGGCAATTTCCAAAAGCTCCCCCATCGAGAGGATACCGCCTTTGGCCGCATGCGCCACGATGCGCCTGCCGTTTTGTACCGCGCCGAAACGCGGGCTGCCGTTTTTGATGAGCAGCGCATTGACCGCGTTGGTCTGCGCCAGGGCGTAGCGCTCCTCCTCGACCGTGGCAAACGGTGCTATGGCCTGCATCTGCGCTTTGGTCTCCTGGCAGGCGCACAGCGCCACCGCCCGGGCGATGATCTTATCCAGTTCCAGTGTTTTTTGAAAGGAAAGGTCCATGAATGATGTATATCTCCTTGTGTTTTGGGGATGGTTCACGCCAGCACCGTGTGCAGAAAATCGAGGCTTTTGAGCGTGTGGTCCAGGTTTGTGAGAAAATAGCGCTCGGCGACTTTGCCGAGATGTTCGGTGCTGGCGGCGCTGAGGTTGAAGGCGAACAGTTTGCCGTCCTCCGAAAGGCAGATATGCCGCAGCGCATACAGCGCCCCGGCGTCCAGATTGGGCGAACGGTTCTGCTGCGCGGCACAGCCGGCGCACAGCAGCGTGCCGCCGGAGGTATCCAGATAAAACGCGCCGCCGTCGTATTTGCCGCACCGGTCACAGGCCAAGATGCGCGGCATGTAGCCGGACAGGCTCATGGCGCGCATCTCGAAAATCGCTTTGATCAGCGGCAGCGGGCGTTTGCCCTCGCTGATCATATACAGGCTGTTGAGGGTCAGGCGCAGCAGCGTCTCCGCCTCCGGCGGTTCCGGAGAAAGGACGGTCAGCGCCTCGGCCAGGTAGGCGGCCAGGGCCATGCCCTCCACGCTGCGGCCGAGGCCGTGGAATACCTTTTTGACGGCCGCCGCATCCACAAAGTTGCTGGCGCGGCCGGTCGTGAGCGTGAACTCCGAGTAGCAGAACAGCCCGCAGCCGCTGAACAGCTTGCTTTTAAGGCGCAGGCTGCCGCGCGCTGAGGCGGAGAGCACACCGCGGTCAGGCGTCAGAATGGTCAGGATCTGGTCCGCCTCGCCCACCTTCACCTGCCGCAAGACCAGCCCGCTGGTCGAGATCTGCATGGGCGCTCCCCTCCTTGTCCCGGGCCTGCTGCAGCTTATAGTTCAGATAATCGTACACGCTACCGGTCTGGGCGAACTGCGCCCATTCGGCCGCGCCATGCTCCTGCGTCATACGGCGGCACCTCTCTCCCTTTCCGTTTGGAGAGAGTATACCATCGCCGCGCCGGAAAACTTGTCTGACTGCGGCGCAGGGCAGGTTTTGTCGGTTTTATGGTTTGGCGAACCCGAGCTCGTCGATCTGCTTTTCGCGGTTGCGCCAGTCGGGGACGACTTTGACGAACACGCTCAGGTTGATGTGCACGCCAAGCAGGTCCTCGCAGTCCAGGCGGGCGGCGGTGGCAATCTTTTTGAGCATCTGCCCGCCCTTGCCGATGATCATGCCCTTGTGGTTCTGGCGTTCACAGCAGATCACGGCCGCAATGTCCACAAGGTCGCGGTCCGGGCGCTCTTTGAAGCTCTCAACCGTGACGGCCACGCCGTGGGGGATCTCCTCCCGCATGAACAGCAGCAGCTTTTCGCGGATCAGTTCGGCGACGAGCTCTTTTTCCGGCATATCGGTAAAGGCATCGTCGTCAAAATAGTGCGGGCCGGGCTCCGCATAGCCGCGCAGCTTTTCAAGCAGCGTCTCGCAGCCGGTGCCGTCCTGCGCCGAGACGGTCAGCACCGCCTCGAACACACCGAGGGCTTCCAGTTCCCGCTCGCGGGCTTCCAGGGCGGAGAAATCGCGCAGCAGGTCCACTTTGTTGATGACGGCCAGGGCCGGGCCGCCCTGGCGCAGCGCCTCGATCATTTTGAGTTCCGACTCTGTAAAGGGGCCGGAAGGCTCAAACAGCATGATGGTCACATCGACATCCTTGATGCTGGCGGCGGCCGTCTGGGTCATGCGGGCGTCGAGCTTGTTGCGCGGCACATGGATGCCGGGGGTATCCATCAGCACATACTGCACCGGTCCCCGTGTCAGGATACCGGTGATGCGGCTGCGCGTTGTCTGGGGTTTTTGGGTCACGATGGCGACCTTCTCCCCCACCAGCCGGTTGGTCAGGCTGGACTTGCCCACGTTGGGGCGGCCAACCAGCGCCACAAACACGCTGGAGGTCTTGACTTTACCCGGATCATTGGGCATCCTGCGCTTCCCCTTTCCCTTTTTTCCGCCCAAAGCGGAATGTGAACCAGTATGCAAGCGCCAGCGACGCCAGCCACAGCGCAATGTACAGCGGGCTGGCCGTGACGCCCCGCCAGATGGCGGTGAGCGCGGCTGTGTTGCCGAACAGGCACACCCCCACGCAGACGGCGCCGATGGCCGTGAGCATGACCGCCCCGGCCGCCATATCCTTGGCGGCGCCCGCGCTCCACCAGTGGGTGGTGTCGGGTTTATCCACGGCGCGTTCGACGGCGGAGTTCATGAGTTCCATCGCGATGACCGCAAAAATGCACACGGACAGCAACGCCACGCCGGTTGCATCAAGCCCGGCGAGGTAAGCGGCCGCATAGGCATAAAACGAAGCGCACAGATGGAAACGGAAGTTTCTTTCTTCCCACAAAGCGGCGCGGATGCCGTTCCAGGCATAAACAAAACCGCGGCCGAAGCGGGCCAGATCGGAACGTATCTTCATTCGTACAGGATCTCATCGTTTGTATAGGAGACCGTGCGCGGCAGACCGAGCTGCAGCAGCACCGCTTCCTCTTTTTCACGCATACGGACAGCTTCCAGGCCGCTGGCTTCGTGATCGTAACCCAGCAGGTGAAGCATGGAATGGACGGTCAGATAAGCGACCTCGCGCTGCAGGGTATGGCCATACAGCTCGGCCTGCTCCATCGCGCGCTCCATCGAGATGACAATGTCCCCCAGCAGCTTGCAGCCGTTGTCCTCATCAATGTCATACTGGCCGTTCTCCCCCAGGGGGAAGCTGAGCACGTCGGTCGCGGTATCCTTATTGCGGTACTGCTTGTTCAGCGCGCGAATCCGTTCGTTGTCCACAAAGATCACGCTGATCTCGGCCGATCCTTCAAATTTTTCATAGTTCAGCACCGCGTTGCAGCTGCGCCGGATCAGGATGCGCAGGCCGGACGGGACCTTGACGGCATTTTGTTCGTTGCTGATGAGGACTTTGTTGGACATTGAGGGCATCCTCCTTTGTATCGGTTCTATCGTCAACGGCGGGAAGCTGCGCCCGCCGCCCTTTCATACGCTTTGACGATCTGCTGCACCAGACGGTGGCGCACGACGTCCTTTTCGCTGAGCTGCACCTGGGCGATGCCCTGGATACCGCGCAGCACCCGCAGCGCGTCGACCAGACCGCTGCGGCTTTTGTCCGGCAGGTCGATCTGGGTGATATCCCCGGTCACCACGACCTTGCTGTTGGCGCCCATGCGGGTCAAAAACATCTTCATTTGTTCGGGCGTCGTGTTCTGCGCCTCGTCCAGAATGATGAAGGCGTCGTCCAGTGTGCGCCCGCGCATATAGGCGAGCGGCGCCACTTCGATCACCTGCTTTTCAAACAGACGGCCGAATGTCTCTGCGCCCAAAAGATCGAACAGACCGTCGTACAGCGGGCGCAGGTAAGGGTCGACCTTGTTCTGCAGATCGCCGGGCAAAAAGCCGAGCTTTTCGCCCGCTTCCACGGCGGGCCGCGTCAGGATGATGCGGTCGACTTCCTTTGCCTTGAACGCCTTGACGGCCATGGCTACCGCCAGATAGGTCTTGCCGGTGCCGGCCGGGCCGACGCCGAAGGTGATGGCGTTGTGGCGGATCGCAGCCAGGTATTCCTTCTGGCCCAGCGTTTTGGGGTGGATCGGGCGGCCTTTGGCCGTCACGGCGACAAAATCATCGGTCAGCTCCCGCAGGCGCTTTTCCTCGCCCTCTTTGGCGAGGTTGATGCAGTAGCGCACCGTCTGCTCATCCAGCGGGGTGCGGTTTTCCATCAGCGTGACCATGCCCTCGATCGCATGGACCGCCGCTGTGACGCCTGCTTCCTCGCCGCTGAACTTGAGCGCCGAGCCGCGGCAGACCGCCGTGACCCCGAATTCGCTTTCCAAAAGGCGCACGTTCTGATCGCCGTTGCCGAAGATCGCCGCCGCCAGCTCGATGCTGTCCAGCTCCACCGCCCGCTCTGCCAAATGCACACTCCCCTATCCTCTGCCGGACCGCTGTCCTTTTGTGAAATGGACAAAATTCATCCGGATTCTTTGCATAGTTTTGGTATTTTGTACTTAGTATGTATTATAGCAGACATTCCGGCGCATTTCAAGCAAAAAAAGGCCGTTTTGCGGCCATTCGGCAAGCCGGGTTTCAACGCAGCTTCGCCTTTTCCCCTGCCAAACAAACGCAAAAAGCAAAGCAGCGGCAAAAAAGAGGGCAGGCCCGCGGCCTGCCCTCTTTTGGTGTTTTTGATTTTTTGCACCGCTTGCCTTACAGGTACTTCTTGATGCCTTCCGGCAGCTCGTCCACACTGGCCGAGACGGTGACGACGACTTCCACGCTGTTCGCAGTGATCTTGTCGATCTCCGCCAGAACCTTGGCGGCTTCGTCCATATTGTGGTCCACGACCTTGAGGATGCCATCGATGAACAGCTCGGTGATATCATAGTTTCCAGCCAGAACGCCCGCCACGAAACCGTAGAACATCTCAGCGCCGCTGATGTCATACTCGTCCACATCCAGAAGACGCGCCTTGTGGTTGATCTCGGTGGTCAGCTTCATGGATTTTTCGATCACAACGATGTTGCCGGCGCTGGTCTTGGTCGCCGCGTTGATCATGTCGATGAGGGTCTTGGTCTTGCCGGAACCTTTGGTGCCAACGATAAGTTTGATCATGGGATTGCCTCCTTTGGTGTATCGCCCGCGGGCAGCGAGCCTTTCAACGGCGCATCAGCCGTTCAGTTTGGCTTCCAGTTCAGCTTTCTGGGCCTCGTAACCGGGTTTGCCCAGCAGCGCGAACATGTTCTTCTTGTAGCTTTCAACGCCGGGCTGGTCAAACGGATTGACCGAGAGCAGATACCCGGACACGGCGCAGGCTTTCCAGAAGAAATAGATCAGCGCGCCGACGTTGTAGGCGTCGAGACGGTCGACCTCGATGACGCCCAGCGGCACGCCGCCGTCGGTATGGGCCAGGATCGTGCCTTCCATCGCCTTGCGGTTGACGATGGACATGTTCTGGTTGGCCAGGAAGTTGAGGCCGTCGAAGTTGCCTTCGAGTTCGGGGATGAAGTAATCCTCACGCGGCTCCTTGATGTCGACATACGTCTCGAACATCACGCGGCTGCCGTCCTGCAGGAACTGGCCCATCGAGTGCAGGTCGGTGGAGAAAATGCAGGAGGTGGGCATCAGGCCCTTCTGGTCCTTGCCTTCGCTCTCGCCGTAGAGCTGCTTGTACCATTCGTTCATCATGGTAAAGTCGGGTTCAAACGCGGCGAGCGTCTCGACCTTTTTGCCCTTGCGGTAGAGGATGTTGCGGGTCATGGCATAGCGGTAGGCGTCGTTGTCCTGGCTGCAGACGCCGAACTGCGCGCGCGCATCGGCCGCGCCCTGCATGAGCGCGTCGATGTCGATACCGGCGCAGGCGATGGGCAGCAGGCCCACGGCCGTCAGCACCGAGAAACGGCCGCCGACGTCATCCGGCACGACAAAGGTCGGCCAGCCCTGGGCATCCGCCAGCTGCTTGAGGGTGCCGCGGGCGCGGTCGGTGGTGGCGTAAATGCGGCGGTTGGCTTCCTCGGGGCCGACAGAGTCTTCCAGAAGTTTGCGCAGCACGCGGAACGCGAGCGCAGTCTCGGTGGTGGTGCCGGACTTGGAGATGACGTTGATGGAGAAACGTTTGCCCTTGGTCAGCTTGATGATGTCATTGAGGGCGGTGGGCGAAATGGTGTTGCCGCAGAAATAGATCTTCACGCCGTCGTCGGTTTCGTTGTGGAACTGACCCTTGACAGCTTCCACGACCGCGCGCGCGCCCAGATAAGAGCCGCCGATACCGGCCACGAGCAGAACGTCGGAGTCCGAACGGATCTTGGCGGCCGCTTCTTTGATGCGGGCGAACTCCTCCTTGTCATAATTGACAGGCAGGTCGAGCCAACCCAGGAAATCATTACCGACGCCGGAACGGTTTTCCAGCTGCTGGTGGGCCAGCTCGACCTGCGGAAAGATCGCATCATATTCTTCAGGACGGATAAATTTTGCCAGATGTTTGCCATTGTATTTGACACTCATCGCTAGCTCCTCCTTTGATTTTTAATACTTCCATGATACCGTGTCGGCGTTCCATTGTCAAGCGTTCGGCGCCCGGTTTTCATTCGTTTTGCACAAAATTTTTGTCATTTAGAAGCAGAGCCCCGGCAAGGCGACGGAAGCAGAAGGCAAAACTGCGCGCCTCTACGTCACCGTCTGCCACAACCGGGTACGCGGCGATCTCCTCCTCGCCGCGGCGGATCACGACCGTGCCCGCCTGCTCGCCTTCCGCTACCGGCGCGGTCAGCTCCTGCGCCAGGTGCAGCTCCGCCGTAAGGCCCGCCGCGCCGCCTTTGGGCTGCAAAATCGCCTGCGGCGCCGTGTAGCGCAAGCCGACCTCATTCTCCACGCCGTTTTTGACCGCCACCGTCTGCGGGGCGGGGTCCGGCAGCGGCGCGGCGGCGTTCTCATAGTTGGCAAAGCCGTAATCGAGCAGGGCGGCGGCCGCGTCAAAGCGGTCCTGCCCCGAAGCGGAGCCCAGCACGACGGCAATCAGGCGCAGGCCGTCACGCTCGGCGCTGGCCGAGATGCACACCCCGGCCTTGCCGGTCGTTCCGGTTTTGAGGCCGGTGATGCCGGTGTAGCTTTTGAGCATCTTGTTGGTGTTGACAAGCTGGGTCTCGCCGCCGCGCAAACTGTCCTGCCAGACGGTGCAGTACTCCTTGACCTGCGGATGGTTGAGCAGAACTTCCCGGCTCATGACGGCGACGTCCCGCGCGGTGGACAGGTGGCCTTCGGCATCCAGCCCGCAGGCGTTTTCAAAGTGGGTGTTGGTCATGCCGAGCGCAGCCGCCTTTTCGTTCATCATGGAGACAAAGACCGGTTCGCTGCCGCCGACATATTCGGCCACCGCCACAGCCGCATCGTTGGCCGAAGCGATGCAGATGGCCTTGAGCATATCGTCCAGCGTCATCTGCTCGCCGGGTTCGAGCCAGATCTGGCTGCCGCCCATGTGGTAGGCGTGTTCGCTGACCGGGACGAGATCGTCTGCGCGGATGCGGCCTTCCTCCATCGCCTCAAAGGTCAGCAGCAGCGTCATGACTTTGGTGATGGAAGCGACGGGGCGCTGTTCGTCGGCGTTCTTTTCGTACAGGACCGTACCGGAATCCTCGTCGATCAAAATCGCCGCCTGGCACGGCAGATCAAAGGTCCGGTCGGTGGCCGGTTCGACCGTCAGCGCCCGGGCGGCCGGCGCCGCCGCGAACAGCAGCCCCCAGCACAGCACCCCGGCAAGCAGCTTTTTCATCATGGCAAACTGTTCCCCCTTTTCCTGTCTGTACCACCATCCTATGCGCCCGGCTGCCGGAATATGGCCGCTTGTGCTTTGCGGCGTTTTTAGTTATAATGTGGATATCTTTGTAAACACAAAAGCGAGGATGAACACACGATGCGGGTCAATTTTTATACCCTGGGCTGCAAAGTCAACCAAAACGAAACCGGCGCGCTGGCGCAGCTGTTTGAGTCAAGCGGATACACGGTGGTGGAACCGGGCGAAGAAGCCGATGTGTATGTGGTCAACAGCTGCACCGTGACCAACTTCGGCGACCAGAAAAGCCGCAAATGGCTGCGGCGGCAAAAGCGCGAGCATCCGCAGGCCGTGACCGTGCTGACCGGCTGCTACCCCCAGGCCTTCCCGGAGGAGGCCGCCGCCATCCCGGAGGCGGACGTTGTGACCGGCTCCGGCAACCGGCACGCGATCCTGGAGGATGTGGAAAAAGTGCTGCACGGTGAGTGCGAGCGGGTGGTGGATATCCGCCCGCACCACAAGGGCGAAGCGTTTGAGGAACTGCCGCTGGACAAATTTGCCGAACATACCCGCGCTTTCGTCAAGGTGGAGGATGGCTGCAACCGCCAGTGTGCCTATTGCGTCATCCCGCGTGCGCGCGGCCCGGTGCGCAGCCGCAGCGAGGCAAGCATCCTGGACGAGCTGCAGCGGCTGGCCCGGGCTGGTTACCGGGAGGTCGTGCTGACCGCCATCAGCCTGCCGAGCTACGGCAGCGACACCGGCACCGGGCTGGCCGAGCTGGTCGAGCACGCGGCGGCCGTCCCGGGCATCGAGCGCATCCGCCTGGGCAGCCTTGACCCCGACATGCTAGACGACGAGACGATCCGGCGGCTGGCCGCCGTGCCGCAGCTGTGCCCGCAGTTCCACCTGAGCCTGCAGAGCGGCTGCAGCAAAACGCTGCGCGCGATGCGCCGCCCCTACACGGCCGAACAGTACGCCGACATTGCCGAAAAGCTGCGGCAGGCGTTCGGGCAGACGCCGGTCAGCTTCACGACCGATGTGATCGTTGGTTTCCCCGGCGAGACGGAGGCGGACTTTGAGGAAAGTCTGCGCTTTGTCCTCGGCCAGCGTTTTTTGAAGGTGCATGTGTTCCCCTATTCGCGCCGTTCCGGCACCCCGGCCTACGATTTCCCCGATCAGGTGCCGGAGCACGAAAAGGAAGCCCGCAGCCGCCGCATGGGCGAAGCGGTCGAGCGCGTGCGCGCCGAAGTGGCCCGGGCCATGCAGGGCCAGTGCGCCGACGTTCTGCTGGAAACGCCGCTCTCCGCCACCCTGTTCACCGGGTATACGCCGCAGTACCTGCCGGTCCTTGTGAATGCGCCGGGTAGGCGCAGCGGCGAGATCGTGCGCGTGACGCTGGGCGAATGGGACGGCCAGCGCTGCCGCGCCGCCGTGAAAGCCTGAGCGGTGCGCTGCACTCCGTTCGCACCATGTTTTTGATTTGTTCCGCCAAAGTACCCTGCCGGGCGCGCTTTATGCGCGCTTTTACAGGGTATTTTTTTCGGTTTCTGTTCCGTTTTTCCACGTTTTCCCCTTGCAAAACGCGGCCGTTCTTGGTAGTATTTTAGTAGGAGGCGCGCTGCCGGTCTTCGGCAGGAACGCTGCGGCCCCCAATCTGCGTATTAAGGAGAGTAAAACGCAATGAGAGGCATTTATACCCCTGTTACGGACATCCGGCGCAAAGTGTTCACCGAAGTGGCGCGGATGGCATACGAAGTCGACGACATGAACGACTTCCGCTACCTGATGCATGACCTGCCGTACCAGATCATCCCCGGTGAGGAGCGGAGTCTGCGCAGCAGCATCTTCCTGGAGAGAGCCATCGTTTCCGAGCGCATCCGCCTGGCGATGGGCCTGTCCCTGCGCCCGATCGACGAGAGCGTTTCGGCCAGCGAGGGGCTGGAGGAGAGCGTCATTGCCGAAAAGTACTATGAGCCGCCGCTCATCAACGTCATCAAGTTCGCCTGCAACCGCTGCGAGGAGAAAACCATCAAGGTCACCGGCCTGTGCCAGGGCTGCCTTGCGCACCCCTGCCAGGAAGTCTGCCCCAAGAAGGCCATCAGCTTCCGCAACGGCAAGAGCCATATCGACCAGAGCCTGTGCATCAAGTGCGGCCGCTGCGTTGCGATCTGCCCGTACAACGCCATCGTGCGTATGGAACGCCCCTGCGCCAAGGCCTGCGGCATGGATGCGATCCATTCCGACAAATACGGCCGCGCCGAGATCGACTACAGCAAGTGCGTTTCCTGCGGCATGTGCCTGGTCAACTGCCCGTTCGGCGCCATTGCCGACAAGGGCCAGATTTTCCAGCTGATCCGCTCGATCAAGCGCGGCGACCGCGTCATCGCCATCGTGGCGCCCGCCTTTGTCAACCAGTTCCCCGGCATGACCCCCGCCAAGCTGCGTGAAGCGATGAAGCTGCTGGGCTTTGCCGGTATCTCCGAAGTCGCGATCGGCGCCGACCTGTGCACGATCGACGAGGCCAAGGACTTCATGAAAGAAGTGCCGGAGAAACTGCCGTTCATGGGCACCTCCTGCTGCCCGGCGTGGAGCGTGATGGCCAAGAAGCTGTTCCCCGATTATGCCGAGTGCATCAGCATGACCATGACCCCGATGGTGCTGACCGCCCGCCTGATCAAGAAAGAGGACAAGGACGCCCGCATCTGCTTCGTCGGCCCCTGCGCCGCCAAGAAGCTGGAGGCCAGCCGCCGCTCGGTGCGCAGCGAGGTCGACTTTGTTCTGACCTTTGAGGAGCTGATGGGCCTGTTCGAGGCCAAGGAGATCGACTTCAACGCTCTGCCGGACGACCCGAACGACAACTTCGACGACGCCAGCGGCGACGGCCGCGGCTTTGCGGTGTCCGGCGGCGTGGCCCAGGCTGTTGTCAATGCGATCCACAAGCTGGACCCTGACCGCGAGGTCAAGGTCGCTTCGGCCCAGGGTCTTGCGGACTGCCGCAAGATGATGATGATGGCCAAGGCCGGCAAGTACAACGGCTACCTGCTGGAAGGCATGGCCTGCCCGGGCGGCTGCATTGCCGGTGCCGGCACGCTGGCCGACCCGGCCCGCAGCGCGGCGATGCTGACGAAGTACAAGGCGCAGGCCCCGATGGCCAACGCCCTCGATACGCCGTACATCGAAAACCTGGAAGCGCTGAAATATTGAAGCTGACCGCTTAAAACACACAGAAAGCGGCGCCCGTCCCCTGCACCGGCAGGGCGGCGGGCGCCGCTTTTTTCTGTTTTTACTTGTGATACTTCATCCCGGCGTTGATCGTACAGGCGCGGTAGAGCTGTTCGGCCAGCACCAGCCGCGCAAGCTGGTGCGGCAACGTGATGCGCCCGAGCGAGATGCGCGCGTTTGCGGCCGCCTTAACCGCAGGGGCCAGCCCGTGAGAGGAGCCGATCACAAAGGCCATGTCCCCCGCCCCGCTCAGCGCCTGGCGCTCGATCAGCGCTGCCAGCTCCTCGCTGGAAATCTGTTTGCCCTCCACGCACAGGGCGACAAGGCAGGCGCCTTTACGCACGGCGGCCAGGATCGCCTTGCCTTCCTTTTCCAGCGCTTTTTCGATCTGCGCTGGGCTGGCGTTTTTGTCCGGCAGCGGCGCTTCGGGCAGTTCGATGACCCGGAAGCGGCAGAAAGCGGCCAGACGCTTCTGGTATTCGGCGACACCGGCTGCAAAATACGGGGCGTTGAGCTTCCCCACACAGATCAGATCAATATTCTGCATACCTTTCCCTCCCGCGCCCGCAGGCAAAGCACAAAAAAGAAGGCGTTGATTCTAGCACGCCTTCTCTTGTCCGGTCAAAATATTCGTATATCTGTCAGAACTCCAGCCATGGGCTGACCTCATTGCGCGCCTGCGCCTGGATCTGCACGTCGCGGCCCGGCTGGATACCGGCCGCCAGCAGCACATTGTAGACGGTCGTCAAAGCCAGCTCCGGGCTGTTGTTGGTTTGGCTCAAATGGCAGAGCGCAAACTTCCGGCAGCCGTCCTGGATCAGGTCCAGGATCGCCGCCGCACAGGCGCGGTTGTCCAGGTGGCCGCGGTCGCTGGCGATGCGGACTTTTAAGTAATAGGGGTATGGCCCCCCATGCAGGCTGAACGCGTCGTAGTTGGCTTCCAGCGCAACCAGGCTGCACCCGGCCAGATGCTGCTCCACCACCGGGGTCAGGATGCCAAGGTCGGTGGCCAGCGCCATCGTATGCCCGTCCGCCGACCGGATGCGATACCCGCAGCAGGGCACGTCGTGGCTGGTCGGGAAAGATGTAACCTGAAAGCCGCCGATATCCTCGGTACGGCCGTCCATGGCCACCGCGTCGATCGCCGGGGGCAGCACCCCGCGGGAATCGAGCATGTCGAGCGTATCGGCACAGCCGAACACCGGCACGCTGTAATGCTTGAGGAAGGTGTCCAGCCCGCTGACATGGTCGGCGTGCTCATGGGTGATGAGCACGCCGTCACAGTCCGCGACCGCCAAACCAAGGCTGCTGAGCGCGCGCAGCGTTGTGCGGCAGCTCTTGCCCATGTCGATCAGCAGATAGCGCCCCCCCTGCTGCACGACCGCACAGTTGCCGGAGGAGCCGGAATATAAAGTTGTAAAAAGCGCCATGGATGCCCCCGTCACATTGCACGGGTAACGGCGTTGACCGGCGTCTCCACACGGCGGATATCCGCGCCGAGCGCCTGCAGCTTCTCCACGATGTTCTCGTAGCCGCGCTCGATGTGGATGGTCTCGTCGACCTCGCTGACACCGTCCGCCGCCAGCGCCGCCATGACCATCGCCGCACCGGCGCGCAGGTCCAGCGCCCGCAGCGGGGCGGGCATGAGCTGTTTGACGCCTTCGATCACCGCGACCTGCCCGTCCACCTGGATGTTGGCCCCCATGCGGATGAGTTCGTCCACATAGCGGAAGCGGTTTTCCCAGATGCCTTCTGTCACAATGGAGGTGCCTTCGGCCAGGCAGAGCAGCACGGTCATCAGCGGCTGCATATCGGTCGGGAAGCCGGGGTGCGGCATCGTTTTGATCTTGAGAGGCTTGAGCGCCCCGGTGCGCGTGATGCGCATGCTGTCGTCATATTCTTCAATTTGACAGCCCGCGGCGCGCAGCTTGGCCGTGATCGGCTCCATATGCTTGGGGATCACATTGTGCAGCAGCACGTCGCCTTTGGTGATGGCGGCCGCGACCATATAGCTCCCGGCCTCGATCTGGTCCGGGATGATCGAATAGTTGCAGCCGTGCAGCTCCTTCACGCCGCGGATCTTGATCACATCGGTGCCCGCGCCGTGGATGTCCGCGCCCATCATGTTCAGGCAGTTGGCCAGGTCCACGATATGCGGCTCGCGCGCGACGTTTTCAAGCACGGTCAGCCCTTCCGCCTTGACGGCGGCGAGCATTGCGTTCATGGTCGCGCCGACCGAGACCGTGTCGAAAAACACACGGTCGCCCTGCAGCTGTTTGGCGTTGACGCGGATCATGCCGTACTCGACCGAATCTTCCGCGCCGAGCGCCGTGAAAGCCTTGAGGTGCTGGTCGATGGGGCGCGGGCCCAGGTTGCAGCCGCCCGGCATGGCCACCTGCCCGGCGCCGAAACGGCCGAGCAGCGCGCCGAGGAAGTAATAGCTGGCGCGCATCTGCCGCGAAAGCTCGTTGGAGACCTCGGTGCAGTTGATATGGGTCGTGTCGATCTCATAGGTGCTCTTGCTGATCATGCGGATGCTGGCCCCCAGCTCACTGAGGATCTGCAGCGAGGCCATCACATCGCTGATGCAGGGCAGGTTCTCGATCAGGCATTTGTCCGCCGCCAGGATGGTGGCCGGCAGAATGGCCACCGCCGCATTTTTGGCGCCGCCGATGACAACATCCCCCGAAAGAGGGGTTCCGCCGCGAATCACAAACTTCTCCAAGTGGTTACTCTCCTTTGAGTTGTACGGTCCGGCCCCTGACGCTGACAGGACGGGAGCAGGCCCGCCAGACCACATTCTTGGACTTATTATACATCTTTTTTTCACATTTGAAAAGTACCGCCTTTATTATTTGCAAGCTTTGGGTAAAAAACCTGCCGTTCCCCTGCAAAAAATTGGGCGCTTTGGCGGAATTTACATGCCGCCGAAGAAATTGCGCGCGCTGACCAGCGAGCCGTTCTGGTACATTTCAAAATGGCAGTGGTTGCCGGTGGAGTTGCCGGTCGAACCGATATAACCGATGACCTGCCCGCGCTGGACGGCCTGGCCGCTCGAACAGCCAAGCGACGACATGTGCCCGTACAGCGTGCGCCAGCCGTTGCCATGGTCAATGACGACATAGTTGCCATAGCTGTAGTGGTAGCCCGCCGTGACCACGACGCCGGAATCCGAGGCGTAGATCGGCACGCCGTAGGGCGCGCAGATGTCCGCGCCTTTGTGGTAGGAGCTCATCCAGCGGCTGACATAGGTATACTGCGGCACCGGCCACATCCATTCGCCGGAACCGTAGGTGGCGGTCATGCCGCTCTTGAGGTGGGTGCCTTTGGTCACATACTCGCTGACAGGCTCCTGCAGCGTCACGACCGAGACGGTGTTGATATCGGTCTGCACGCCGTCTATGTAGGTGACATCCTGGGTGATCTCCTGCAGGCCGTCCGCGCCCTCGCTGGTGACGATCGTCTCGCCGAAATCATACTCATCGCTTTCGGTTTCGATCGTATCATACGGGATCACGCTCGTGTAGCTTTCCCGGCGCACGACCTTGACCTGCAGCAGTTCGGGCGAAGTGACGCCGGTGACAACCTCGGTCCCCGCCGGCAGTTCCTCGTCCAGGCTCGTCAGGTCGGGGTTGAGCGCGGCGATCGAATCCCAGGACACGCCGCTGGCGTCGACAGCCGTCTGCACGGTGTCGCCTTCCTCCGCCGTATAGGTCTGGGTCCCGCCACCCTCGTTCAATGCGGCAAGAACTTCTTTGTACGGCACAACGGAATCCTGCAGATAGAGGCCGTCGATGAGCTGGATGTCATGTACAAAGCCGACGCGCAGGTTCTGGTCCGACGCGTCCTCATACGGGCGCTTGAGCGCTTCCAGGAAAGCGCGCAGATGGTCGCCGTCCTGCGTGACAAAACGCAGGCTGCCGTCGATGTAGACGGCGGTCCCCTCGCTGATGGCGGTCCCGGAAGCGCCGAGGATCGCATTGGCGACCTCGAGTTCGGTCATGGCGCCGTCGCCGATGGCCAGGGTATATGTCGGCTCCAGTTCCATCTGCAAAGCCTCCGTATCGGTTTCCCCCAGCAGGCTCTGCGCAGTCTGGATGCGCCCCTGGACGTCGTCGCGGGCGCTCTCGAACACCTGTTCGCTCGAAACGCTGCCGACCGGTTCACCGTTGACCATGACGTCCAGCACATAGTTGACGCTCAGGCGCGACTGCACAAGGCAGAAAAGCCCCACGGCGGCCGCCACCGGCAAAAGGTAGGACAGCGCGTTGAGTACGACCGGGAAATACAGCTTGGCCCCGCGGCGGAAATAGCGGAATTTCTCGCGCCGGATGTCCCGGCTGTCCTCCTGCTCCAGCACCTGCGAGAGTTCCCCCATATGGCGCACGCCGGAATGCATGCGGCGGAACGGCTCGCTCAGGTCCCCTGCGAGCGTCATGATGCCCAGCAGAAACGGGCGCAGCACCAGCACAAGAAGGTGCAGCGCCTGGCTGACGACCGCCTGCAGCGTTTTGGCCACGCCGCGGCCCGCACAGACAAGGCCGTATTCGACCCAGAACCCGGTCAGATACAGCGTGTCGCCGATCACGCCCGCATGGGGCAGGTTCTGCAAATACGCCCGCGTGCGGTGGCGGCGGGCCTGTTTGCGGGTGCGCCGCTTCCAGGCGCTGACCGTGCGGCGGCAGCGGACGTCATCCAGCCAGAGCGCAAAACGGCCGGGGCCTTTGCGCTGCCTGCGCCGGGTCTTATCTTCAAGTTGGGATGTTTTCAAAGGTGTTCTCCTTCCCGCGCCGGGCGCGTGCATTGAGAAAAGCGCGGACATTCGTCCGCCAGCAAAGCGCGCAGCGCTTCGCCCCGCGGCAGGCCGCAGGCGGCGAGGGCCGACGCCATATCGGCCGGTTCCGGGCAGCAAAACACCCGCCCCTGCGCGGTGACAGGGTCTTTGAACCGCATGGCCGCGCAGTGCAGCGCATGCCGCGCCAGCAGGCCGGTGTGGCCGCCGTAAAGCGTATCCCCGGCCAGCGGATGCCCCAGGGATGAAAGATGTACGCGGATCTGGTGGGTGCGGCCCGTGACCGGGCGGCAGGCCAGCAGGGTGTGCCCCCCGCCCGTCGCCAGCACCCGCACACGGGTCAGGCTGGGCTTGCCGTCCGCCCGCACACAGCGGCCGATGATCGAATCGCCGCGGCGGGCGATGGGCGCGTCGATCTCGCAGAGGTCTGCGCTTATGACGCCCTCCGCCAGCGCAAGGTAGCATTTCTCCGCGCTGGCCGCCAGCGCCGGGGCCGCAAACGCGTTCTGTGCCAGCAGCACCAGGCCGCTGGTGTTTTTGTCGATGCGGTTGACCGGCCGGAATACCCCGGCCCGCCCCTGCTGCTGCAGGTGGTACAGCCAGCCGTTGGCCAGCGTGCCGCCGCTGTGGTTCAGCGTGGGGTGCACCGCGATCCCGGCTGGCTTATCCACCAGGGCGGTAAATTCGTCTTCGTACAGCAGGGAAAACGGTACCGGCTGCGGCTGCACCGCGGTGGGCGGTTCCGGCGGCAGCGCAAAGGTGATGCGCTGTCCGGCGCGGACCGGCTGGTCGGTGTGCAGCGGGCGGCCGTCGGCAAAGAAGCCTTCGCCCTGATGTTTGACCGCCTTGATGCAGGAGGCGCTGACCCCCTGCGCGCGCAGGAACACGCCCAGGCGGACGCCGTCCGCCGCGGGCGGCACCGTATAACACAGCGCTGCCACAGCCGCACAACGCCCCTTTCCCCATACTTATACGTTTGCCATTATAACACAAACCGCCAGGGCTTGCAAACCGCTTGCCAAAATTTAATAGTTATGGTATAAATGTAAGGAACGAGTGGAACATACGGCGGCGGGCCGCCGGCTGGCGACAGCCGCGGCCTGAGGAAAGTCCGGGCTTCACAGAGGCATGGCAACTGCTAACGGCAGCCGGGGGCGACCCCAGGGAAAGTGCAACAGAAAGAAACCGCCGTGCTTTGGCGCGGTAAGGATGGAAAGGCGAGGTAAGAGCTCACCAGCGCACTGGCGACTTTGCGGCTATGTAAACCCTGTCAGAAGCAACATCCGTATGGGACATATGTGGAAGCCTCGCACGTCCCGGAGATGGCATGTCGGCGGACCCCCGCGGCCCGCGGGCGGAGCCTTGCGGCAACGCAAGGTCAAGATAGATCGTCGTTTAATACAGAACCCGGCTTACGGTCCAGTCGTTTATTCTTCACCATACAAAAAGCCCGGCACAGGGACACCCCCTGCGCCGGGCTTTTTGTTGGCCGTTTCAAAGCAGGACCTGCAGAAAAAGCAGCGTGACCACACCGGGCAGGCCCAGCACGGCGGCGGCAAACCCGGTCAGCGGGTTGAGAGGCAGGCTGACGCCGGTCAGCGGCGAAAGCAGCGCCACCGCCGCAAGCCCCGCCGCCCCACACAAAGCGCTGCCGAACAGCGCTGACAGCGGGCGGCGCCCGGCCGCTGCCGCGCGCCCCACCGCCACCGTGCACAAAGCGGCGGCCGCCCAGGCGGCGGGCGTCATGCGCGCCCTCCCCGCAGTTCACGCAGCAGCGCGCGGCAGCGGCATTCCAGCGCCGCGCGTTCATAGATCAGCTGTTCGACCGCCAGGCGGTCCTGCGCCATCTGAAAAGCGCTGTCGTTCGCGCGCAGCGCGCGGTAGGTCTGCCGCAGCGATTCGACCGCCGCGGCGCGGGCCCGGCGGGCGGCCGCGTCCCGCCGTAAAGACCCGCAGGGCCAGCGCAGACGCATCGGCTCCACTCCCCTCTCCTTCACAAAAGAATGCAGATCAGCCCGTCGCAGCCTTCGTTGATGATGCGCTCGAGCGTTGTCTGCAGGCGGCTGCGCGCCGACTGCGGCATGTGCAGCAGCTTGGCCTGCAGCCCTTCGTTGACCAGCTCGTTGAGACTTTTGCCGAAGATGTTCGTCCCCCACAGCTTGCCTGGGTCGCCTTCAAAGTCTTTGAGCAGGTCACGGATGAGTTCCTCGCCCTGTTCCTCGCTGCCGACGGTGGGCGAAAGTTCGGTGTGGATGGTCGCGCGCATGATGTGCAAAGACGGCGCGCTGGCGCACAGCCGCACACCGTACTGCCCGCCCTGCCGCACGATCTGCGGTTCCTCCAGTTTGAGTTCTTCCAGCCCCGGCATCACGATGCCATACCCGCCCGCTTCGACCTGTTCGAGCGCGCCGCGGATCTTTTCGTAGGCGCGCCTGGCTTTGGCCAGCTCCACAACGCAGGGCAGCAGGCTGGCCTCGTCGACGATCGTAAGGCCGGTCTGTTCGCCGAGTATCTTATAAAAGAGATCCTGTGCCAGCGTGAGCTTGAGCCGCACGCTGCCGGTGGCCAGGTCCATGCCGGTCAGCGCCGCGCCGGTGATATACTCACAGTCGGCCGGCAGGTTGCCGCGCACCTGGCCCATCTTGTGCGTCCGGGCGCCAAAAGCGAGCAGGGCTTCATAAATGGCGCTCTGCAGCCAGTGGCCGGGTTCAAGCATCGTGACCCAGGGCGGCATGGCCACGGCCATCTCCCGCACGGGGAATTCATACAGAAGTTTCTGCAGGATTTCGTCGATCTGCGCGGCCGTGACTTCCAGACAGTTGAGCGGCACGACCGGGCGGCCATAGCTTTCCTCCAGGCTGGCGGCCAGGGCGCGGCTCGCCTCGCTTTCGGGCGATACGCAGTTGAGCAAAATCAGATACGGCTTGCCGATCTCCTCCAGTTCGGCAATGATGCGCCGCTCCGCTTCAACATAGGCCTGGCGCGGCAGGTCTGCGACGGAACCGTCAGTCGTCATGACCAGCCCGATGGTAGCGTGCTCGCGGATGACGCGGCGTGTCCCGGTCTCGGCTGCCTGGTCGAACGGAACGGCTTCTTCAAACCAGGGGCTTTTGACCAGGCGCGGCGCGCCGTCCTCCTCATGCCCGAGCGCGCCGTCCACCATATAGCCGACACAGTCGATGATGCGGGCGCGGAAGCTGCCGCCGCCCGAAAGCTCGACTTCGACCGCCTGCTCGGGGATAAATTTGGGTTCGGTCGTCATGATCGTGCGCCCGGCGGCCGACTGCGGCAGTTCGTCCTGCGCGCGGGTGCGCTGGGCCTCGCTGGCAATGTGCGGCAGCAGCATCTGTTCGGCAAAGCGTTTGATAAAGCTGCTTTTGCCGCTGCGCACCGGCCCCACCACGCCGATATAGATATCGCCGCCGGTGCGCCGGGCGATGGTTTTGTAGATCTGTTCCTGGGTCACGTTCTCTCCCCCTCTCTCACCGTGCGGCCGGGACCAGCAGGCAGGCGGCCTCCGCCGTCGTCTGCGGGGCTTCCGGTCCGCTTTCCAGCCGGTTGGCCGCCGCCAGGTCCCGCACGCGGGCATGGTAACGCTTGGCTATGTCGAACAGGCGTTCGCCCGCTTCGGCGTAATAGAGATACAGCGCCGGGCCGTCCGCGCCCTCGTCAAAGGCTTCCCCGGGTTCGACAGCGCCGACCGCCTCGCAGCTCTGCACGGCCAGCAGCATACCGTGCACGGCGATCTCCGCCTCCACGCGCAGCCGGCCGCCGCTGCGGCTGGAATTGACGCGCACCGCCGCCGCGGACAGGCGCGGCACAAACGTTTCCGGAACGCCGGGCCAGGTTTCGGGCAGCTGCCAGGAAAACGGTTTGTCATAACAGGTCATCTCGCCGCGGCTGTCAGCGCACAGCACATGGGCCACGCCGCGCCCGCCCAGGCGCACGGCAGGCTGCGGCGCGCCTTCTGCCGCTTCCGCCTGGGGCGGCCCCAGCGTCACAAAGCAGCCGCGCACCTCCGTATCCGGGTCGGGCAGGTCATCCTCCGCCGCAGCCAGCGCCGTTTCCTCCACGATGGCGCTGGTCTGCAGCAGGCGGCAGGGCGCCATCGTCAGCCTGGTCTCGCACTCGGTCGAATACGCGTCGGCCACCAGCGCGCTGTGAACAGGCCGCCACAGCTCGGCATGCAGCTTCCACTGGACCGTGAGCTCGGGATCGCCGCGGCCTGTTTCCGGGGCGGTCAGCGTGGCCGAAAGCACCTCGCCCCAACAGCAGCAGGTGTCCCCCTCGGCGGCGTTCTCCACCTCCATTGTCTGCTGCACCGTCAGTTCCTTCTGCCGCACGGTGAATTCTTCCTCCCCGGCGGCGCGCCAGACGGCTTCCAGCCGCAGCGTGCCCTGGGCGCTGACCTGGCCGGTTTGTACGGTAGCGCTCTGCGGCACATAGACGCCGCCGATCTCCAGAATGGCCTCGCCGTCGCCGGGCAGCGGCAGGGTGGTTTGGGCCGTATAGAGCTTTTCGGCCGCCGCAGCCGGCGTGACGCCGCACAAAGTGAGCGGGCGCTGCTCGATCCCGCAGCCGGACAGCGAGGCGGGCAGCTCCTGCTCTTCCAGCGCCAGCGCGGCCACGCTCAGCGTATACGCGCCGCGGATGTCGATGCGGCGCTCGCTGACAGCGCGGCAGTTGCAGTATTCGGTCTCCCCGCCCAGCGCCGCGGGACCGGGCGCATAGCGGCCGGCGGGGAGCTCGGCCGTCTTTTCAAAGCGCACCTTCTGTTCGGTGCGCCACAGCCGCGCCCCGGCCTCGTCCGACTGGTAAAACACCGTACAGCGCAGGTAGCCGTCGCCCTGCCAGCGGGCGCCGGTCAGGTCGTTGTGCAAAACGACCGGTTCCAGGCGGCATTTGACGATCTTGAACACGGCGGGAAGGTAATCGGGGATCAAGATCTCCGCCTCCACCGGCAGCTCCAGCCTCGTCTCCCACCGGCCGCTGTAGGCGGTCAGGGTGTTGTTGAGCACCTTCAGTTCCATCATGCAAGTCCTCCCTTTTGCAATGTACAGGCCGTTGCCGGCTTTCGCTGCATCTATATGCGAAGGCAGGACAAAATAAAACGCCGCCCGGCACGAGGAAAGTCGTGCCGGGCGGCGCAGTTTTTCAGACTTTAAAGACGGCCCGCAGCAGCCAGCGCAGCGCGGGCGGACATTTGACGATGACGATCCGCATAACGGCACCTCCCTTTCAGCGGGGCCGGGCACGCCCTGAAGCGCGCGGCCGGGAAACCTTACCGTGCCATACTATGCAGGCGGGCGGTATGCGGTTCCGCGGCTAGAGCGTGTCTGCGCGGGACAAGACGACCAGCCCATGACCGGCGCGGCAGGACAGCACAGCCTGCGGGGCCGTGAACTCGTTGCTGACGCCGAGCGGATAATCGGGCGTGAGCACAGCGTCCCGCAGCGGGTAAAACACCCCCTGCTCTTCGACGCCGGTCAACGGACCGTCGAGCGGAAACAGCGAAAGGTAGGTCCAGCCTTTTCGTTCCAGCGTCATCGGCTGCCCCGGGCAGAGGATGCGCAGCTCGCTGCGCTCGTCCGCCAGCAGAACCTGCACGCCGTTTTTGGCCAAAAACAGCGCCGTGTGCAGGTTGGCGACCGTATGCTCAAAACGTTGGCCGCCCAGCGCGCCGAGGAAGGTCACTTCCCGGCAGCCGTGCTGCCACAGCCAGCGGGCGGCAAAGTGGGTGTCGGTATCATCCTTGACATGGGGCAGCACGATGGTGCGCTCGTGCCGCACGGGGGGCTGGGGCGCGGAATCGAAATCGCCCACAATCAGGTCCGGCACGACGCCGAGCGTTTCGGCGTTGCGGTAGCCTGCGTCACAGGCAACGATGAACGCGCCCGGTTCCAGATACGCGGCCATGGAAGCGCTGACCGGCACCGCCGAGAGAACGACGGCCCGGACGGGCGCGGCCTGCTGCAGCGGCGTCACCGCTCCCACTCCTTTCGTTGGCTGGCTTCCTCATACATGGCAAGGTAACTTTCATAACGGCTGGGCGCGATCTTCCCTTCCTCCAAAGCAGCGCGCACCGCGCAGCCGGTCTCGCTGCGGTGCGAGCAGCCGGTAAAACGGCAGTGGCCGAAATAGGGCCCTAACTCCGGAAAGGCGTGCTGCAGGTCTTCCTTGGGGATGCGGGCGAGCTTCTGCGCCTCCAGGCTGGCAAAGCCGGGGGTATCCGCGATGCGGCCGCCGCAGCTCTCAAAGATCTCGACTTCGCGGGTGGTGTGGCGGCCGCGGCCGAGCTTCTGGCTGATGCCGCCGGTCTCGCGGTGCAGGGCGGGGTCCAGCGCATTGAGCAGCGTCGATTTGCCGACGCCGGAATTGCCGCAAAACGCGCACAAATGCCCGCGGATATAGCCGCGCAGCGTATCCAGGGCCTCGCCGGTATCGTAGTGCAGCAGCACGACCGGGATCATGCTTTGGGCGTAGCAGGCGACCAGTTGATCGGCGGCCGCCAGGTCCGCCTTGGTGATGACGAGCACCGGCTGCACGTCTTTATACACAGCGGCAGCCGTCAGTTCGTCCAAAATTCGGGTGCTGGGCACCGGCTGGGTGGTGCTGGCCACAATGAACAGCACGTCCAGGTTGGCGACCGGCGGACGGATAAAGACATTTTTGCGCGGCAGGATCTCGTCGATGGTCGTGCCGTCCGCCGAAAGGCGCACGTTATCCCCCGCCACCGGCGTGACGCCGCGTTTGCGGAAGATCCCGCGGGCACGGCATTCGACAACGCCGCTGTCCGTGCGCACATAATAAAAGCCGCCGATGCCCTTTGTGATATACGCCATCATCCCTCGTGGTACAAGAAGCCGCTCTGCTCGCCGTAAACGTTGCCGTCGCCGGTCTTCCAGCGGCGCTCGCTGTTGCCGTTGCCGAGGTCCTCCCACCATTCTTTAAGCACTGTATTGGGGTCGCCGTTGACCTGCGGGACCGGGGTCGGGGCCGGGGTGGCCGAAGGCACGCCGCTCGAGACCTGCAGCACAACCACGCTGTACAGCGAGACCTGCTCGCCGGCAGAAGGGCTCTGGCTGATGACGGTGCCTTCCGGCAGACTGCTGCTGACCTCACGCACGGCCGGGACCAGGTTGGCCGCGTTGACCGAGCTGCGGGCGGAGGCCTCGTCAAGCCCCTGGACCGAAGGCACATAGGCCGTGGTCGTGCGGGTGGGCTTGGCCACATACATCGTGACGGTGGAGCCGCCTTCGACCTGGCTGCCCGCCGCCGGTTCGGTGCGGATGACCGTGTTTTCGGCTACGCTGTCGTTTGTCTCGCGCCGGGTCGACACGGAGACCCCCAGATCGACCAGCGTCTGCTTGGCGGTATCACGGTCATACCCGGCCACATCGGGCAGGCTGATGATCTCGGTGCCGCGGCTGACCTTGAGCGTGATCTTCTGGCGTTCCTTGACGGTACGCCCTGCGGTCGGCGTCTGCTGAAAGATGGTCCCTTCCGGGTACATCGAGTTATATTCATAGACGATGTCCGGTGTGAGCTGGGCGAAATAATCGGAAGCGCGGAATTCATCCTCGGTCTGGCCGACAAAGTCGATGAGCTGGACGTTGGCGCGGTTGGAGAACAGCGGGTTGCTGGAATTGGTAAAGATCAGGTACACAAGGATGGCCGCACCGATGACAAAGGCCACCGCCATACCAAAGAAGATGGGCAGCACGGAGAAGCGCCGCTCCTTGACCGCCGCGCCGCGGCGGGCCGCTGACTTTTTCACGCCTTTGCCTTTCCCCACGGGCGGGATGGTGCCGGTGCGCCGTGCCTGCTGGGTGCTGATCCCGCTCTTGGTGGCGCTGTGGCTGCTGGTGACAACCTTGTTGATGGTCTTGCTGGGAGAATCCTGGGTATTATACTCATACTCAAAGCGGATGCTGGGGTTCTGCTTGAACGCCTGGATGGCTTCGAGCATTTCGGCCGCGCTCTGGTAGCGGTCGGCCGGGTCCTTCTCCATCGCCTTCTCGGTGATCTGGCGCAGGCCTTCCGGCACATTCGGCGCCACCTGGGCCAGCGGCTTCGGCTTTTCGGAGATCTGCATGATGGCGATGGACACCGTGCCGCTGCCGTCAAACGGCAGGCTGCCGGACAGCATTTCGTACAGCATGACGCCGACCGAGTAGATGTCGGTGCGCGCGTCGGTGCGGTCGCCCTTGGCCTGCTCGGGGCTGATATAATGCACCGAGCCGATGGCCTTGTCGCTGACAGTCTGGCTCTGCGCGCGGGAGAAGCGGGCGATGCCGAAATCCATCATCTTGATGGAACCGTCGGCCTGCAGCATGATGTTCTGCGGCTTGACGTCGCGGTGGACGATCCCTTTGGAATGGGCGTGGTCCAGCGCGCCGAGCACCTGCGTGGCGAAATGCACGACCTCTTTCCAGGTCAGCGCGCCGCCGCGCTGCTTGAGGTATTCTTTCAGCGTGATGCCGTCGATATACTCCATCACGATATATTGCAGCTGGTCGGTGACGGAAACGTCGTAGACCTTGACGATATTGGGATGGTCGAGGATCGAGATGGCCTTGGACTCATTCTTGAAGCGGCGTACCAGCTCCTCGTTGCCCAGGAATTCTTCCTTGAGCACCTTGACCGCAATGGCGTTGTTGGTGCGCACATCACGGCCTTTATACACGTTGGCCATGCCGCCCACGCCGATCAGGCTTTCGATCAGATAGCGGCCGTCCAGCTTTTTGCCAATCAGGTTATCCATTTGCGTCCTCCCTTGTTTGATCGGTACTTTCCACGCCCAACAGCAGCACGGTGATGTTGTCCTGCCCGCCGCCGCGCAGCGCGCGGTCGATCAGGATGCGGGGTGCGTCAAAAAATGCGGTTTCCTGCAGGATCAGGGCAATCTCGGCATCGGGGACCATATTGGTCAGCCCGTCGGTGCACAGCAGCAGGATATCGCCCGCCTTCACTTCACAGCGGTTATATTCCGGCACGATGAAGGACGAGACCCCCAGCGCGCGGGTGATAAGGTTTTTCTGCGGGTGCATGGCGGCCTGTTCCCGCGTGATCTGGCCGCTGTCCACCAACTGCTGGACCATCGAATGGTCCCGCGTGAGCTGGGTCATTTCGCCGCCCCGCCAGAGATAAGCGCGGGAATCGCCCGCATGGACGACGTGGGCCATATTGCCGAATACATACGCACAGACGCCGGTCGTGCCCATGCCGAGCATTTCGGGGTCAGAGGTCGCTTTCTCGTACACGGCGCGGTTGGTGATGTCGAACCCGTGCAGGATGAACTGCTTTTCCTCGCCATGGCGCAGGGTGCGCAGCTGGCGGTCAAAATACTGCATCAGGCTGGCGGTGGCGATGGAGGAAGCCACACGGCCGCCCTTGACCCCGCCCATACCGTCGCACACGACCCCCCAGCCGGAGCCGTCCGTCAGCTGCCGGGCACAGAAATTGTCCTGGTTTTCCTGCCGGCAGCTTCCGATGTCGGTTTGACCTGCGATCTTCATGGATCTTTCCTTTCCTTTTCTTCCCGGGCAGCCGCGGCATCCTCGCGCCGCAGCTGCCCGCAGGCCGCGCTGATATCCGCGCCGAGACGGCGGCGCACAGTGGCGTTGACGCCGAGGTCTTCAAGCATCTGGCGGAACCGGCGGATATTCTCCTCGTCGGTGGCGGAATACGGGCTGCCGTCCACCGGGTTGATCGGGATGAGATTGACGTGCGCGCCCATACCGCGGATCAAATCCGCAAGCTTGCGCGCCATGGCCGGGGAGTCGTTGACGCCGCGGACCATCGAGTATTCAAAACTGATGCGCCGCCCGGTGATTTTCTGGTACCGGCGGCAGGCAGGGATCAGCTTTTCAAGCGGGTATGCATCGTTGACCGGCATCATGCTGCTGCGCACGGCATTGTCCGGCGCGTGCAGCGAGATGGACAGCGTCAGCTGCAGTTTGTGGCTGGCCAGCTCGTCGATTTTGGGCACAAGGCCGCAGGTGGACAGGCTGATGTTGCGCATGCCGATGTTGACGCCTTCCGGGCAGGAGATCAGCGTGAGGAACTTGAGCACATTGTCAAAGTTGTGCAGCGGTTCCCCAATGCCCATGAGCACGATATGGGAGACGCGCTCGCCGGTGTCACGCTGGGCGGTATAGATTTCGGCGGCGATCTCGCCGGGGGTCAAATCGCGCACGCGGCCCGCCTGGGTCGAAGCGCAGAACCGGCAGCCCATCGCGCAGCCCACCTGGGTGGACACGCACACGGTGTTGCCGTAGTGGTAGCGCATGAGCACCGTTTCAATGCAGTTGCCGTCCGCCATCTCAAGCAGATACTTGACGGTGCCGTCCTTGGACTGCTGGCGGCGGCGGATCGCAGGCGCCGCCAGCGTGCAGCGCTCATGCAGCTGCTGCAGGAGCGCTTTGGGCTGGTCGGTCATTGCGTCCAGATCGGTGATGAGTTTCTGGTGGACCCACTTGAAGATCTGCTTGGCGCGGAAAGCCGGTTGACCCAGCTGTGCCAGGTATTCTGTCAGTTCCGGCAGGGTCAGGTCTGTCAGGCATACGGGGTCCATCCAAAATCACCTCTCTTTACTATACCACAAAAATCCAGCCTGTGGGTTGCAATTTGGTAAAGAAAACATGTAAAATTTTCGAAATTCAGCCTTTGGTTTTGGCAAGCACCGCCACAAAGAAGCCGTCGGTGCCGGTCCGGTGCGGCAGGAACAGCGTGCCGAAACCGGTGTCCTGCGCGCCGGGCAGGCTCATTTCCGGTTTTTCAAGAACAAAGTGCGGTTCTTTTTCCAGGAAAGCGCGCACGACCGCCTCGTTTTCACCGCGGTTGATCGTGCAGGTCGAGTAGACGAGCCTGCCGCCCGGGGCGAGATACGAAGCGCCGTTTTGCAATATCGCGGCCTGCAGCGCCGTCAAATCGTCCAGCCCGGCCAGGTCCTTATAGCGGATGTCCGGCTTTTTACCGATCACGCCGAGGCCGGAGCATGGCACATCACACAGCACGCGGTCAAACGGGCGGGCCGCCAGAGCCGGGTCCGGCCGGGAGGCATCGCCGCCGAACGCGCGCGCACAGCGCACACCGCACCGCGCGAACACCTGCTCCAGCAGCGGCAGGCGGGCGGGGACCGCCTCCCCTGCCAGGAGTTCGCCCTCGTCCCGCATGGCTTCGGCCATGGTCAGGCTTTTGCCGCCCGGCGCAGCGCACAGGTCCAGCACGCGCATGCCCGGCTGCGCGCCGATACATTCGGCGGCCAGCTGGCTGGGCAGCCCCTGCACATGGTACTCGCCGCGCGCAAAGGCTTCGGTGGCGGCCGGGGACGCCGGGAAGCCCACCCGCAGGCAGTGGGGCCAGGGGCCGGGAGAGACTTCGCAGCCCTCCCCTCTCAGCGCTTCGGTGAGGGCGGCGTCGGTTGTTTTAAGCGTGTTGACGCGTATCCAGGTAGGCTGCGGAGCGTAAAACGCCGCCGCGATATCCTGCGCCTCTGCCCCGTACTGCCCGGCCAGCAATGCGGCCACCGGGGTGGAAAGGCTGTAATAAATCTCCAGCCGCCCCGGCAGGTCCTTAAAATCGGCGGCCTGCGGTTTCAGCGCCGCGGCGCGGCGCAGCACGGCGTTGACCATGCCGGAAGCGCTCGATTTGCCATACGCGCGGGTCAGCTTGACCGATTCGTTGACGGCGGCTGGCAGCGGCACTGCCATAAAGCAGGCCTGCGCCAGCCCGGCGCGCAGGATCGCGCGTACCGGCGCGTCCAGTTTCGCGACCGACTTTTTGAGGTAGCGGCCAAGCATCCAGTCAAGCAGATGCTGGCGTTCCAGTACCGTATAAAAGATGCGGGCGGCAAACGCTGCCTCCCGCGCGGGCAGCGGCGGGGCGCAGCGGCGCAGTTCGGCGTCCAGCACAAGGTTGGCGTATCCGGCCTGTTCCTGGTGGAGCAGCGCCCGCACAGCGAGATAGCGCGCGGTCACAGGCTGTCCCCCGCGTGCAGGCGGCGGCCGGCCGCCCAGGCGGTGCCCTCCATCGGGCGGCCGCCTTCCGGCGTGACGGTCAGCAGCTGCAGCGCGCCTTCGGCGCAGGCCACAGTCAGCGGCTTGAGAGACAGGATGGTCCCGGGGGCGGCGTGGGCCGGGTTTTCGGCCATGCGGCTTGCAAGCACCTTGATCTTTTTGCCGTCCTGCTCAAAGAAGGCGACCGGCCAGGGGTTCATGCCGCGCACCCAGTTGTGCAGGTGGGCCGCCGGTTCGGCAAACGTGAAGCGCGCCATTTCCTTGGTCAGCGGCGGGGCCTGGGTGGCCAGGGCGCTGTCCTGCGGGCGCGGACACAGCTGCCCGGCGCCGAGCAGCTCGACCGCGCGCACGAGCGTCTTTGCGCCGATGGCGCTGACCTCGTCGAACAGTTCGCCGCTTGTCGTTTCCGGGCCGATGGCGACCGGCTCGACCAGAAGGATATCGCCGGTGTCGCAGCCTTCGTCCAGCTGCATGATGGTCACGCCGGTCTCTTTGTCGCCGTTGAGCACGGCCCACTGAATTGGGGCCGAGCCGCGGTATTTAGGCAGCAGCGAGACATGCAGGTTGATGCAGCCGAGCGGCGCGATATGCAAAAGCTCCGGCGGCAGAATACGGCCGTAAGCAACCACGACGACGAGATCCGGCTGCAGAGCGCGGAACACTTTTTCCGCTTCGCCGTCCCGCAGCGTCGCAGGCTGCCAGACCGGGATGCCGTGCTGCACCGCCAGCTGCTTGACCGGCGGGGCGGTCAGCACCTGTTTGCGGCCGACCGGCTTATCGGCGCGGGTGAACACGCCGACGATCTCATACCCGGCGGCGATCAGCGCGCCAAGGCTTTCGGCCGCAAGGTCCGGCGTCCCCATAAACAGGATGCGCATTATTCTTCGTCCTCCCCTTCGGGGTAGTCGTCCTCATAGAAATGGGTGGCGCGGTCCATGATCGTAACGCCGTCGAGGTGGTCGTTCTCGTGCTGGATGCAGCGGGCGAGCATATCGTCGGCTTCCATCTCGAACCATTCGCCATGGCGGTCCTGCGCCTTGACCTTGACGTGCTTGGCGCGCGTGACCGCGCCGTTATGCCCCGGGAAAGAGAGGCAACCCTCATACAGTTCGACCGTCTCCTCGCTGCGCTCCAGAATCTCGGGGTTGATGAATTCAATGAATTTATACTCGTAACCGGCCGGGACGTCTTCGGGCATATCGCGGTCATCCAGGCAGATGAACAGCCGCCGCATCGTGCCGACCTGCGGCCCGGCAAGGCCGAGGCCGTTGGCATCAAGCAGCGTTTCCTGCATATCGTCGAGCAGCGTGCCGAGGCGGTCGTCAAACTTGACGACGGGGCGGCAGACTTTTTTCAGGATCGGGTCGCCGTCCTGTACAATGGTGCGAAGAGCCATAAGAAAAACCTCCTGTAATTGATTCAAATATCGCCGTCCGAATTGAAATCCAGCGTCACCGTGGCTTTGGCAGGCAGCTTTTCGGCGGCGTAGGCGTCGAGCGCCGCGCGCATCAGCGCACGAAATTTCGCGTCGTTACGGCATTTCAGGGTGAGCTTGTAGCGGTATTTTCCGCCGAGCATCGCAATGTTCATCGGCGCAGGGCCCAGGATGCGCAGCGGCAGGCCCGGGTGTGCGGCCGCCTGCTGCGCAAGCAGCTGGCCGAAGCGGTGCGCGGCCGTGAACACCGCGCCGTCCTGCGCGCCGATAAACCCGACGACGCAGAAAGAGCAGTACGGCGGATAAAGGCAGAGTTTGCGGAACGCGATTTCCTCTTTATAAAAGGCGGCGTAATCCTGCCTGGCGGCCAGCTGCAGCACCGGGTGGCCGGGCACGGCGGTCTGGATCAGCGCACGGCCGGGCAGGTCGGCGCGGCCGCCGCGGCCGACGACCTGGGTGATGAGGCTGAACACGCTCTCATACGCGCGGAACCCCTGCCCGAACAGCATCGAATCGATGCCAAGAACGCCGACGAGCGTGACTTTTTCAAAGTCCAGCCCTTTGGCGACCATCTGTGTGCCAAGCAGGATGTCATACTCCTGCCTGGCAAAGCGGGCCAGCATCTGTTCGTGCGCGTTTTTCTGGGTGGTGGAATCCTGGTCCATGCGCAGGATGCGCGCTGTGGGCAGCAGCTGCTGCAATTCCTCTTCCACGCGCTGGGTGCCGAAGCCGCTGTACGCGAGCTTGCCGCCGCACGCCGGGCACAGCGCGGGCGCGGGGTGCACCGTATGGCCGCAGTGGTGGCACAAAAGCGCTGCGCGGTTTTTGTGGTAAACGAGCGGCACGCTGCAGTTGGGGCACTTGAGAACCTCGCCACAGTCGGTGCACATCGCGACCGTGTTGTAGCCGCGGCGGTTGAGCAGCAAAATGCTCTGCTCTCCGCGGCGCAGGTTTTCGGCCAGCTCCTCGGCCAGGCGGGCGCTGACCTCGCGCGGGTTGCCGGAGGCGAGTTCGGCGCGCATGTCGGCAAACTCGACGCCGGGCAGCGGGCGGCCGCCGTAACGGTTTTTGAGCGTCACCATCCGAATACGCCCGCTCTGGGCGGCAAAGGTCGTTTCGGTGCGCGGCGTGGCCGAAGCGAAGACGAGCAGCGCGTTTTCAGCCGCGGCACGCTTGCGGGCGACCTCATGCGCCGAATAGCGCGGCGCAGATTCGCTCTGGTAGGTGTGCTCCTGTTCTTCATCCAGAATGATGAGGCCGATGTTTTGCAGCGGCGCAAAGACCGCGCTGCGGGTGCCGACGACGATATCGGCGTCGCCGCGCTGGATCATCCGCCACTGCAAAAGGCGCTCGGTGTTGTTGAGGGCCGAGTGCTGCACGGCCAGGCGGCTGCCGAACATCGACTTGAGGCGGCGGATCATCTGCGGCGTCAGGCCGATCTCCGGCACAAGCACAAGGGCGCGGCGGCCCAGTTCCAGCGTGCGCTCGATCAGCTTGACGAACACCGACGTTTTGCCGCTGCCCGTGACGCCGTAAAGCAGCGCCGCGCGCGGGCTGCCGGCCGCAAGGTCCGCGGCCAGCTGGTCATAGGCGGCCTGCTGCTCGGCGGAAAGCTCCACCGGCTGCGGGTCGAACGGGATCGAAGCGAACAAATCGAGCGATTTGTACCGCTCGCTGACGCGCAGAACGCCTTTTTTGCACAAGGCGTCCAGCGTCGTTTTGGCAACGCCCTGCTCTTCCAGCTCGCGGCGGGTCAGGGTCCCGGCCGCCTGCAGCAGGTCGGCCGCCATTTTCTGGCGCGGGCCGGGTTTCGGTTTTTCCGGCAGGGGGGCCGCCAGCTCGTAGACCTGCTCGACCGGGCGGGTCAGGCGGCTCTGCACAACCGGCCTGCCGTCCTTGACGCCGGGGCGGTACTGCGCGCCGTAAGGGATGACCGCCTTGACCGCTTCATACCAGGTGCAGAAATAGCGGTCCTTCAAAAAACGGACAAGCTCGAGCAGATCGGGCGTCAGGCGGGCGTCCTCCGGCGCGGCCGCCAGCACGCTTTTGAGTTTGGGAGAAGGTTCGTCCTCGCTGCCTGTCTCGAGCACAACGGCCATGCGCGGGGCGTCGCCGCGGCCAAACGGCACCAGCACGATCCCGCCCGGCCACAGCTGCGCTTCCAGCTCTGGCGGCACGCGGTAAGAGTAGAGCTTATCAAAGTGGATGGTGGCGTCGTTCACCGCCACCCTGGCGATCATGGGCAAGAAACGGCGCCCTCCCCTCGGTCATTCCGGCTTGGCCAGACGGTTCTGGATGATGGTAAAGATGCGGTCGGCACAGTCCTCGACCACATCGTTGATGACATGCTCATCATAATTGGCCGAGCGCGCGATCTCGGTCTCGGCGCGGCGCAGGCGCTTTTGGATCGTCTCCTCATCCTCGCTGCCGCGCAGGCGCAGGCGGCGTTCGAGTTCCTCCATATTGGGCGGCAGCACAAAGATGGTGGTGGAACCGGGATACAGCTTTTTGATGTTGGTCGCGCCTTCAACCTCGATGACCAGGATCACCGGCTGTTTGGCCTGCATGCGGCGCTCGATCTCCGAGCGCAGCGTGCCGTAATAGTTGTCGCAGTAGCAGGTGTATTCAACGATGCCGTCCGCTTCGAGCGACTGTTTGAACTGATCTTTTGTCAGAAAATGGTAGCTGACGCCGTCCACCTCGCCCTCGCGCATCGCGCGGGTCGTGGCCGAAACGGTTTTTTTGATCTCCTTATGGTCGCCCAGCAGCTTGCTGACGACCGTATCCTTGCCGGTACCCGAAGGGCCGGAAACAACAAACAGGTATTTTTCACCTTTCATGGTATGTACTATCCCCCAAAATTTCGTCTGATACTTCTTTTATCAAAAATCACTGCCCATGGGCGGGGTCTTTGCCGTCCTCGGCACGGGCCAGCAGCTTTTCCGGCGGGAAGGCCGAAAGCACCACATGGTCCGAATCCATGATGAGCACCGCCTGGGTGCGGCGGCCGTAGGTGGCGTCGATGGCGGCGCCGCGTTCCTTGGCCTCCTGCACAATGCGCTTGATGGGCGCCGATTCCGGGCTGACGGCCGCTACAAGGCGGTCGGCGTTGACCATGTTGCCAAAGCCAATGTTGATCAGTTTCATACGCCGCCTCACTCAATGTTCTGGATTTGCTCGCGGATCTTTTCGATCTCGCTCTTGAGCGTGACCACCAGGCGGGTCAGAGCCGCGTCCTGGCATTTGGAGCCGATCGTGTTGGCTTCGCGGTTGAGCTCCTGGGTGAGGAAATCGAGTTTGCGGCCGATGGGTTCTTCCAGCTGTAAAATTTCGCGGAACTGCGCCACATGGCTGTGCAGGCGCACAGTCTCTTCGTCAATGGCGGTCTTGTCGGCAAACAGGGCGGCTTCGGTCAGGATGCGGGCCTCGTCGATGCTGCGGTCGGCCAGCAGTTCCTGCAGGCGGGCGTACAGGCGTTCGGTGTATGCCTGCACGCGCCCGGCGCTGCCCTGTTCGATCTGCCCGACAAGGTCTTCGACCACCGCAAGGCGGCTTTCGACATCGGCCTTGAGCTTTGCGCCTTCCGCCGCGCGCATACCGACAAACGCTTCCAGCGCCTGGCCCGCCACGGCCGAAACATCGGCCCACAGGGCGTCCGGGTCTGCCGGGGCGGCCGTCTGGGTAAGCACATCGGGGAAACGCGCCAGCGCCATGACCGTGACGTCGTCCTTGACATCCAGCCGCTGCGCCAGCGCGGCCAGCGCCCGGCGGTAGCTTTCGGCCAGCGCATAGTCAGCCTGCACAACGGCGTCCGACGCGGTCACGTTCTGGATGGTCAGGGCCAGTTCGACCTTTCCGCGGTGGACTTTCTCCGCCGTCAAGCGCTTGAGCGGGTCTTCTAAAAAGGCGCAGGTACGCGGCAGGCGGGACGAATATTCAAAGTAGCGGGCGTTGACGCTGCGCAGCTCCACCGTGATCTCGCGGCCGCCGAGCACCTGCTGGGCGCGGCCGTAACCTGTCATACTCAATACCATAGATCATTCCCTCACACTGTTGCGATGAATTCCTGAAGGGTATCCAATTTATTATACTATCCAATGTGACGTTTTGCAAGACAAAATGCCGCTGCCGGCCCCGCTGCGCGGCGCAAAGTTTTTCCCTTGCAATTGCAGGCGGAGTATTGTATAATACTAAAAGCGGACAGGGCACTTTGCGCTGTTCTGCATACGGATGTGGGCCCCGTGCGCGGGACCCGCGTGAACCATGTCAGGCGGGGAACCGAGCAGCATTAAGCGCAGGCGTCCCGGCGCCGCGGCAAGCCTGCATCCGTATGCAGAACAGCACAACCGCGGGGCACACCCGCGCGGCCCTGTCCTTTTTGCTACGCTGCAGACAGAACAGAAAGGCGGGTGTTTCCCCTTGTATCGTGCGCTATACCGCAAATGGCGGCCGCGCCGCTTTGCCGACGTGGTGGGCCAGCAGCCCATTGTGACGGCGCTGCAGAACCAGATCGCCGCCGGGCGCATCGGCCACGCTTATCTGTTCACCGGCACGCGCGGCACCGGCAAGACCTCCTGCGCAAAGATCTTTGCCAAGGCGGTCAACTGCCTGGACACCACAAGCCCGGACCCCTGCGGCGAGTGCGCGGTGTGCAAGGGCATTGACGAGGGCACCGTGCTGGATGTTTCGGAGATCGACGCCGCTTCCAACAACAGCGTCGACGATATCCGCGACCTGCGCGACGAGACCGCCTATCTGCCCGCCATGTGCCGCTACAAGGTGTATATCATCGACGAGGTGCACATGCTGAGCACGTCGGCCTTCAACGCGCTGCTCAAAACGATGGAGGAACCGCCCGAGCACGTCATCTTCATCCTGGCGACCACCGAGGTGCAAAAGGTCCCCGCCACCATCCTTTCGCGCTGCCAGCGGTACGACTTTGCGCGCATCACGGCCAAAGACATTGCCGGGCGGCTCGAATATGTGGCCGGGGAGGAAAAGATCGAGCTTGACCCAGCGGCGGCCGAACTGATCGGACGCCTGGCTGACGGCGCGATGCGCGATGCGCTCTCGATCCTGGACACCTGCGCCGGTGTTTCCAACACCGTGGACGAAGCGCTGGTGCGCCGCATGGCGGGCGTGACCGACCGTCAGTATCTGTTTGAGATCAGCGATGCGATCGCCGCAGGGGATTCGGTCAAAGCCCTGGAAGAGATCGCGCGGCTGCGGCAGCAGTCGGTGGACATGCGGCGGCTGTGCATGGAGCTGGCCGCGCATTACCGCAACCTGATGCTGTGCGCCCTGCCCGGCGGCAACGAACTGCTGACCGGCACCTCGCCCGAAGAGGAAGCCGCCTACCAGGCGCGCAAAGATTTCCCCCAGCGGCAGGCCGTGCGCGCGATCAACGCTTTTGGCGCGGCGCTGGAGAAGATGGCCCGCGGCACCGATCAGCGCATTGAGCTGGAGCTGGCCGTTTTCTCGCTGACGCAGCCGGAAGCCGCGCCCGCCACAGTCGTGCAGGCCGCCGCCCCGGCGGCCCAGCCGTTTGCCGCCGCTCCCACGCCGTTTGTGGCCACGGCGGCCGCACCGGGCCCGGTCACGATCCCGCCCGTACAGGACGCAGGCGCACCGCCGCCGGTCGCGGGCGAGCCGCCGGTTTTTGAACCGGAGCTTCCGCCGCTGCCCGAACAGCCCGCCCCTGCGCCGCCGAAAGCCGCCCGGCCCAAGCCGAGCGCCCCGGCCGGGCCGCCGCAGCCGTTCCCGCAATGGTCGGCTGTGCTCGAAGTCATTGCGGAGAGCGATGCGATGCTCTACTCTTTTTTGCAGGGCACCCGCGCTTATTACGACGGCCGCCGCGTGCTGTTTGAGTGCAGCGACGCATTCCGCGACTATATCAAAAAGAACAAGGACGTCTCCAAACAAATCAAGGAGACCATCTACCAGGTCACACACCTGAACTGCTTTATCGGCCCGTATGAGGCCCCCAGGCAGGAGCAGCCGGACTCCCCCGCCGTCTCGGTGGACGAGACGCTCAAACAGATGCAGGACCTGGGCGTGGAAGTCCAGATCGAAGAAAAGTGACGCCGCGCCCTGTATCCGCCCCTATACAAATATGTCATTCAAAAAGGAGAAAACCGCATGAAAGCAAGACTTCCCAAAGGCTACGGCCGCCCCGACCCGCAGGCGATGATGCGCCAGGTCCAGAAGATGCAGGACGATATCCGCGCCAAACAGGCCGAGCTTGAAGCGCGCGAATACACCGGCACCGCCAGCGGCGAGCTGGTCAGCGTGACGATGACCGGCAAGCACGAGGTGACGGCCGTCAAGATCAAGCCGGAGGCTGTCGACCCCGACGATATCGAGATGCTGGAGGACCTGATCGCCGCGGCCGTCAACAGCGCCTGCACCGCGGTGGATAAGGATTCGGAAGAAGAAATGTCCAAGATGACCGGCGGTATGAACATCCCCGGCCTGGGCTGAGGGGGCACACCATGCAGCAGACCCCGGAACCGCTGGAAAATCTGATCGACCAGTTTGCGCGCTTCCCCGGCATTGGCCGCAAGGGCGCGACCCGCATGGCGTATGAAGTGATGTCGATGTCCAACGAGCAGGCCATGCAGCTGGCCAAGGCCATCGAGGCGGCCAAGACCGGGCTGCACCGCTGCCGGCTGTGCCAGGATTATACGGCCGGCGAAGTATGCCCGATCTGCTCCTCCCCCAAGCGGGACCGCTCCATCATCTGCGTGGTGGAATCCCCGCGCGACATCAAGGCCATTGAGCGCACGCATGAATACAACGGCCTGTACCATGTGCTGCACGGCCTGATCTCGCCGATGGACGGCATCGGCGCCGACCAGCTCTGCGTCAAGGAGCTGCTGGCCCGCCTGAACGATACGGTCAAGGAGGTCATTATGGCCACCAGCCCGACCGTCGAGGGTGAAGCCACGGCAATGTATCTGGCCAAGCTCATCAAGCCGCTGGGCGTGCGCGTGACCCGCCTGGCCTATGGCCTGCCGGTGGGCAGCAGCCTGGAATTTGCCGATGAAACGACGCTCTACCGCGCCATGGAAGGCCGCGGCGAACTGTAAACCAAATCAAAACGGGGCCCTGCAAATCCTGCAGTGCACTTGTAAAATGAAAGTAGACACTCACAAAAGTGTGGGTGTCTACTTTTTTCGTAGTAAAATAAGAGAAAAAGGAGGAATAGGAATGGGAAAGAAAGGGACACCACATCGGAAGTGGAGCAAAGAGGAAAAACTGTATTACATCCATCTGCACCTGGACGAGCATCTTTCGGTCATGGAAATCGAGAGAAGGCATGGAGTGAGAAACAGTTTAGTGTCTGCTTGGGTGAAGCGGTATCTGGAAGAAGGAGAAGATGCCCTGGAGCCAAAGAACGGAAACCCGTACGCAGCGTTGCACACGAGCAAAACACTGAGCGAAGTGGATCGTCTGAGGCTCATCATCGCTAAACAGGAAGTAGAGATCGCCCGTTTAAAAAAAGGATATTGGGTGGAAGGAGTTGGTGCAAAGAAGGAATACGTTACTGGCAGCGGAAAGAATACGAAGTCATCGAAGAACTGAAAGGAAAATATCCGGTCAATTTTCTGTGCCAGGTTATGGGTGTGAATCGCTCTGGCTACTACAAATGGCGGCAGCGGCAAGGAAAAATGAACCGCTATGAAAGGGACAGGGTGGAACTGACCCGGCTGCTGCAAGCTG
>MHCFR05601__coassemble_628_pt1 | contig 90332 bp, 82 predicted proteins | sample MHCFR05601__metabat2_high_PE_011 | metagenome-assembled genome bin MHCFR05601 | reverse complement strand
TCGGTCATCTGGCAGCCGTCGGGGCCGTAGGCCTTGTAGCCGTTGTACTTGGCGGGGTTGTGGGACGCCGTGACCATGATGCCGGCGTTGCACTGATAGTAGCGGGTGGCAAAGCTGAGCGCCGGGACCGGCATGAGCGCCTTGTAGATGCGCACATGGATGCCGTTGGCGGCGAGCACTTCGGCCGCGGCTTTGGCGAACACATCGCTCTTGATGCGGCTGTCGTAGCTGATGGCGACCGTCTGGCTGCCGCCCTGGGTCTTGACCCAGTTGGCCAGGCCCTGGGTGGCCTGCCGCACAACGTAGACGTTCATGCGGTTGGTGCCCGCGCCGATGACCCCGCGCAGACCCGCGGTGCCGAACTTGAGCGCCACGGCGAAACGGTCCTGAATGGCGGCGTCATCGTCCTTGACGCTCTCCAGTTCGGGTTTGAGGTCGGCATCATCGAGATCGAAGGCCAGCCAGCGGTCAAACATTTCTTTATACATGTTGAACACCTGCTCTTTCCCTTTGGCTAAAAATTTAGGCAGTTTTGCCTAACTACCATAAATATACCAAATCGGCGCGGCGGTTGTCAATCCAAAGTTGGCGGTTTCGGCAGTTTTTTCGTTTTTTTGCGGCCGCGGCTTGCCCGGCGCGGCACAAAACGGTATACTGAAAGCAGATTACCAAAAGGAGGAATGCGCGGTGTATGCAGCGGTGAACAGCCTGGGCGTGGCCGGGTTGGACGGCTACCGCGTGGCCGTGGAGACGGATATCTCGGGCGGGCTGCCCGCTTTCGCGGTGGTGGGCCTGCCCGATTCGGCCGTGCGCGAATGCGGCGAGCGCGTGCGCAGCGCGGTGAAGAACCTGCGCTACCCGTGGCCAGGCAGCCATGTGACGGTCAACCTGGCCCCGGCCGATGTGCGCAAGACAGGCCCCCTGTACGACCTGCCCGTATTCGTGGGCATCCTGGCGGCCGAAGGCCAGCTGCCCGCGCCGGGGCCCCACCAGGCGTTTTTGGGCGAGCTCGGGCTGGACGGCACGCTGCGGCCGATCGCCGGGGCGCTGCCGATGGCGCTGGCCGCGGCCAAAGCCGGGCTGACCGAGCTGTTCGTCCCGGCCGAAAACGCGGCCGAGGCCGCCGTGGCGAAGGGCGTGACCGTCTACCCGGCGCGCACGGCGCGCCAGGTGGTGGAACACCTGTGCGGCGCCGCGCCGCTGGCCCCGGCCACCGCGCAGGGCTACGATGCCGCCGGGCAGTGGCTCGGCCCGGATTTTGCCGATGTGCGCGGGCAGGAACAGGCCCGCCGCGCGCTGGAGGTAGCCGCTGCAGGCGGGCACAACCTGCTGATGGTCGGCCCGCCGGGCACCGGCAAAAGCATGCTGGCCAAGCGGCTGCCGGGCATTTTGCCGCCGCTTTCCTACCCGGAAGCGCTGGAGACGACGGCGGTGTATTCAGTCGCCGGGCTGGTGCCGGGCGGCACGGGGCTTTTGCGGCAGCGGCCGTTCCGCAGCCCGCACCACAGCGTGAGCGCTACCGCAATGGCGGGCGGCGGCAGCAACCCGCGCCCGGGCGAAGTGAGCCTGGCCCATAACGGCGTGCTGTTCCTGGACGAACTGCCCGAGTTCGGCCGCGAGACGCTGGAGGTGCTGCGCCAGCCGCTGGAGGACGGGCAGATCACGGTCAGCCGCGTGCACGCAAGCGCGACCTACCCCTGCCGCTTTATGCTGGTTGCGGCGATGAACCCCTGCCCATGCGGCTACCACGGCTGCCCGGGGCACGAATGTACCTGCACGCCGAGCGCGATCGCGCGGTACCGCCAGCGCATTTCGGGGCCGCTGCTCGACCGCATCGACCTGCAGGTAGAAGCGCGGCCGGTCGAGTATGACGCGCTGGCCGCCGCCGCGGGCGGCGAGACGAGCGCGGCCATCCGCGCGCGGGTGGCCGCCGTGCGCGAATTGCAGCGCCAGCGCTATGCGGGGCTGGGCTTTGCGTGCAACGCCCACCTGCCCAGCGGGCAGCTGCGGCGTTTCTGCCCGCTGAGCCCCCCGGCCGAGCAGATGCTGCGCGCGGCGTTTGCGCGCATGGGCTACAGCGCCCGCGCTTACGACCGCATCCTGCGCGTAGCGCGCACCGTGGCCGACATGAACGGCGCGGAAGTCATCGGCCCCGGCGAATTGATGGAGGCGCTGCAGTACCGCCAGCTGGACCGGGAAGGATAGGTGAAGATTTTATGCAGCCGGTTGTTGACCATATTCACATCACCGTAGCTGATTTGGAACGCGCAGCATTTTATTATGACCGTCTGCTCCCGCTCCTCGGCTTTTCTTTGCAGGACAAGGAGCATGACGCAGACCCCGCACACGAATACATAATTGTGGAATACAACAATTCTTTTCTTTCCATCGGTCTGGTGAACCCCCGCCCGGCCTTCCGCTCGCAGCCGGTCAACCGGCGGCGGCCCGGTGCGCTTCACCACCTTGCCATGCGCGCAGAGTCTCCCGGAGAAGTCGATGCGCTCTATAACGCAGTCCTTGCCATTCCCGGTCCCATCATTTTGCATCCACCGCAGTTTTACCCTTCTTACTGCCCCGACTATTATGCATTCTTCTTCAAAGATTGTGAAGGGATCGAGTGGGAAATCGTCCATTTTGACCGCCCCTCTTATTTCGTCCGGGAAAATTCGGGCCGTTAAGCGGGCCCACGCAGCCACGCCGTTTTTTTCAAAAAGTTCCGCCGCGTCGCTAAAAGCATCCTTCCCCACGCCCGGGCAAGGCAAAAAAACTCTACCGGCAGGGACAAACGGTTTTTCAGCCACTCGACTGGTTGTTGTAAAACAAAATGCGCAGAATCGCCCCTCAAAGGAAGCTGCTTGAGCTTCCTTTAAGGAGCGATCCGTCTTGGTTCTCCAGTTTTTTCGTACAAACAATAATTTGAGGAGTTATATAAACATGGGATATGATTTTCGGTCGGCAAAAAATAATGAAATTGATACTATTTTTTCTCTATATAAAAAAAGAATTCAATGGATGGATAAATCTGGTATTCAGCAGTGGAATATGACAAATTATTTAGAAGTATATCCAATCAGCTATTATGCAGACCGCCAAAAGTTGGGAGAACTCTATGTCCTAAGTAAAGAGGATGTTGTTATTGGCACCGTGGTTCTGTTACAAAGCGATGAATGTTGGCCCCAAATGGCAGATTCGCCAGCGTACTATGTGCACAATCTTGTTACTGAGTTATCAGTAAAAGGTGCAGGCAAGATTATTCTTTCAGAAGTGGAAAAAATGGCAATCAGTAAAGGAATACAATTCTTGCGTCTTGATTGTGCAGTAGATAATAAATTTTTGAATGAATATTACGAATCAATGGGGTATAAAATGGTTGGTTGCTGTAAGGAAGGAGCTTATATCGGCAATAAGCGAGAAAAAGAATTACACTGATAAATCGCTATTGCATTTTCATGCTGCCATGTACCCTGCGCCTGTTTGAACAACTGTCCGTTTAGCTCTCTTGCTCGCGAAGGTATTGCAGGAACGCCGGGGTTTTGCTCCAATATTGGATACCCCAATGCTCAAAGTCCCACTGTTCCATATAGGCGTTGCACTCGTAGTCCACATAGTAGAGCACACCGCCACACGGGATGAAGTTTGTCGGGAAATAGTCGATGTTAAGTCCCGCTGCATAAAGCTTTCGGCAAATGGAGCGTATCTGATTCAAGCAGACCGGAGGCAGCGCGTCCGCTTTGACCAGGTCACAGACGGTGTCTCCTTCAATGTACTCTTTCAGCAGGCGTTCCGCAGCGGTATCGACGGCGTACAGCTCGGGCATCGGGACCCCCACTGTCCGCAGCCGCTCGTAGTCGCGCAGTTCAGCCGCCAACTTATCTCCGAACTGGTAGTAGTCGCAGGGTTCATGGTGGATCTGCTTGAGCACATATTGTTTCGCCCCGTCGCAGACAAGATAGGAATACCCGCCTTTGCCTTTTCCCAGCAGTCGCTGCACGATATAGGGCTTGCCATTGAGCGTTATTTCACGGTTTTGCAAAGTCATCCTCCCCGGCTTCCAACACCGTCACAGTCCCATCAGCGCGGCCAGGCGGCGGGCGCTTTCAGCCCAGGAATAGCGGCCGAGCACGGCGGCCGGTTCGGCTGCGGCGGGGGTGACGGCGGAAAGGTCGCCGCTGTTCGCCGCCAGGTCGATGTAGCAAGCGTGCGGGCCATAGATCTCCCGCATGCAGGGCGTATCGCTGACGATCACGCGCGGCGCGCCGCAGGCGATGGCCTCGAGCGGCGGGATGCCGAAACCCTCGTACAGCGTCGGGAACAAAAACGCCTGGCAATGGGACATCAGCGCCTTAGCCTCGCCGTCCGAAACATAGCCGAGATAACAGACGTTGGGCAGGTCCGCAAGGCCGAGGGCCTTGGCCTGCGCCTGCAAACTGCCGCCGCCCGCGATGGCGAACACGGCCTGCGGCGTGTTTTTGGCCGCGCGCAGCACCCAGGGGAAGTTTTTGTTTTTGAGCAGGTTGGCCATGGAGAAATAATACTGCCCCGGGCGCAAAGCCGGCCATTTGCCCGCGCCTGTAAAAATGCTTTCGTCCGCCCGGACGCGGCGCATATGCTGCCAGGCGTTATAGATGACCGTGATGCGCCGCGGGTCCGCGCCATAGTAGCGCACGATCTCGCTTTTGGAAAATTCCGACACAGTGACGATCTTTTCCGCCTGTGCGGCCATGGCGCGGTATTGCAGGCGGTGCCAGGCGGCGCTCAGCCGCCCGCGCGCGTCGCGGTAAAAATCCGGCCGCGCGCGGTAGCAGACATCATGCCAGACGGCGATACCGCGGCAGGCGGCCGGGGCCGCCAGCGGGATGACATTGCACATGCACAGCCAGCGGCGGCCATGCCCGGCGAGGTAGGCCGGGTAGTCCCGCTGCTCCCAAAGGCTGTTTATCCGGCCATGCACGACGACGCGCAGGTTATCATAAACCGGTTGGGGCGCGCCCGCAGGCACAACGACCTCGACGCTGCCGGGCGGAACGATCTTGTCGAGCTCCGCCAATATCTCCAGCGCATAGCGCTGGATGCCGGAGACCCGCTGGGTGAGGAACCAGCCGTCCACCGCGTAGAGCGGCTGCGCCTGCAGCCGCGCCGCGCGGTCCGGCACCTGCCACGGGCGGGCTTTGCCGGTGCAGGCGCCCGCCAGCGAACTTTGCAGCGGTTCGATGTTATCAGAACGCGGCATGGCGGGCCTCCTTTGTCAGAGTTTAGAGTTTAGAGTTTAGAGTTCAGAGTTTAGATGCGGTGGAGCGCCGCTGCGCGGCGCAAAAGCGCAAAGCGGCAGGCAGCCCTGGCAGAGCCGTCCGGGGAATAAGAGCCGCCTTTTTTACAGCAGACCGGCGGCGCGCTTGGCGGCGAGGACGCGCTCGACACGGGCATTGAGCTCGCTTTCGGGCCAGGCGCCGGTCTCAACGGCTTCAACAACGGCGTCGAACGCCTCGGGCAGACCGGCGGGCATCAGCAGCAGGTCGACCCCGGCCTCCAGCGCGGCGAGCGCGGCTTCGCCCGCCGTATAGTTTTCGGTGATCGCGCCCATCGCCATCGAGTCGGTGACGATGAGGCCGTCAAAGCCGAGCTCGTTGCGGAGCACATCGGTGAGGGTATGGCTGAAGGTGGCGGGCAGACCGGCTTCCTCGGCCGGGACGGCGTTCGGGGCCGTGATATGGCCGACCATGACCATCGGCACCCCGGCTTCGATGCCCGCGGCAAACGGCTTGAATTCGCAGCCGCGCATCTCGTCCAGCGTGCGGGTGGTGGAAGCGACGCCGAGGTGGCTGTCCTCGGCCGTATCGCCATGGCCGGGGAAGTGTTTGAGGCTGCAGAGCACGCCGGCCTCGTTAAAGCCTTCGACCGCCGCCTGCACGCTGGCTGCGGCTTCGTCCGGGTCGGACGAGAAGGCGCGCGTGCCGATGACCGGGTTGTTCGGGTTGGTGTTGACGTCGGCGTCCGGGGCGAAGTCGAGGTTGAAGCCGTAGTCCTTGAGATAACCGCCGATCGTGACGCTCATATCGCGCACGGCGTCGGTCCCCTGCGCGCCGACAGCGGCCGCGCTTTCGTACTGCGGCAGGCCGAGCGATTCGACCTTGGCCAGGCGGGAAACCGTGCCGCCCTCCTCATCGACGCCGATGAACATCGGCACGCGGGTGGCGCGGCCGAGTTCGGCCGTAAAATTGCGGATCTGCTCTTCGTTGCGCAGGTTTTTGCCAAACAGAACCACGCCGCCGACCGGGTACTGCGCCAGCGTCTCCTGCATCGTGGCGGTCAGCTCGGTGACGCCGTCGGCATAGGGGTCGTCGAGCTCCTCCTGTGTAATGCGCAGATCAAGCGCGTCGGGGCGGATCAAAAACAGCTGGCCGACTTTTTCCTCCAGCGTGAGCGAATCGACCGCCCAGGGGTCGTCCGTCTCCGCGGGCGTCTGTTCCGCCGGCGTCGGGGCGGGTTCCGCCGTCGGGGCGGGCTCTTCCGCCGCCGGGGCCTGCGTGGCGGCAGGCTCGGCCGCCAGCTCCTGCGAAGCAGGCGGGGCGGGGGTCTGGGTCGGTTCGATCGAAGCGGGGGCCGCACAGGCGGCCAGCACGGCGGGGGCCAGGCACAGGGCGGCCAGGCGGCAAAGCAGAGAATGTTTCATGCGGGCTCTTTCTTGATTGAGTGTTCAGCGTTCAGAGTTTAGCGTTCAGATGTGGTGGACCCACGGCCTGCGGCCGCGGGAATTTTTAACACAGGCTCTTCTCCTGGCGGTTATTATACCATGAAGGCAGGCAAATGAAAAGGCCCAGGGCCGGGGCCCTGGGCAACAGAAAGGGTTTGGTTTATTCCGCGGCATCCTCGCCGGTCGCGGTCTCGGGTGTGGCGGCCTGCAGCGTTGCTTTCGTGTAGGCGTAGGCGGCCAGGTTGTCGGCGTCGATCTCATAGACGACGTCGGGGGCCGTGCTTGCGCGCAGGTAGCTGGCCGAATCGTCGTCCGGCGTGGTTGCGCCGAACGACGCCGTCACGCTTGTGCCGTCCGCGCCGGTCAGCGTCACAACGGCTTCGGGCGCATCAAGGCCGTAGGCGCTGTCCGCCTGCGGGGCGGTGATGCTCCACTGGCTCTTGAGCGCGCAGACGGTCGCCGCCATCTTGGTCACGATATTCTGGTCAAGCGCATAATCGGGGTCGTCGGCCAGCGTCCAGGCGCCGGCGTCGGCATCATAGCGGAAGTCGAGCGTTTCGCCGGGCAGCTCCACCGTCATGGCCGTGAGGTCGTCTTCTTCCAGGCTGGTGATCGCCTGCTCCTCATAGAGCTGGCGCGGGGTACGGCAGAGGTTGACAAGGTCCTCCGACGCGATCGTGTAAAGGCGGTCGGTCCAGCTGGCCTTGGCATAGCAGGCGTCGGTGACGGTGTTTTCCGCGCCGACGGTCAGCGTGTAGACATCGGCGGCGCTTTCGCCGGTGGCGGCGGGGTCTGCGCCGTTGAGCGCCAGATGCAGCACCATGGCGGGCTGGTCAAAGCCGAGGTCCTCGCCGCTGAGTTCGCCGGGGTCCAGTTCGCGCACGGCGGTCAGCCCCGCGATGTTCCCCCCTACCGTGCCGACATAGTCCTGGTCGAGCGGCAGGGCCGGGTCGGAGGTAAGCGTCCAGGCGCCGTCCTGTTTAAGCAGCGTGACGTCGATTTCGTCGTCGGCTTTCTGGTACGAGATACCGGTGATGTCCGCGGCGTCAAGGCCGAACAGCGGCAGGCCGGGGTCTTCCTCTTCCTCCAGGCCGTTCAAGAACACGAGCGCCGCGCCCAGCGCCGCCACGACGAGCACCAGCGCAATGAGCGCCAGAGACTTGTTTTTTTGTTTCATGGCTTTCCCCTCTCCAGTTGGATATCAGCGGCGGCGGCGCAGCACCGAGACGACGGCCCCGACCAGCAGGCAGGCCAGCGGCAGCAGGATGACGAACAGCAGCCCCAGCGGCAGCACCAGCATGGCAGGCACCTGCAGCGTTTCGACGCTCATGCTCTTGCTTTCGATGACGGCCGTGTTCTCGGCGTCGTTGAGCCAGTTGACCGCGCTGCCGAGGAACTGCGCGTTGCCGCCGGAGACGGCGGTGTTGATGTCGTCCAGCAGGACGTTGGCGCAGTTGATCCAGACGACCTTGGCGCCGGTATCGCTGTTTTCGGCGGCGACCGCCACGTCAAAGGTCCCGACCGGGTCCTTTTCGCCCTGCTGCAGCACGGTGGCGGTGGCGTAGTCCAGCATCGAGTAGGCTGCATCGGTGGTGGAGAGCAGCACGGTGTGGCTCAGCGGGCTTTCGGCGCTTTCGCTGGTGGCCTGGGCGGCCGCATCGTTGATGATGCCCTGCGCCAGCGGGGTAAAGACATACATGCCGTCCGCCACGCCGGCGGTCACGTCGTTATGCCGCAGCACCGGCAGCATATAGGTGCCGCCGTAGCCGTAGGCGTAGTTGGCGGCGCTGGTCTCGACCAGCATGCCCGCCTGGCGGGACATGCCGTATTCCTGCAGCAGCGCGTCCAGCATGGGCGTTTCGACCAGGAAATTGGTGGTCACGAGCAGGCGGCCGCCGTTTGCAAGGTAGCTGCGCAGCGTTTCGATATCGGCGGCGCCAAGGTCGGCCTGCGGCGCGTTGAGGATGAGGGCGGCGGCGTCCTCAGGCACGGCGCTGGCCGTCAGGTTGAGTTCCTGCACCGTGACGCCCGCATTGGTCAGCGCCTCGGTGAAATCGGCGCCGAGAGCGGTCTCGCCATGGCCGGTCAGCTCATAAACGACATAGGAGGACTCCCGCGTGACCTGGGCGATTCCGGTCGTGAGGGCGTTTTCGGCGGCAAAGCTCATGCTGAGCGAGCCGGTCGTGTAGTAGCTTGCATAGTCGTATTCATAGAGGTCGGCGGAATCAACGACGGTGTGTTTGTCGCCGCAGACCAGGATGATGCTGCCGCCGGACGCGTCCTGCGCGTCGTACTGTGCGGCAAAGGTCGGGTAGATGGCCGGGTCGCGCTGCTGCCAGCTGAAGCGGCCGCCCTCCCCGGCGTAGCGGTCAAGCAGGTGGGTGACGTTCTGGTCCTCGCCGCCGGTCTCGGCCAGATAGTAGGCCGTGACGTCCTGGCTGAGGCCGTCCAGCATGTTCCGGGTCGTCTCGCTCAGCGTGTACAGGCCGCTGGTCGAGATGTCGAACTCGGTGTATCGGGTCGGGATGGCCCGCACGACAAGGTTCAAAAGGATGACGGCAGCCAGCACGACCACCCCCAGCGCGCTGGCGTAGGCCCCCGCCTGCAGCGTGCGGCGGCGGCTGGTGCGCTGGGCCTCGGTGGGCTGGGCGGAGGGGCGTTTGTTCTTGTTGAATTTCATGGCAGTTCCCTCCCCCGCATCAGTTCCAGCGGCGCCGCTCGAGCGCCTGGCCGGTCAGGAACAGAAACAGCGCCGTGACCGACAGATAGTAGACGATGGCGGACACGCTGAACATGCCGCTGACGAAATTGCGGAACGGGCCAAACAGCGCCAGCGCGTCCAGCACGCTGTTGAGGCCGGTGAGCAGCCAGGCCGGGCGCAGCTGGAACAGCACGATGAGCAGCACCGCCCCGCCGCAGAACACGCCGCAGCCGATGGTCAGGCTCTTGCAGGCAAGGCCGATGAGCGCGGCGATGACAGCCAGCGCGATGCTGAAAATGATGAGCGCCAGCGTGTTGCCGGTCGTGAAAAGCGTCTGGATGTCCTCCATCATATAGGCGATGAGCAGCAGGCCGAAGCTGGCAAGGTAGGCGATGATCTGGTTTTCGGTCAGCACCGAGATGAAGGTGCCGACCGCGATGCAGGCCGCGCCGAGCAGGAAGTAGGCCAGCATCGTCGCGTAAGCGCCGGCGAGCAGCACCGTGCCGAACGCCGTGAGGATCAGCGGCATGACACAGGCAACGAGCACCGGCACCGCAAACACGGCCAGCTGGGCAAAGAACTTGCCCAGCACGATCTGCGGGATGGTGACAGGGCTTGTGAGCAGCAGCTGGTCGGTCTTGTTGCGGCGCTCGTCAGCAAAGCTGCGCATGCTGAGCGCGGGCAGCACAAACAGCATGATGAGCGTGGTGGAATACAGCACGATGGAGAAATCCGGCGTGCCGTAGACCAGGCAGTTGGCGGCAAAGTACAGGCCGATGAAGGCCAGCATGACGCCGATGACGACATAGCCGGTCATACCCGTGAAATAGGCGCGGGTCTCGCGTTTGAAAATGGCGTTCATTGCGCTTCCCCCTCCTCTTCACTGTGCGTTTCGGGCGCGGACGGCTCTTCCTGCGCCTGCGGGGCTTCGGGCACGGCGGTTTCGCCGCTGTCCGCGGGCGTTTCGGGCGCAGGCGTCTCACCGCTGTCCGCGGGCGTTTCGGGCTCCTGCGCCAGGGCGGGGTCGTTTTCGGTCAGCTGGAGGAAAACGTCCTCAAGGCTCATCTGCTGGCTGGTCAAGGACAGCACCGGGCACCCGGCGGCGGCGAGCGCGGCCGAAAGCGCGGCGCGGTGGTCGGCGCCGTCGGTGCTGGCGGCGGTAAAGCTGACCTCGTCGCCCTTTTCGGCCGTGACGCGCACTTCGGTCAGGCCGGGCACCGCGGCGGCCGCGGCCAGCACGGCCGCCTTTGTGCCCTGCGCGGTGGCGGAGATCACGCCGCGGGCCGCCAGGCGGGCGGCGAGTTCTTCGGGCGTGCCCTGCGCCACGAGCTTGCCGCCCGAGATGATGAGCACGCGGTCGCAGATGGCCTGCACTTCGCTGAGGATATGGCTGGACAAAATGACCGTGTGGCTCTGCCCCAGTTCGTGGATCAGTTCCCGGATCTCGATCATCTGCGCGGGGTCAAGGCCGACGGTGGGTTCGTCCAGGATGATGACCTTCGGGTCGCCGAGCAGCGCGGCGGCCAGGCCCACGCGCTGGCGGTAGCCCTTGGACAGGTTGCGGATCAGGCGGCGGCCCATGCCGGTCAGGCCGGTGCGCTCGCACGCGCGGGCGACATCGGCGGCGCGGGCGGCTTTTTTGCGCTCGCCCTTGAGCTGTGCGACAAAATCGAGATATTCCTGCACCGACATGTCCATATAAAGCGGCGGGATCTCGGGCATATAGCCGATGCAGGCCTTGGCGGCCCGGGGCTCCTGCTGGATGTCATGGCCGTCGACAATGACGGCGCCGCTCGACGGCGAAAGGTAGCCGGTGATCACGTTCATGGTGGTGGATTTGCCCGCGCCGTTGGGCCCGAGCAGGCCGTAGATGCAGCCGTCCTCCACCGTGAAGCTGATGTCATCGACCGCCACATGCGCGCCGTAGCGCTTGGTCAGGTGGCTGACTTCGATCAAAGTATACACTCCCCTTTTGTTGTGATACGGCGGTCCCCCACCGTGAAATCCGCGTTACATTATAGACCCGATTTGTGAAAATTGTGGGGTATGTTTTTGAAGACCTGTGAAAACTGCGCAAAAACGCCCCGCCGGGGGCGGGGCGTTCAGGTTTCCCGGGCGAGCAGGCGGCGCATGTCGGGGTCGAGGGCAAAGACGGCATAAGGCAGGACGGTCAGCAGCGCGCCGCCAAACGAGACCGCCGCCGCGCCGAAGACATCGGCCAGCGCGCCGTAGGCCAGCATTGAAAACGCGACGCCCCCGCCGCACAGCGCCGTGAGCAGCGAGAGCACGCGCCCGTGGTAGGCCGGGTCGGTGGCCGCCGCCACGGCCGGGAACATGAAGCTGTTGGAAATGGCGTTGCAGAAGGCGTTGGCCGCATACAGCAGCGTGCAGGCCCAAAAGCCGTGCGCCGCCATGGCGGCGATGTAGAGCACGCTTTGCACCGTGACCGTGGCGACCAGCACGCCCCAGCGGCGGCGCGCAGGGATCGGCCGCACAGCGAGCACGACCAGCCCGGCGAGCATCGCGGCGCTTTCGGCCGAAAGAAACAGGCCGTACTGCGGCACGGTCATGCCTTTTTCCAAACACCAGACATAGACGATGCCGGTGAACCCGGCGCAGGTCAGGTTGACGGCCGCCCCGGCCAGCACGATGCGCGCCACGCCCGGCTGGCTGCGCAGGTAACGCACGCCGCCGATGAGCTCGCCCCAAAAAGCCCCCGGCGCGCCGTTTTCCTGCGTCCCGGCCGCCGGGGTGCGCCCGGCGCGGATGAACCATTCGGTGCAGGAGGAGAAAAGAAAGGTCAGGCCGTTGAACACAATCAGCGCCGGCACGCCGAAGAAGGCGACGAAGAAACCGCCCGCCGCGTTGCCGAGCATCTGCAAAGCGTTGAGGGTGCCGTTGATCAGCGACATACCGCGCATGAGCTCGCCCGGCGGCGTGACCTGCGGCAGCAGACTGTTGACGGCGGGCTGCAGCACGCTTGCACACACGGCGCTGACGGCGGCCACCGCCAGCACCTGCCAGACCTGCATCCTGCCCTGCCAGGCCAGCGCGCCCAGCGCCAGCATAACGACGCCGCAGACAAGGTCGCTGCCCGCGATGAGGGTGCGCTTGCGGCAGCGGTCGGCCAGCACGCCGCCCAGCGGCTGCAGCACCAGCGCGCCGAAGTAGCTGAACGAAGTCATCAGCCCCATGAGCGCCGCCGAATCGGTCCGGTCGTAAACCCAGACGCCGATGCCGATGGCGTAGAGCACGCTGCCGAGCTTGGATTCCGCCACGCCCTGCCACAGCAGCAGGAAATCACGGTTCCACAGGCGGGCGGGGGTCGTTTGGTTGCTTGCCATTTTCGGTCTCTCCTTTCGGTTCAGCTTCCCCCGCGCGGTAGGACACCAGGCCGAAGTGGATGGGCGCGGTGCCGGGGCGCGGGGTCTTGTGGCTTTCGAGAAAATCAAGGATCTGCCGCCGCAAAGCAAGCGCTTCGCCCTGCGTCAGATGCACGACGCCGTCGCTCTGCAAAAGGCCCCAGGCGTCGTCCCAGGTGGCGGCGGGGTCGGCCTGCCAGGCGGCCAGCGCCTGCAGCGCGCCCTGCATGACCTGCTGCATGCTGTGCTCAACGGCCAGCTGGGCCAGCGGGCGCAGCGCGGCGTTGGTCTGGTCCAGCACGACGGTGCGGGCCGTGGGGCGGTAGTAGGTGGCGAGGATGCCGTGGATGTGCGCCTGGTGGTCAATTTCCACCACGCCGATGCTCTCGAGTTTGTTCAGATGGTGCTTGACCGAACTGGCGCTGATGCCGAGACGGTCGGCCAGCATCTTGGCTGTGGCCGGTTCGCCCATTGTTTCCAGCAGGTTGACCAGGCGCATGCGCTGCGGGTTGACGAAAATTTTCAGCTCCTCCGCCGTGTGCAGAACGAGCGCCCCGCCGGGCAGCGGGGTTTTGGTGGAATCGAACGATTTGGCAGGGTTTTGCCAGGTTTCGGCGGTTTTTGTCTCTTCCGGCACGAAGATTTCCTCCCTTTTATTTATTACACAGATTATATCATTACACATTATGTAATGTCAAGACAAAAATACAGCCGCCGGGGCGGCAGTTGGCTGCCCCGGCGGCGCGGCGGCAAAAGGACGGGCGCGGGCCGCAGGGCTTTCACCGGCGAGCGGCGATGGCGGCGGCGATGTGCATGGCGACGTCGTCCTTGCTCTGCAGCGGCAGGGGTTCGGCGCCTTCGCGGGTGAGCATGGTGACGACGTTGGTATCGACGCCAAAGCCCGCGCCGGGGGTTTTGAGGTTGTTGGCGACGATCATATCCATATTTTTCCGCTGCAGCTTGGCGGCGGAATTTTCAAGCAGGTTTTCGGTCTCCATCGAGAAGCCGCAGACAAACAGCTTTTCCGGCTTGTGCGCGCCCACCCAGGCGAGGATGTCCTGCGTGCGGGCCAGCGGCAGGGTCAGATCACCGTCCTTTTTCTTGATCTTTTCATCGGCCACGTTCACCGGCCGGTAATCGGCCACAGCGGCGGCCATAATAAGGGCATCAGCGTCCATCGCGTGGGCCTTGACGGCCTCGAACAGGCTTTCGGCGGTCGTGAACGGCACGGTTTTGACAAACGGCACCGGGCGCAGCGCTGTGGGCGCGGTGAGCAGCGTCACATCGGCCCCGCGCAGCATGCAGGCGCGGGCGATGGCGTAGCCCATTTTGCCGGTCGAATGGTTGGTGATGTAGCGCACCGGGTCCATCGGCTCCTGCGTGGCCCCGGCCGTAACGACGACCTTTTTGCCCGCGAGGTCCCTGGGCGCAAACAGGGCGCGGTCGACATAGTCGACCAGCGTCTGCTCGTCCGGCAGGCGGCCGGAGCCGGTATCGCCGCAGGCCAGGAGCCCCGAGCCGGAAGGGATGACCGTGAAGCCGTACTGCGCGAGCGTCCTGAGGTTGTCCTGCGTGATGGGGTTTTCGAGCATGTGGGTGTTCATGGCCGGGGCCACGAGCTTGGGGCAGTGCGCGGCCAGCGTGACGGTGGTGAGCATATCGTCGGCCAGGCCGTGCGCGAGCTTGGCCAGCACATTGGCCGTGGCCGGGGCGATGAGCATGAGGTCGGCCGCATTGGCAAGCGAGACGTGCGCGACGTCATACTGGAAATTGCGGTCAAAGGTATCGACGATGCAGCGGCGGTTGGTCAGCGTTTCAAACACCAGCGGGGCGATGAACTCGGTGGCGTTTTTGGTCATGAGCACATGGACGTCCGCCCCGCGCTTGGCCAGCGCGTGGGCGACGTTGGGCATTTTATAGGCCGCAATGCCGCCCGAAATGCCCAGCACAATGGTTTTGCCCTGCAGATCTTTTTCCATACAAAAGCCCCCTTTTGCGCCTATTATAGCAGAGAGGGCGAACGGGGGCAAGGGCGAACGGGCCGCTACAGCGGGAAGCGTTTGGACGCGGCGCGCCCGGGCATGCCGCCCCAGTATACAAAAGGATCTGGGCAAAAGGCTCTGGACCAACCCGCCTGCGGCTGGTATAATAGGGGCACTATGAATTGGGGGTACGGCAATGATCTTGGCGGTCGACATTGGCAATACGAACATCTGCATCGGCGGGTTGGACGGGCAGCGGGTGCTGTTCGCCTTCCGCATGGTGACGCGGCCGCGCTGTACCCCGGACGAGTACACGGCCGAGCTGCGCTTTCTTTTGCGGCGTTTCCGGTTTGAGCGGTCCGCCTGCACCGGGGCGATTTTGTGCAGCGTGGTGCCCGCTTTGAGCGGGCCGCTGGCGCAGGCTGTACAGTGGCTGACCGGGCGCGAACCGCTGCGCGTGGCCCACACGCTGGACACCGGGCTGACCTTCGCCATCGACGCGCCGGAGCGCCTGGGGCAGGACCGCATCGCCGATGCGGCCGGGGCGGCGGCGCTGTATCCCCTGCCCTGCATGACGGTCGACCTGGGCACCGCCAGCACCTACAATGTCATTGACAGCCAGCGGCGGTTTTTGGGCGGGTTCATTGTGCCCGGCGTGCAGACAAGCCTGCGCGCCATCAGCGCCGGGACCGCGCAGCTGCCGCCCATTGCGCCCGAGGACCCGACCCGGCTGATCGGCAAAAATACCGAGGAGTGCCTGAACAGCGGCGCGGTGTTCGGCACCGCCGCCATGCTGGAGGGGCTGGCCGACCGCGTCGAGGCGGAAGCCGGCGCGCCGCTGACCGTGGTGGCGACGGGCGGGTTGGCAAAGGGGATCATCCCCTGCTGCCGCCGGAAGATCCTGTTTGACGGCGACCTGCTGTTCAAAGGCTTGGCCGTTTTGTACGCGCGCAACGCCGGGCAGCAGGCGGATGTTTAAAGCGAAGGCCCGCGGCGGGGTATCCGCCGCGGGCTTTGTTTGTGTTGGGGCTGGTCCGGTTTATGCAACGGGTTCAAGCGGCAGGGTGACGGCGTGGGCGGTGTCGAGGGTATAGTTGCCGCCATCGTAAACATAGCGGAAGCTGGGGATGCTCTCGATCTGTGCACGGGTGGCGGCATAGTAATCATGCCGCACGGTGATGACGCCGGTGACGCCGTCCACCGTCTCGGTATACAGCCCGGAATGGTAGACCGTGACCGTCTCGCCGTCCTGCTCGCCGCCGAGCACCGTGGCTTCGCCTTCGGCCAGCGTGATCAACCCCTCGTCGTTCGGGGCCAGGCTGTGATCGCCGCCGGTCCAGACGCCGTAAGGCACCAGTTCATAGGTGATGGCGTGGTCCTCGATGGCAAAGTTACGCACGGTATAACCGCCGAGCGGGGTGGTTTCGATCTTCGTGCCGTTTTTCATCTCCTCCACCGTGACGGTGCGCTGTTCCTGGCCTTCGGAGGTGTTGGCGATGCGGATGGGGGTCAGCGTCAGCGAAGCGGCGGCCGGGTCGGGGGCGGTCAGGGTCCAGCTGGCGGGCGTGGTTATGGTGCTATCCGTGAGATAGAGCGGCTTGCCGGTGTCGTCGGCGATGGCCAGAAGCCCCCCGTCCAGGCTATAGGGACCGGCGATCGCACCGCCAAAATACTCCGGGTCATCCTGTGTGGACATATCCACCGACAGGCTGCCGCCGAGCGGGCCGAAGGCCAGGTGCTTGAGGCGCAGCGGATATTCGACAGTGACCGGTTCGGTGTAGCTCTCGCCGATGTCCGGGTAGTTCAGCTCGTCGCGCAGTACCTTGGGGTCGAACGTCATGTTCTGGCCCAGGTCGTAGACGCCGGGCGCGGCCTGGCGGCCGCCCGCGCGCACCGAAGCGCCGTCGAGACTGACGGTGAAAACAAACGGCAGCCAGTCTCCATAAAGGCTTTCTTTGTCGGGGCCGATGTTGCACTCGGCGTTGATGACAACGGTGATCTCGTCGCCCTGCGGGGTCTGGGTGAGCGCATAGTGCGCCCAGATCTGCAGCTGGCCCTCATCGTTCAGATAGTAGTCGGTCTGCATGAGGTCGAGGGCGGTCTCGTCGCCGTTGACCTCGGTGCGCAGCAGGTCGAACAGAGCCTGCAGTTTGGTCCAGTCGGGCTCGTAGCCTTCGCGGCCAAGCAGGTCCTGAACCGCCGCGTTGCCTTCGATCGTGAAGAAAGCGTCCATGCCGGAGACGTCCATCGCAATGGTATCCAGCGTCATGGTCACGCCGCCGTTTTCAACACTCTGGCCGACGGCCGCGTTGTACGCTTCCAGCTGGGGCTGCGCGCCTTCGTAGTTGCCGCGCGGGGCAGCCAGCGGGCCGGCGGTGGCGGCGGGATCGGCGGCAAAAAAGCCGATGTCGCCCGCGAGCATTTTCAGCAGCGCCGGGGCGGCGGGAAATGTCACAGGAGACGGAGGAAATTTTGCTGAAAAGCGCAAAAGCTCCCGGCCAAAACAGCCGGGAGCTGGCAGAGAGCTTTGGGTGCGCGCTGCGCGTGCGGGGTGTTTTTACAGTTCGGGCACAACCTCGATCGCGCCGTGGTTGCGCACGGTGAGGACGTGGCAGCTGCCCGCGCCAAAGACGCCGTCAATGGCGGCGCGGTAAGTATCCAGCAGATCAAGCGGTACGAACGCCTGGATGGTGCCCGCAAAGCCGCCGCCCTGCAGCCGCCAGGCGCCGCGGCCTTCCAGCACGCTCTGACTGATGGCCAGCGCCAGCGGCACGCCCTGCTGCTGCGGGGCGTGGATGCTGTAGGCGTTCTGGTTATACTCAAAGCTGGAATGGCCGCCCGCGATGATCAGGCGCAGGAAGACGTCGAACTCGTCGCGCTCGACCGCCTCGCGCAGCGCGACGGCGCGGCGGCATTCATTATAAAAGTGGATGGCGCGCAGCACGGCGCGGTCGCCGGTTTTGGCGCGCACGGCGGGGATGGCGGCGAGGAAGTCCTGTTCGTCAACTTCGCGCAGGACCTTTTTGCCAAAGCACGCGGCCACGCTCTCCATCTCGCGGCGGATGGCGGCATAATCGTCGGTCAAATCGGCATGGCTGCCCTTGGTATCGCTGATGCACAGCGCATAGCCCTTGGCGGCCAGGTCAAAGGCGACCTTTTCGACCACCGGGGCCGCGGGGTCCTTGAAGTCGATGGAAATGGCGCTGCCGACCGCGCAGGCCGTCTGGTCCAGCAGGCCGGACGGCTTGCCGAAAAAGACGTTCTCCGCATACTGGCCGATCTTGGCGATCTCGACCTGGGAGAACTTTTCAAAGCCGCCGCCGTTATACTCGCTGCGGAAGATGGCGCCGAGGCAGACCTCGAACGCCGCCGAGGACGACAAACCCGAACCGCGCAGCACATGGCTGGTGGAGTAGGCGTCGAAACCGCCGAGTTTGCCGCCGCGCTGCGCAAACCCGGCCGCAACGCCGCGGATGAGCGAAGCGCTGTGCTCGGATTCTTCCGGCTGCGGGGTCAGGACCGAAAGGTCGATGTCGTCGATCTTGCCGAAGCCGTGCGAGATGAGCCGCACGCAGTTGTCATCGTTTTTGGCGACGACGGCGAGGATGTCCAGGTCGACCGCCGCGGCCATAACAACGCCGTTGTTGTGGTCGGTGTGGTTGCCGCCGATCTCGGTGCGGCCGGGGGCGCTGTACAGGCGGACCTCGCGCCCAGCGCCGAAGTGGCGCTCAAAGCCTTCGATGGTCTGCAGGTAGCGCGCGCGCTGGGCCGGGACCTGCGCGGCCGTGTAAAGTTCGGTCAGGGCGGCGTCATAAGCGCCCGCCTGGATCTGCTGTTTGAGCTGCGTTGTTGTTGCCATAGTGGTCAATGCCTCCGTGATGGTCGCGCCGCTTTGGTCACGATGCACAAAAAAACGCCTGCATTTTTGGCGTTTTCCCTGCCGGACCCTCCATTTATAATTTTAGTATAACAAATTTTACCGGCAAGTAAACAGATTTTTTACGGGAAAACATGGACTTTTGATGAATCAGTTGGTATAATAGAGAAAATGTGCCGCCAAAGTCCTGCGGCAAAATTTTAACGGGGGCGCTGGCATGGCTGAGCTGCAGAAACAATCGTATAAACAGAGCTACACGGACAACGTGGAGCTTTCCATCTTCAACTGCGGGCATGAGTTCTGCCGCCCCGGGCACACCTGGGGCCCCGGCGTGCGCGACCATTATCTGATCCACCTGGTGGTGGCCGGGCGCGGCGTGTACCAGGTGGGCGGGGCGGCGTTCAGCCTGCAGGAAGGCGACCTGTTCCTGGCCAAGCCGAACCAGCTGATCACCTATGCGGCCGACGAAGCCGACCCGTGGGAGTATTACTGGGTGGGGTTCAACGGCGCCTGCGCCAACAAGCTTGTGCAGCAGACGCCGTTCACCGACCAGCACCCGATCTACCACTGCAAGGACCCGCAGAGCGCGCGGGAAGCGCTGTACAACATTTATCTGGCGCGCGGGACAGAGCCGCAGTGCGAAGCGCAGATGACCGGGCACCTGTACCTGTTCATGGCGCAGCTGATGAAGGAAGCGCGCGATTCGATGCCGAACCCGGCGTCCTCCTCAAGCCAGTATGTACTTTCGGCCATCAAATTCATCCAGTTCAACTATTCGCACGATATTTCGGTGGACGACATCGCCAAGGCGGTGGGGGTCAGCCGCAGCCACCTGTACCGCGTGTTTGTCGCCAACATGGGGCAGAGCCCCATCGACTACCTGACCGGCTACCGCATCAGCGAGGCGTGCTCGCTGCTGAAAAACACCAAGCTGTCCATTGCCGAGATCGCGGTCTCGGTCGGGTTCTTTGACCAGTTTTATTTTTCGCGTGTGTTCAAAAAGGTCAAGGGCGTGCCGCCCAGCAAGTATCTGGCCGCGCTGGAAAAAGACCCGCAGCTGTAAAGCGGCCGCCGCGCTTTTGCTTTCCGCTCAACATTTTTGACTGCCATACCGGGGCGCCGCGGGCCGCGCGGCGCCTTGTTTTGCGTATGGCGCAACGAAAGGTTTTGTTATGTCTGACACTGTATTTACCAAAAACCAGCTGCTGCCCCTGACCATTGAAAGCCTTGCCAGCGACGGGTCCGGCGTTGGCCGCGCCGCGGGCGGCATGGCCGTGTTCGTGCCGGGCAGCGCGCCCGGCGATGTGCTGGAGGTGCGCATCGTCAAAACGCTCAAGACCTATGCCTACGGGCGCATCGAGCGCATCGTGGCCCCCGGCCCCGGCCGCCAGGAACCGGACTGCCCCGTGTGCGGCCCCTGTGGCGGGTGCAGCCTGCGGCATTTGACCTATGAGGCGGAACTGGCCGCCAAAACCGGCTTTGTGCGCGACGCTTTCGCCCGGCTGGGCGGGCTGGCTGTGCCGGTGGCCCCGGCGCTGGCCGCCCCGCTGGCGCAGGGCTACCGCAACAAGGTGCAGCTGCCGGTCGGCCGCCGGGCGGACGGGCGCATCGTGACCGGGTTTTATGCCGGGCGCAGCCACCGTATTATCGAAACGCCGGCCTGCAAACTGCAGCCGGGCTGGATGAACGCGCTGGCCGCGCGGGCCTGCGCGCTGTTTGAGCAGTACGGCGCGCAGCCGTATGACGAACAGACGCACACCGGCCTTGTGCGCCATTTGTACATGCGCCAGGGCTGGCACAGCGGGCAGCGGCTGCTGTGCTTTGTGCTCAACGGCCGCACACTGCCGCACGAAAGCGAGCTGTGCGCGGCTTTGCAGAAAGAGTTCGATTTGACGACGGTGCTCGTCAACCGCAACACGGCGCGCACCAACGTCATTCTGGGGCCGGACACGCGCACGGTGCTGGGGCCCGGCGTCATTGCGGACACGCTGGCCGGTGTGCCGCTCACGATGGGCGTGCACGAATTTTACCAGGTCAACACGCCTGCAGCCGAGGTTTTGTACGCCAAAGCGCGGGAGTTTGCCGCGCTGCAGCCCGGGGATTTTCTGCTGGACCTGTACTGCGGCATGGGGACGATCGGGCTTTCGATGCTGCCGGACTGCCGCAGGCTTGTGGGCGTGGAGGTGGTGCCGCAGGCCGTGGACGCCGCCAAGGCCACCGCCGCGCGCCTGGGGCTGGGTGAAGAGCGGGCCGCGTTTTTCTGCCTGGACGCCGGAGCCGCCGCGGCGCGCTTTGCGGCCGAAGGGCAGCGCCCGGATGTGATCGTGGTGGACCCGCCGCGCAAGGGCTGCGACGCGGCCACGCTGGCGGCCCTTGTGCAGATGGCGCCGCGGACCATCGTGATGGTGAGCTGCAACCCCGCCACCGCCGCGCGCGACACCCGCACCCTGGCCGACGCCGGCTACCGCCCCGAAGCCGTCCAGCCGGTCGATTTGTTCCCGCGGACAAAACATGTGGAGACCCTCCTGCGGCTGGTCCGGGCGGCGCCGGCGCAGGGCGGGCGGTGAGCGGGCGGACCCGGCGCCGCGTCAGCCTTCGCCGCAGCGGGCGTAGTAGAAAAGATACTGCTGCAGCACCCCGGCACAGGGGGCATACCGGCGGGGGAACCCGCCGGGGTAATGCTGTTTGAGGATGCGGTCCACCCACACATCCACCGGCAGGGCCTCCAGCCGGTGGTAGCCGAAGAGCGCCACGCACTGGGCCACCTTGATGCCCACGCCGCGGACTTCCATCAATGCTTCCCGCAGTTGATCGGTGGGCCGGTCGGCCAGCGCCGCCAGGTCCAGTTCGCCGCTGTGAACGCGGCAGGCCGCGTCATAGACATAGCCGGCCCGGTAGCCGAGCCCGCATTCCGCCAGCCGGTCCGGCCCGGCGCACACCAGCGCCGCCGGGGCGGGGAAAGCCCGGCGCTCCGCCTGCCCCGGGTCGAGGGGGGCGCCGCAGGCCCGGCAGAGTTCCTCGACGGCGCAGCGGATGGCCGGGATGCTTTTGCGCTGGGAGATGATGAAGCTAACGAGCGTCTCCCAGGGGTCCTGGCGCAGAATGCGCAGCCCGGCGCCGTAGCGGCAGGCCGCCTGCAGGTAGGCGTCCCGTTTGAGGCAGCGGGCCCGGAAGGGCGCATAGTCGGTATCCAGGTCAAAATAAGCCCGCCAGAAGGCGTCGAACTCCGCCCGGGTGCAGGAAAACACAAAGGCGTCCGGCGTATCGCCGGGCCGGATCTCCAGATACCGGCCGCCGGCGATCAGCGACCAGCCGGCCACGGTCTCCCGCATACGGAAGCACTGACCGCTTGCGGCAATGGCGGCGGGGGAAAAATCGGAAAGCAGGGCGTTGTACATGGCGCAGGTCCCCTTTGCGGAGTTTTCTTTCATTATACAACAATTCCGCCGATTCCGCCAAAAGCTCCCCTGCCCCGCCGGGCGAAAAGCGCGGGGCGGCGGGCCCCGCCTGGCAGCCCTTTGCCGGGCGGCCGGCCATGACCTTCCGCCCGCACCGCGCCGCCGTTCAGCCCGGCACGCCGGGATACAGCGGCCAAGTTGTTTAGATTCTGTTTCCTTCCTGTTCACGATTTAACCATAAATTTGTGGCATACTGTGTTTCGGTTTACAAATCGAGTCAATTTTCGTTAAAGGATGGCGTTCTTCATGAAAGCTTGGTTCCAGCGGTTTATGTCGGGGCGGTACGGCGGCGATGCGTTCAGCAATTTTCTTTCGCTGGCGGCGCTGGTGGTGGTCGTTTTGGGGCTGTTCGTTCCGGGTCTGTTCGGCATGCTGCTGGGCTGGCTGGGCTGGGCGGCGCTGATCTACAGCTATTACCGCATTTTCAGCCGCAACATCCCCAGGCGCGCGGCGGAGAACCGCTGGTTCCTGGCGCAGCGCTATGCGGTGCAGCAGCGTTTTGCCGGCGCGCGGACCCGTTTTGCACAGCGCAAGGTCTACCGCTATTTCCGCTGCCCGCGCTGCCGCCAGCAGCTGCGGGTGCCGCGCGGGCGCGGGCGCATTTCGATCACCTGCCCCAAATGCGGGACCAGTTTTATTAAAAAGAGCTAAACCAGGCCGGAAAGGTTGACGCCGCGTGTTTGGATATGTTACGATTTACCGCAAGGGACTGGACGACGCGGCCACGGACCGCTACCAGGCCTATTACTGCGGGCTGTGCCGCCGCCTGGGGGCCTATGGGCTGGCCGCGCGGATGGCGCTTTCGTATGATATGACCTTTGCGGCGCTGCTGCTGAGCGCGTTGTATGACCCGCCGACGCAGTTTTCCGCCGGGCGGTGCGCGCCGCACCCGCTGAAACCCCGCCCGCGTGCAGACAACCGCTGCCTTGACTATGCGGCGGACATGACGGTGCTGCTGGCGTATTATAATTATCTGGACGACTGGCAGGACGACGGGCGCGGCCTCAGCCGCCGCGCCGCCGAGCAGCTGGCCCCGCACCTGCCCGCATTGCAGCGGCGCTGGCCGCGCCAGTGCGCGGCCGTGCGCGCGCGGCTGGACGAGCTGAACACGCTGGAAGCGGGCGGCCAGGCCAGCCTGGACGAACTTTGCAGCTGCTTTGGCGCGCTGCTGGGCGCGGTGCTGCAGGCAAACGCAGACGATATCTGGGCCGCGCCGCTTGACCGCATGGGCCGCGGGCTGGGCGGGTTCATCTACCTGATGGACGCCTATGACGACCTGGAAAAAGACCGGCGGCGCGGGCGGTTCAACGCCCTGGCCGCAACGGCGCAGGCGTTCAAAGACGACAAAGCGGGCTATGAGGCGCGCTGCCATGAGCTGCTGACCCAGCAGATGGCGCTGTGCGCCGAAAACTTTGAACTGCTGCCGATTTTGAAAGACACGCCCGAAGGGCAGCTTTTGCACAACACGATCTACGCCGGCGTGTGGTGCAGGTACGCGCTGCTGAAAGCCGCGCGCGGCAGACACGCCAAACCAAGGAAGGGGACGCAAGACGAATGACCGACCCGTACAGCGTATTGGGCATCCAGCCCGGGGCGGACGAGGAGACCATCAAGAAGGCCTACCGGCAGAAATGCAAGCAGTACCACCCCGACCTGCACCCCAACGACCCCACCTGTGAGGACAAGTTCAAGGAAGTGCAGGCCGCCTACAGCGAGGTCATGCGCCAGCGCGCAGGCGGCGGCCGCCCGGGCTACGGCGCGCAGGGCGGGGCTTCGTCCGGCGCGGGCGGGTATGGCGGCTACAGCAGCCAGGGCCGCGGCTACCAGGACCCGTTCGGGTTTGGTTTCGGGTTTGACCCGTTCGGCTTCGGCGGCTTTGAGACGCGCAGCAACGCAGGCCCCGAAAGCCCCGAGATGCAGGCCGCCAACAACTATATCCGCAACGGCTATTACCACGAAGCGATGAATGTGCTTGGCGGCATTCCCACCGCGCAGCGCACGGCGCGCTGGCACTATTACGCGGCGCTGGCCAATTCCGGTTTGGGCAACAACATCCGCGCCCAGGCCGAGGCGCGCGCCGCGGTGGAGATGGAGCCGAACAACTTTGAGTACCAGCGCCTGCTGGACCGGCTGCAGAATTCCAGCCGCACCTATACCAGTTACCAGCAGGCGTACACCCAGCCGGGTTCGCGCATGCAGCAGGGCAACTTCTGCCTGCAGGCGTGGATGTACCTGATGCTGTGCAACCTGTGCAGCATCTGCTGCTGCGGGCGCGGCGGGTTCTTTATCTGCTGATGCCTGCGCCGCAAATAGAACAGCGGGCCGCCTTTTTCGGGCGGCCCGCTTATTTTTCTGCGGTTTACAGTTTTACTTCGTTCGGTTCGGGTTCGCCGTTTGCAAAGTGGGCGACGGCCTCAAAGACGCTTTGGACCATGCTGGCAACGTTGACATCGGTGTAGAAGGCGGTGTGCGGGCTGACGATCACGTTGGGGTAGCTGCGCAGCAGCGCCAGTTCGCGGTTGGGCAGCGGCTCGCCACAGCGGTTGTAGTAGCAGATACCCGCCTCATCCTCCACCACGTCGACCGCGGCGCCGCCGACCTTGCCGGATTCCAGCCCCGCGACGAGGGCGTCCGGCTCGATGAGGGTCCCGCGGGCGGTGTTGACGAGGATAACGCCGTCCTTCATTTTGGCGATGGCCGCCGCGTCGATGAGGTGGTAGTTGTCCGGCGTGGCGTTGAGATGCAGCGTGATGACGTCGCTTTCGGCGTACAGCGTATCCAGGCTGACGTATTCGGCCGGAACGCCCGCTTCCGGCTGCGGGTAGAGGTCGTAGGCGAGCAGGCGGCAGCCGAACCCGGCCAGATGGCGCAGCACGGTGCGGCCGATCTTGCCCGCGCCGACGACGCCGACCGTGCAGTTGGAAAGGTCGCGCCCCATTTTGCCCTGCAGCGAATAGTCCTGCGCGGCGGCGCGCAGCATGATCTGGTTCATTTTGCGCGTGGCCATCAGCATGAGCATGATGGTATAGTTGGCGACGCCCTCGGGCGGGTAATGGCTGTGCGACACGCGCAGGCCCAGCCGTTTGGCGGCGTCGAGCGGGATGTGGTCGTAGCCGATGCTGCGGCAGGGCAGGTATTTGACCCCCATTTGGGCGAAGGCTTCGAGGTATTCCGGCGTCATCGTGCAGGGGTTGGTGCTGACGGCGTCGCACCCCTGCGCCAGGCACAGGTTGCCCGGGTTGGGCGCATCGACGGTCCAGGCGTAGTCGATGCCGGTTTTCCGGCGCAGCTGCTCGCAGTAGTCGAGCTCGTCATACGGGCGCAGCGTGTAGAAAAAGATCTTCACGGCGTTTCCCCTTTCTCAAAAATGATAGTCGAACACATCGGCCAGCCAGTCGATGGCCAGCGGCATCCAGGCGCGGTTGCGGGCGCTGGGGCTGCCGACCTCGTTGGTGCAGGTGCTGCCGCCGTGAGCCCCGTGCGTGAACAGGTGCATCTCAAACGGCACACCGGCGCAGCGCAGCGCACCGGCCAGCAGCAGGCTGTTTTCCACCGGCACCAGTTCGTCGTCCACTGTGTGCCAGACAAAGAACGGCGGCGTGCCGGGGCCGTCCGTGACCTGGTTTTCCAGGCTGAAGCGGTCGTGCAGCGCGGCGTCGTCCCCGGCCAGTGTGTCGATCGACCATGCGTGTGCGAACGGGCCGCCCGTGATGACCGGGTAGCAGAGGATCACGGCGTTGGGGCGGGCGGCGTCCACCGTCTCGGCCCCCTGCAGGCCCAGTTCGTCCTTCACGTCGGCGGCGATCAGCGCGGTGCTGGCCGCCAGATGCCCGCCCGCCGAAAAGCCGCAGATGGCCACGCGGGCAGGGTCGAGCCACAGTTCGGCCGCATGGCGGCGCAGGTAAAGCAGCGCGCGGGCGGCGTCGGCCAGCGGCTTGTAGCGCAGCGGCGCGCCGGCGCCGTCGGGCGCCACGGTGTAGGTCAGTGTGAACACATGGTACCCGGCCGCCAGGAACGGCGCGGCCACCGGCTCGGCCTCGCGGCTGCAGACGATCGAATAGCCGCCGCCGGGCACCACGAGCACGGCCGGGCGGGTCTGGTAGGCGGGCATCTCGGGGGTGGGTTCGCGCAGGACGCCCCGCAGCTGCGCGCCGCCGGGCAGGGTGACATGGATGGTTTTCATGGCTCTCTCCTTTTCAGATTCAGACGCTTTTTTCAGGCGGCAGAGGCGGGTTTTCGGCGATGTATTCCTCCATGATCTCGGCGGCGAGGCGCACGAGCTGCGGGCAGGGCCGCTTTTTGTAATATTCGGCCGTGCGCGCGCTGGCCACGGGGCTGCCTTCCGCCTGCTTGAGGCCGAGCAGCTCGCGGCAGACGATGCTGCCGCCGCCGTTGCGGGCTTTGTAGCGCGCGGCCAGCTCCTGCACGCGGGCGTAGGTAGCGGTTTTGCCCGCCGGGTCGGTGTTGCCGTAGAGCGCGCCGAGCACGAGCACAACGCCGCCGAACGCGCCGCAGACTTCCCGCAGGCGGCCCACCCCGGCCCCGAAACCGGAAGCCAGGCGCAGCACCTGTTCTTCGCTCATGCCGAGCTCCGGGGCAAAGGCCACCGCCACCGACTGCGCGCAGTTGAACCCCTGCATAAAGGCCGCATAGGCCCTGTCGCCATGGATGGACATGGGGCAATCCTCCTTTTGGGCTGTTGCATTTTTCTTTAGCATACCGCAAACGGCGGCGTTTGAAAAGGGGCGCGGCCCGCTTTTTGCCGCCGCTTTTTGAATTTTTTGTAAAAAGGCCGCCATCCCCTTGCACTTTGGAACGGATGGTGCTAAACTAACTTTAGCACTTTAAGCATGAGAGTGCTAAAATATAGAATTTCAGATGAAAACGAGGTCATGACCCTATGGCAATGCGTCAATTCAAGGCCGAGAGCAAAAAGCTGCTGGACCTGATGATCAACTCTATTTATACGAACAAGGAGATCTTTCTGCGCGAGCTGATCTCCAACGCTTCGGACGCCTGCGACAAGCTGTATTTCAAATCCCTGACCGACACTTCGATCGGCGTCAGCAAAGAGGACCTGCACATCCACATCGCCGCGGACAAGGACACCCGCACGCTGACCGTTTCGGACAACGGCATCGGCATGACCAAAGAGGAGCTGGAGAAAAACCTGGGCACCATCGCCAAGTCCGGCAGCCTCGACTTCAAGCAGGAGAACCAGAGCGACAACATCGACATCATCGGCCAGTTCGGCGTCGGTTTCTACTCGGCGTTCATGGTCGCGGCCAAGGTGACGGTCATCTCCCGCGCGCTGGGCAGCGGCGAAGCCTGGCAGTGGGAGTCCAAGGGCGTTGAGGGCTACACCCTGACCCCGGCTGAAAAAGAGGATGTCGGCACCGAGGTCATCATGGTGCTGAAGGAAGACGCCGACAACGAGGATTACAGCCAGTATCTGGAAGAGTACACGCTGGCCGGGCTCGTGAAGAAATACAGCGACTATGTGCGGTATCCCATCACGATGTACCGCGAAAAGAGCCGCCAGAAACCGAAGCCCGAGGACGCAGGCGACGATTACAAGCCCGAGTACGAGACCTACACCGAGCTGGAGACGCTCAACAGCATGGTGCCGATCTGGAAGCGGGACAAAAAGGACGTCAAGGAAGAAGACTACAACGAGTTCTACAAGAACCGCTTTACCGATTTCACCGACCCGCTGCGCGTCATCACCTCCCGCACCGAGGGCACCGCGACCTATACGGCGCTTTTGTTCGTGCCCGGGCGCACGCCGTATGACTACTACACCAAGGAATACGAGAAGGGCCTGGCGCTGTACGCCTCCGGCGTGCTCATCATGGAAAAATGCGCCGACCTGCTGCCCGACTATTTCAGCTTTATCAAAGGCGTTGTGGACAGCGAAGACCTGAGTTTGAACATCAGCCGCGAAACGCTGCAGAAGGACAGCCAGCTGCGCCTGATCCGCAACAGCCTGGAAAAGAAGATCAAGAACGAGCTGCACGCGATGCTCGTCAACGACCGCGAGAAGTACGAGACGTTCTGGAAGGCGTTCGGCCGCCAGATCAAGTTCGGCATCTACGGCGACTACGGCATGCACAAGGACCTGCTGGCCGACCTGCTGATGTTCTGGTCCGCCAAAGAGCAGAAGTATATCACGCTGGACGAGTACATCGAAAAGATGCCCGAGGACCAGAAGTGCATCTACTATGCCGCGGGCGACGAAGCCGCGCGCCTGGGCAAACTGCCCAACGCCCAGCTGGTGCTGAGCAAGGGGTACGACCTGCTGCTGTGCACCGAGGACGTGGATGAGTTCTGCCTGCAGATCATGCGCGACTATAAGGAGAAGGAGTTCAAGAACGTGAACTCCGGCGATTTGGGCCTTGCCACCGAGGAGGAAAAGAAAGCCGCCGAGGAAGCCGCCGAGGAAAACAAGGAGCTGTTCGAGGCGATCAAGACCGCGCTTTCCGGCAAGATCAAGGAAGTCAAGGCCAACCCGACGCTGCAGGACCACCCGGTCAGCCTTTCGAGCGAAGGCGGGCTTTCGATGGAGATGGAAAAGGTGCTGCGCAAAATGCCTGGCAACGAGGCCGGCATGGAGAGCACCAAGGTGCTGGAGCTCAACCCCAACCACCCGGTGTTTGCCGCGCTACAGCAGGCCCAGAAGGACGGCGACGCCGACAAGGTGAACAAGTACAGTGAGCTGCTGTATGACCAGGCGCTGCTGATCGAGGGGCTGCCGCTGGAAGACCCCGTGGCCTATGCGCAGCTGGTGTGCGAACTGATGAAATAAGCGGCCGTTTCAACAAAGCAAACAGGACCGTTCCCTGCCCGTTTCAGCGGGCGGGGAGCGGTCCTGTTTTTGTGGGGGCATTTGTGAAACATTAGTCAAGCCCCGGCGAAGAATAAAGTTTTGCCAAAAGTGAAACTGGGGTTTGCATTTTTCCGCATTTTTTGTTAAAATAGGTACAAAACTTCGATGCTCTGCGGTTTTGTGCGGGCCGCCGGGCGGGCGCAGTTCCAAAATTTTAAAAATAAGCCACTGGTCTTCTATCTTTATCCGGGCGAAAGGGGTGGGTTTTTCCGTCTTGAAACCCTATAGCTTTTGTATTTTTTCCACTGCGAAACCAGCCGGGCGCGCCCCCGTTTGCGCCCCCGCCCCGCAGGGATGAAAGGAGTGATTTTGGATGATGTCAACTTACAACATGGACGTTGAACCCGGCAGCCGCTGGCTGCATGTAACGCCCGGCGCTTCCACCGGCCAGCCCTACTACTGCACCGAAGTCGGCTCCTTGGCGGCCCGCGCACAGTTTGAGGCGATCCGCTGCGCCAAAGACGGGTATCTGCTCATCCGCACACGGCAGGGGGCCGGCTTTGTGGAACAAAACGAGTTCCAGGTTTTGCTGGAGCCGGGCATGGCGCTGCTGCTGGACTGCGGCCTGCCGCAGGTTTTCCGCGCGGCGGACGGCCGCACGCCGTGGCATTTTGACTTTGCCCACATTGAAGGCCCGGGGGTAGACACACTGGATGCGGTGATCCGCCCCAACCGCCGCCCCGGCGCGCAGGCGCTGCCCGGCGCGGAGTACGACGAACTGTTTGAGGAACTGCTGGCCTGCGCGCAGCAGGAATCGGCCGAGAGCGCCGTGCGCACGGGGCTGGCCATCCACAGCCTGCTGGCCGCCATGGCCCGGCAGCAGCTTTCGCTGGAGGCGGACAAACCCACCCGCCGCCTGATCGAGCGCAGCGCCGCGTATCTGCGCGAACACTGCTGCGAGGCGCTGAACCTGGACGATATCCTGGCCGGGGCCAACATGAGCCGCAGCTATTTCATGAAGCTGTTCCGCCAGTATATGGGTACGACGCCGTACAACTATATGCTGTGCTTCCGCATCACACGGGCCAAGGAGCTGCTTTCCCAGACCGATCTGCCGGTCAGCACCATCGCGCGGCAGACCGGCTTTGCGGACGACAGCAATTTTTCCACCCGCTTTGCCGCCATGGTCGGGGAAAGCCCGATCCGCTTCCGCAAAAATGCCCTGAGGTCAAAATGAAAACATGCAATGGCAGCGCCGCACGCTAGACCGCGTGCGGCGCTTTTATTCTGTTATTTATTATGGTATGGAAATCATGCCAGGTCGAACTGGACCGGGGTCAGGAACAGGCGGGCGGCTTCGTCGCGGCCGCGGGCCTGGCCCAGCGCCCACATCAGCTTGACGGCGGCGGCTTCGGGCGTCATATCCCGCGCTTCCACCACGCCGGGCAGGGCTTTGGCGGCGCGGCCGACCTCGTACACGCCGAGGTCGCTGCCCTCGTGCGGGACCTGGGTCGTGAACACGGCCAGCCGCCCGGCCGCGCACCAGTCGCGCACGGCCGCAAACAGCGCGCCTTCGTCGCCGCCGGGCAGCCCGCCGACGCCGAAGCTCTCCAGAACCAGCGCGTCGCAGTGGCCGGCCAGCAGCGGGATGATGTCCGCCCGCATGCCGGGGATCAGCCGCAGCACAAAAACGGCGGGGTCGAGCTTTTCATAAAACTGCGCGGCGCCGTACCCGGGCGGGCAGGGCAGGAACGGCACAAGGCGCAGATCGCGGAATTCGGCCGTGCAGGGGTAGTCGATGCTGGAGAAGGCGTTGAAGCTCTTGGTGCGGGTCTTGCGCGCGCGGGTGCCGAGGATGACCTTGCCGTCGAACACGAGCTGCACGCCCCAGGCCGCCGGGTGGCAGGCGTAAAGCACGGCGCGGTGCAGGTTGTTGCGCGCGTCGGTGTCGCGGCTGTAGATGGACTTCTGGCTGCCGGTGAGCACGACCGGCTTGGCGCTACGCTGGATCATATAGGACAGTGCCGCCGCGGTGTAGGCCATCGTGTCGGTGCCATGGGTGACGACAAAACCGTCGTATTCGTCATAATGGCGGCGTACGGCGGCCGCGATGCCCGCCCACTGCGCGGGGCCGATGCTGGTGGAGTCAAGGTTATAGAGCTGCACGGCGTCGATGCGGCAGACATCGGCCAGCTCCGGCACGCAGGCCAGCAATTCGGCCGAGGTCAGCGCCGGGGCCAGCGCGCCGGCGGCTGTCGGGCGGCTGGCGATGGTGCCGCCGGTGGCAATGAGAAGGATACGTTTCATACAGGGTCTCGCTTTCTTTACGGGCTGGGGCGTTCCTGCCCTTATGATACCACAAAACGCGCGGCAGGAAAACTGTGTATTGACAGGCGCAGGTCTACCGTGATAGACTTTAGATGAAAAGTCTATTGCGATAGACCTTTTATTTTGATATTTTGAAACAAGACAACGACAAGGGAGCCAATGATGAAAAAACCTTTGAGCCTGGCCGAGGGCGAATACCGCTTTGCGGCGCTGGTGTGGGCCAACGAACCGCTGGCAAGCGGCCAGCTTGTGCGGCTGGCCGCCGAGGCGCTCGGCTGGAAAAAGAGCACGACGTATACGGTGCTGAAAAAGCTGTGCGAACGCGGCATCCTGCTTAACGAGGGCGGCGCCGTGACCGCGCTCATCAAGCAGGACGAAGTGCAGCGGCAGACCAGCGCCGCCGTGGTGGAGCGCACGTTCGGCGGCAGCCTGCCGCGGTTCGTGGCCGCGTTTTTGAACGAGAAACCGATCAGCGAGAGCGAGGCGGCGCAGATCCGCGCGCTGCTGGATGCCGCACAGCGGCGGGAGGAAGACCCATGACCGCATTTTTGCTCTACCTGCTGAAAGCCGGGGCGGCGGGCGGCGCGGCGGCACTGGCCGCCTGGGCGCTGTGCGCGCTGCTGCGCAAAGCGCGCACCCCGGGCTGGCTGCTGTGCGCTGTGTGGCTGGCCGTGGGGCTGCGGTTTGCCGCGCCGGGCGGGTTGATCCCCGTGGCGCTGCCGCGCCCACAGAACCCCGCGCTGGCCGGGGCCGCCGCAGCTGTGACCGAAGCGGCAAAAACGCTGGCCGCCGCCCCGGCGCAAACCGGCCGGGCGCTGACGCTGGTGCGCCTGGAAGCGGCGGAAGCCGCCCCCGCCGCGGCCCTGCCGGGCCCGGCTTTCTGGGCCGCGCTGCTCTGGATGGTTGGCACGGCCGTGCTGCTGGCGCGGGCGGTGTACAGCCACGCGCGGTTGCGGCGGCAGGTGGCGCTGGCCTGCAAAACGGCGGACGGCTGCTATACCTGCGAAGCAGTGCGCACACCGTTCACGCTCGGCATGCTGCGCCCGCGCATCTACCTGCCGCCCGCCCTGCAGGGGCCCGACCGCGCCGCCGTGCTGCGGCACGAGCGCACCCACATCCGCCGCGGCGATACGCTGACCAAACCGCTGTTTTATGCGCTGGCGTGCCTGCACTGGTGGAACCCGCTGGCCTGGCTGGCGTTCCGCCAGTTTGAGCGCGCGGCGGAGCAGGCCTGCGACGAGGCCGCCGTGCGCGGGGCCACCCCCGCCGAGCGGACCGCCTACTGTGAAAGCCTGCTGCGCTTTGCGGTGCGCGGCGGCACGCCCGGGGCGCTGGCGTTCGGTCAGGGCGGCGTGCGCGGGCGCATTTTGCACGCGCTGCGCTACCGTGCGCCGGGGCGCGCGGCGCTGGCGCTGTGCGCGGCGGCCGCCGTGCTGGCCGGGGCCGCGCTGCTGGCGCAGCCGACGATGGCCGAAGCGCCGCGGGCCACGGCGGCCACCCCCTCCCCCACCCCGACGGCAGCCCCGGCCGAAACGCTCGCCCCGGCGGCGCAAGCTGCGCAGGCCGCGGCGTTCGACCCCGGGACAGGGTTCGCGCTGCCGGTCGAGTATAACTATATTATCCGCTTTTACAACGTCCTTTATCACAAGGGCGACGACCTGGCCGCCGCCAAAGGCACGCCGGTGACGGCGGCCGCGGGCGGCACGGTGACGGAGGCCGGGTTCCATTACGCCTACGGCAACTATGTCCTCATCGACCACGGGGCCGACGCCGAAGGCCACACCTGGCAGACGCTGTACGCGCACCTGGACACCATCGACACCGAAACCGGGCGGCAAACCGCCCAGGGGGACAGGATCGGCACGGTGGGCAGCACCGGGAACTCGACCGGCAACCACCTGCATGTTGAGATCCGGCGCGACGGCGCGCTGATGCCGCCGCAGTTCTTCCTGCCGTATTCCGGCACGCTGCTGGGGCAAAAGGACCAGAACAGCGGCCTGCTGGACCTGCTGCGCGACCCGGCGATGCTGCAGATCGCCATAGAAAAGGCGGGCGCGCAGAACCTGGCGTTTGACGGGCGGCTGACCGCCCCTTCGGAAATGTACCTGTCTGTCAGCAGCGCGTTTAGCGATGCGCACACGGGCCTGGACCTGGCCGCCGATGAAGGCGCGCCGGTGCGCGCCGCAGCCGCCGGCGTAGTGCTGGCCGCCGGCTGCGACTGGGACATGGGCAACTATGTGCTGCTGTACCACGGCACGGGGGCGGACGGGCGCGCCTGCGCCACGCTGTACGGCGCCATGCAGGCGCAGGGCCTGCCCGCGCCGGGCCAGACCGTGGCGGCGGGTGAAGAGATCGGCCGCTGCGGAAACAGCGGCCGCAGCACGGGGCCGCACCTGCATGTGGAGGTGTGGCTGGACGGCGCGCCCGCCGACCCGGCAAAACAGATGGAGCTTTGATCTTGTATGAAAACGCGTTCCCTTTTGCGCCGCAGCACGGCGGCGCTGGCCGCTGCCCTGCTGCTGGCCGCCTGCCCGCCGCGGGCGCTGGCTACGACCCAGCAGGAGCTGCAGCAGCAGATGGAAACCGCCAAAGAAGAATATGAGCAGGCCGCCGAGCACCAGGAGCAGGCGGAGGAGCAGGTCGAAAGCACAAAGCAGCATATCGCCAGCCTGGAAGGCCAGGCGGCCGACATACAGGCCCAGCTTTCCGCCATATACGACGAACTGCAGCAGGCCAAAGCGGAACGCGACGCCGCCGAGGGCGAGGCCGAAGCCGCCGCCCGCGCGCTGGAAGAAAAACAGGCCGAGTTTGACGCGCAGTTTGCCAGCGCCCAGAGCCAGCTGCGCGCGATCCAAAAGCTGCAGCACGGCGGCAGCGTGACGCTGCTGAGCCAGGCCGGGAACTGGTTCCAGGCGCTGACCTGCGGCCGGGTGCTGGACGCTTTGATGGGCTACAGCAGCCGCCTGCTGGCCGATTTGGACGCGCAGGCCCGGGAACTTGACGCGCAGCGCCTGGAAGCCGAGGCCGCGGCCGAGCGCGCCCGCGCCGCGCAGGAACGGCTGGAGGCCAGCGAGGCCAGCCTGAACGAGACCAGCGCCAAGCTGGCCGCCGCCCTGCAAGCCTCCAACGCCGACCTGAGCGACTACCAGGCCGAGGCCGAAGCGGCGGCCCAGCTGACCGAGGTGGCCAAACGCGCCTACCAGGAGGCCACGGCGGCGCTGGACAACTTTGCCCGGCAGCAGAACGAGAAATATTCGACGCCCGACCTTTATTGCAGCCTCAATTTCGGCCCGCCGCTGGCCTCCGGGTTCCGCATCAGCTGCTATTACGGCGCGCCGGACGGCATCGACGGCTCGCACCACAACGGTACCGACTTTGCCGCGCCGGGCGGCACGCCGATCTATGCGGTGGCGGACGGCGTTGTGAGCGCCGCGCGCAGCATGCGCAGCTACGGCAACTGCGTGCAGATCAGCCACGGCACGGCCGACGACGGCAACAACTACGCCACGCTGTACGCGCATATGTCCTCGATCTCGGTGGCCGAGGGCCAGAGCGTGAGCAAGGGGCAGACCATCGGCTATGTCGGCAACACGGGCGACGTTGTCGGGCGTAACGGCGGCTACCACCTGCACCTGGAGCTGCGCATCAACGGCAGCCGCACCGACGCGCTGAGCTACATCCCCTATTGATATTTTGACAGCTTTACGTTTGCCGCAAACCATGGTACAATACGAAGGATATATCTGAAAGCCCAAGCATTTGGGGGTTGTCAGATACGCCCGGGGAGGTGTTTGCCGTGGACCGCATAGACCGGAAGATCATTGACATCCTGCAAAAGGACGCCCGCGCGCCGCTGAAGGAGATCGCCGACCGCGTATTTCTTTCCAGCCCGGCTGTGTCGGCGCGCATTGCGCGGCTGGAAAAGGACGGCCTGCTGACCGGTTACAGCGCCCGGGTGGACGCCGCCCGGCTCGGGTACCTTGTCAAGGCGTTCATCAACCTGGACATGGACCCGCAGCGCAAGCCGGAGTTTTACCCCTACATTGAAAGCTGCCCCAACGTGGTGGAATGCTGCTGCGTGACCGGCGACTACAGCATGCTGATCGAGGTACTGTTCGCAACCACGCAGGAGCTGGACGCCTTCATCAACCGCCTGCAGCAGTTCGGGCGCACCCGCACGCAGATCGTGTTTTCGACCAGCGTCGAGCACCGCGGCGTGCCGGTGGACAGCGAGCCGGATGTGTAAACCTCCGTTTTTTAAGTAAGCGCGCCCCCCTTTGGGGACCGACCGATGCAAAAAGACCGGAGCCTCTTTTTCGGAGGCTCCGGTCTTTTGGTTGCTTTTTTTGCCGGGCGATCAATCGCTGACATACGGCATGAGGGCCATATGACGGGCGCGCTTGATGGCGACGGTCAGCTCGCGCTGATGGAAGGCGCAGGTGCCGGTAACGCGGCGGGGAATGATCTTGGCGCGCTCGGTGACATACTTGCGCAGGCGCGGCAGATCCTTGTAGTCGATATGCTCCACACGATCCACGCAGAAGCTGCAAACCTTGCGGCGGCCGCGGTGCATCGGGCGGGAAGAACGATCCATAGCCATGGTTCAAACCTCCTTACAGTTTGATGATACGATCTGATTGGATCAGAACGGCAGGTCGCCCTCGTCCTCGATCAGCGCAAAGTCGTCGTTGGAACCGGCCGAGTAGGCAGGCGCGGCGGGCTGTGCGGCGGGGCGGGCGTATTCTGCCGGGGCGGGCGCGGACATTGCGGGCGCGCCCATGCCGGAAGCGGCGGGGTTCTGGGATTTGGGGCCCGTGAAGTTGACGTTCTGGGCCACGATCTCGACCGCCTGACGGTTGTTGCCATTCTTGTCCTGGTAGCTGCGGCTCTGCAGGCGGCCGTCAATGGCGATCAGCGAGCCTTTCTGGAAATAGCGGCAGACAAACTCCGCCGTGCGGTCCCAGGCGACGACGTCCAGGAAATCCGCCTGGCTCTGGCCGTTGGGGTCGCGGCGGCCGCGGTCGCACGCGATGCGGAAAGACGCCACGTTCTTGCCGGTGGTCGTCTGGCGCAGCTGGGGGTCCGCCACAAGGCGGCCCATGATGGCTACAACATTCAGCATTGGTCTTACTCCTTACAACCTCTCAAACCGCTTAGGCTTCCTCCGCGACGATGATGGTGCGGAGCACGCCTTCGGTGATCTTGTACACACGATCCAGCTCGGCGGGGAAGGCGGGGTCCGCGGTGAACTTGATCACCGTGTAGACGCCTTCGGTCTCGTCGTTGATCGGGTACGCCAGACGGCGCTTGCCCCAATCGTCGACAGAATCGATCGTACCATTCGCTTCGATCAAAGATTTGAACTTGCCGATGAGAGCGGCGCTCGCCTCTTCGTCCAGAGCAGCACTGGTAACCAGCATGGTTTCGTACTTAGCCATTGTTCTGTACACCTCCTTTTGGACATTAGGCCCTTGCAGGCAAGGGCAAGGATCTGTGCCTTTGACACAGCAATTTATTTTACCAAACTCCCGGGCGGTTGTCAAGCCTTTTGGAAGCCGGCTTTTTCGGCAAAGCGCAGGAAAGCGGCCTGCCCGGCCTCGTCCTGCTTGAAGACGCCCGCATCCTCCAGCACATGGCAGAACACTTCGCCAATGCCGACGCGCACGGCGGCCACGGCGGCCACCGGCGTCATCGACGTGCCATAGCGCGCGATGAGCGTGTCGATCCAGCCGGCGTGGACGGCCAGCGGGCTGCCGGGTTCGCGGCTCGTGTTGGGCGCGCCGCACAGGATATCGGCAATCTGCGCGCCCTGGTCCTTCAGGCGGGCGGGCAGGATCGCAAGGCCCATGACCTCGATCAGGCCGATGTTCTCCTTTTTGATGTTGTGGTACTGCCTGTGCGGGTGGAAGATGCCGTCGGGGTACTGTTCGCTCGTGCGGTTGTTGCGCAGCGCCAGGTCCAGGATATAGCCGTCCTGCTCGTCGTAGTGCAGGATCGGCGTGACGGTGTTGTGCGGGGTGTCCCCGGTATGGGACAGGATGTCCACGCTTTCATCGCTGTAGGCGCGCCAGGCGTCCAGGATATCGTTGGCGGCGTTCTGCACCTGCTGCGAGCTGCGGCCGGTCAGGCGGATGGTGGACACCGGCCAGTGCAGCACCCCGGCGCGCAGGCCGGGATAGCGCGGGTTGCGCAGTTCCACCGCAACGGGGGCTTTCTGCATGGGGAAGACATAGCGCCCGCCCTGGAAATGCGCGTGGCTGAGGATGCTGCCGCCGACGATGGGCAGGTCGGCGTTGGAGCCGCAGGTATAGTGCGGATACTGGCTGACAAAGTCAAAGATCTGCGCGAGCGTGGGGCGGTCCATCGCCATCGGCTTGTGCTCGTCGTGCAGGATGATGCAGTGCTCGTGGAAATAGGCGTAGGGGCTGTACTGCAGGTAGAACGTCTCCCCCGCCAGGTTGAGCGGCACGATGCGGTGGGTCTGGCGCGCGGGGAAGTTGATGCGCCCGGCATAGCCGATGTTTTCCTTGCACAGCATGCACTTGGGGTAGCTGGCCGCGGGCTGCAGGCGTTCCATCGCGATGACCTTGGGGTCTTTTTCCGGCTTGGTCAGGTTGATGGTGATCTCCATCTCACCGTAGGGCGTCGGGGCGGACCACTGGATGTTGCGGGCGATCTGCGCGGTGCGGATGTAGTTGGACGCAACGCACAGGTCATAGAACCAGTCCGTCGCGGCCTGGGGGCCGCGCTTGGCCAGCAGCTTGCGGAAGCGGCGGCAGACCTCGCTTTCGCGCGGCATCATCGCGCCCATGAGCCGGGTCTCGAAGTTGATGCGGTACTGCGGCACCGCATCGTCGAACAGGCCCTTGGCGGCGGCCAGGTCGAGCAGCGGCTCGAGGATGGCGGTCGGGGTATCCAGGTCTTCTTTGGGCACTTCGCCCTCATACGGCGCGGCAAGGCCCAGCAGGTCGAGCAGCGTGTTGCGGGCGACGAGCACATCGAGGTCCTTGATGAGCTTGCGGCGGCGGCCGAAGCGCAGCAGGCGCTCGGCCTGGAACGCGAGCGCGGCATCCCGTTCTTCGGCGGAAAGTTCGGCCGCGGGGCGCGGCGCCTGGGTCTGGTCATTCATACGGGCATCCCTCCTGTATTTACGATACCGCATTTTGCCCTCCCCTTCCATGCCCTGGGATTTCATCGTTTTGCAATTTTCGTGCCTGCAAAGCAAAACCCGCCGCCGGGCGGCCGCATGACCGGCCCGGCAGCGGGACGCCCTGTTTTTTACTTTTTAAGGTCGCTGAAAAGATCCTTGCGGTAGACGCCGGCTTCGATCAGCTTGGCAAAGGATTCGATGACGACCGGCTTGTCCTCCTGATAGGTGACGCCGAACCAGCGGTCATGCGTGGGCAGGACCTTGACCGTGACCTTGCCCGCCTTGAGCAGCTCGTCGATGAAGATGGGCAGCAGGTACTCGGCCTTGAGCTCGTTGCCCGCAATGTTGCCGAAGAACTCGACAAAGCCGTCCTGCAGCATCCCGACAAAGCCGGGGGTCAGGCCCCACATGTTCATCGAGACAAGGCTCTCGGCGTCGATGGCCCGGCCGCCCGCGGCCGCGCCGCCGTCCGCCGTTTTCTCGATGCCGGAAGTCTCGTCGACGCCGGTGAGGAAGGCGTTTTCGTCCATACGGCAGATGCCGCGGGTGACGGCGCCGTTATCGCTCAGGGTGTTTTTCAGCACAAAACCGGCCATGCACAGCTCGCCCGGCTTGGCGGCGTCGTAGCCCTGCAGGAAATTGTACAGCTGCACGAAGGCTTCCTTGCCGTAGTAGTCGTCGGCGTTGATAACCGCGAACGGACCGTCGAGCTGGTCCTTGCAGGCCAGCACGGCCTGGCCGGTGCCCCAGGGCTTGGTGCGGCCGTCCGGCACGGACACGCCCGCAGGCAGGGCGTCCAGCTCCTGGAACGCATAGCCGAGCTCGACGCCGAGACCGGCGCAGATGCGCTCGATGCGGTCGCCGATGGCTTCGCGGAACGCCTGTTCGATGTCGTGGCGGATGATGAAGACGATCTTGTTAAAGCCCGCTTCAATGGCGTCATGGATCGAATAATCCATGATGATCTCGCCGTTCGGGCCGACGGCGGCCAGCTGCTTGATGCCGCCGCCGAAGCGGGAGCCGATGCCGGCAGCCATGATGACCAGTGTGGTTTTCATAAAGGTTCCCTCCTGTTATTTTATAAAGCCCGCAGGGTCGCCCCCGCGGGGCGGAGTTACATGGCGAACAGCGCCGAGACGGCTGTCGGGTCCAGCCCGAGCAGCAGCAGCCCGCCGCTGAGCAGCAGGCAGGCGACAAAGTACCCGAGCATGGCCGGGATGCTGGTGCCGCCGCGCAGCGCCAACAGGTCCTGGCGGGCCTGGCCTTCGGGCTGCTGGGCGTAAATGGCCTGGATGCGGCGCACGCAGGTGTTTTTGTACCAGTAGACCGCAAAGAAGCCGCGCACGATCATCAGGCCCCAGTTGACGACCGCGCCGATGTTCATGGCCGCGGCCAGCCAGCCCGTGGGCATGCCGCTGACGAGCGGCGCTTCCGAGACGATGAGCATGGCGACGAAGGTGGGCACCGCGCACAGGAAATCCAGCGCGGCGAAGATCAGGCCTTCCTTCCACATCTTGCGGTAGAACAGGTAGACCGGGCCGAACAGGAACGCCGAAAGCGAAAGCGCGATCTTGTGGCGGGTCTCCTGCATGCGGAAGAACTGCATGAGATAGAACATGCAGGAAGGCCCGAGGTAGGTGGCCCAGTCCCGGGCCGTGATGCCTTCGATCGGGTCGTCGGGGCCGATCTCCTTGCGGTAGATGCCGCCGTCCGGCCCGGCGGCGAAGCCCTCGAGATGGGGGCCGGGCTGCTGCGCGCGGGAAGCGGCGGGGTCATAGTTGGGGTTTTCGTACACCGGGCGGGGCTGTTCCGGCTGCGGCGGGCGGTTGGTGTTGTCCGGGTGGTCGGGCAGGGGCACGCCGCAATGGTTGCAGAAATGCGCGCCCGGCGGGTTGTGCGCGCCGCAGTTAGGGCAGATGGGTTCCTCGGGCGCGGGGGCGTCGTCCGGCAGCCATTCAAAGCTGCCGTGCTGCGCCGCGTGCACGCAGCCCTCCTTGGGCCAGCAGGCGCGGTGGTACGGCGTGCCGCAGTCCGGGCAGACGACGATATCGTCGTCTGCGGTAAATTTTTTATGGCACACAGGGCATGTGTTGCCTGTATATTTGTTCATGCGTGTTCCGATCCTCCATAGGGGCGGGGCAAACGCCCTGCAGCGCCGCCCCAAACTGTGCCTATTATACACCATACGCCTGCGGAAAGCAAAGAATTTTATGTAAACAATGCGCGTTAAGCCGCCAGCCCCGGCGCCGTGAGGCGGTAGGCGGCGGTATCTTTGGCGCGGTAGGCGTCGGTGACTGCGCGGGCGAAGTCGGGGTAATCGGTGATCAGGCCGGTGACGCCCATCTGCAGGTACTGCAGCATCTTGTCCGAATCGTAGACGCTCCACACATAGAGCGGCAGGCTCTGGCTGCGGGCCAGGCGCGTCAGGCGGTTGGAGAGCATCGACTCCTCGACCGCAAGGAAATCGACATCATAGCGCCAGATGCCCTCGTCCAGTTCCCCGGCCGAACTGTAGGCGCAGTAGCCGACCCACCATTCCGGGTGGGCGCTTTTCAGCGTGTTGACGCTGTAAAGGTCCTGCGACATGAACATCAGGCGGCTGCCGAGATCATATTGCTCCACAAGCGCCAGCACGGCGGCGGCCAGCGGGGCCGCGCCGTCCCCGGCCGGCTTGAGCTCCACAAGCAGCCCCGGGCGTGCAGGGTCGGCCGCGACCCAGGCCAAAAGCGCCTCCAGCGTCGGGATCGCGCCGTCCTGCGTGGCATAGCCGCTGGCAGGCAGCGGGATGGCGGCCAGCTGTGCGGCCGTACTGTCGCCGACGCTGACGTTCTGCCCGGCCAGCCGCCAGAGGTTGCCATCGTGCACAACGACCGGCACGCCGTCAGCCGAAAGCTGCACGTCGATCTCGGCATAATCCGCGCCCAGGGCGGCCGCCGTCTCGATGGCGGGCAGCGTGTTTTCGACCTCGTAGATACAGCCGCGGTGGCCGATCACAACCGGCGGATGCACGAGCGGCGGCGGGGCGCTGCCGCCCTGCAGCCAGACCGCCAGCCCCAGGCAGAGCACAACGGCCGCCGCGCGGGCGCCGCGGCGCTGCCAGCGCGCCGCCCAGCGGCTGCGCCAGGCGCCCAACCGGCGGCGCAGCACCCCGGCGATCACCGCGGCGTCGCCCTGCCAGGCCGGGTCCGCCACGGCGCGCAGCGTGCGGCCGGGGTCGGCGCAGGCCAGCAGCAGGCGGATGAACAGCGCCATGGCGGCGGCATCCAGCACCGCGCGCAGCAGCCAGTAGACAAAGTCGATGCGGAACGCCTGCGAATAAAGAAGATTGCGCAGCAGCGCGGCGTCAAAATCCGTCAGTTCCAGGCGGTTGCGCCGCCAGTACTGCGCAATGCGGGTAGCAACCCCCACCCACGCAAGGCACGCCCCGGCGACCGCCAGCACGCGCCAGCCCAGCCGCCGCCAGGCGCGCAGGCTGCAGCGCGCGGCGTCAAAGAAGCCCCGGCGCTCCAGTGCCATGTACAGCGGCGCAAACAGGCACAGCGCCGCGGGCAGGTAGTAGAGCGCAGGAATGGCGAGCATCGCCGCCACGCCCGGCGCGCCGTAACGCCGCAGCTCGCTGTAGATGAATTCCGGCAGCGCCAGCGTGGGGAGCAGCGTGTTGACATAGCCGACAGCCGCCAGCGGAAGGATGCCGAGATAAAACACGGCCGAAGCCGGGAAAGAGACGCCGCGCAGCGCGCCCAGCCCCCACAGCGAACCCCACCAGAGTTCCCGCCAGCGAAACGGCGTCCCCTGGCGCGTGAGGGCCGCGATGCGGATGACGGTGGAGAGCTCCCAATACACAAACGCCGCAGCCCCCGCCAGCACAAACAGCAGCACGGCCGCCCCGGCCGGGCTCAAAAAAGCCGAGACGATATCGCCGTTGAAGTGCAGGCCTTCGGATGTGGCGTAGATACGAAACACCCCGTTGAGCAGCGGGCAGACGAGCAGGATGGCAAACAGCTTACAGACAGCCTCGAACTTGAGCACCTCCCACACGGTGCGGGCAAGGCTTTTTACCTGGTTTTTCACGGCAATCCCCTTTTTCCTTTTTTCTTTCCGGTGCCGATTATACCACCCGCGCCGGGCGGCGGCAAGGGCGGCGCACTTTTTGAAAAAAAGGGCTTGCTTTTTGGGGGCGGGCGTGCTATAATAACACTCGCCGTTCAAAAGGCGGCCGATATGCGGATGTGGCGGAACTGGCAGACGCGCTAGATTCAGGTTCTAGTTCCCTTAAAAGAGTGTGGGTTCAAATCCCTTCATCCGCACCAAAATCCCCCGTAAGCTGATGCTTACGGGGGATTTTTTCTGTTTGTTTTTATTTTCCCGGCCGCGGCAAAGGGGGCAGCAGCTGTTTGAAGGTCACGGGATAGTTGCTGGCGCCGTGGGCGATGTGGTAAACAAAGACGGTCTGCGCAACCAGCCTGTAAACGCAGATGTACTTCCCGGCAATGACCAGTCGGTAGCCCGCGTTACGCAGTTCTTTATCCTGCGGGATATGGCCGGACAGCGGGAACGTCTCCAGCCGGGAAAGCGTGTCCAAAATAAGGTCAGTGATCTTGCGGGCGGAATTGGGCCCCACCAGGTTCAAGTGGAGCTGTGCGATCTCCTCCAGCTCCCGCTGCGCAGGTTCCAAAATGACAAGTTCAGCCACGTTGATAGATCGCCTCCAGCCGTTTTCTGGATTCCTCCAGCGTATAGGCAGGAGCGCCACAGAGACGCGCCTGCTCGGCCGCTTCCAGTTTGGCCCGCAGCTTCAAGGTCTCCTCCCGCTGTTCAAACGCCTCGATACTCATCACGACCAGATCGCCTTCACCGTTCTTGGTGATGTAGATCGGTTCTGCTTCCTCATGTGCCAGATCCGAGATCATACCGTAGTCATTTCGGAGCGCAGTGGACGACTTGATAATCACGGTCAACACCTCCTGTATTATTCTACGATAATTCTATCAGAATTATGCATTGTTTGCAAGAGGCCAATTGGGGCGTAGGGGGCTTGGGTCAGGGTTCGGTGCGGCGGGTGAGCAGGCGTTTTTTGAGCACGCGGTTCATCACGAGCAGGTAGACCACAATGGACACCGCCGGGCCCAGCAGGTCGGAGATCGGCTCGGCAAAAAAGGCGGCCTCCGCCCCAAACAGGGCCGGGCAGACGAACAGCGCCACAAAGTAGACGAGCTTGCGCCAGAACGACAGCGGCAGCGAGTAGCGCACCTGCCCGATGGCCGTGAACCCGTCCACGATCTCATACTGCAGCCCCAGCGGCAGCAGCGACAGCGTGCAGACGCGGATGGCCCACTGCGCCTGGGCGGCGACCTGCGCATCCGCGGTGAACAGCCGCACAAACAGCGGCCCGCCCAGCCAGGCCACGGCGGTCATGAGCGCGGTAAAGCCGAGGCACAGCCCAAAGATGCGGTGCTGGCCCGCGCGCACGCGGCCGACATGGCAGGCGCCGTAGTTGTAGCTGAGGATGGACTGCGTGCCGCCGGTGATGCCGCCCAGCGGCATGGTGACGACCAGCATAAAGCTCTGCGCAATGGTGGCGCAGGTGACGAGCATATCGCCGCGCTGCGCCCCGCCGTAGCGCTGCAGCACCATGTTCATGGCGATGATCATGACGTTATCGACCGCAATGATCGCAAACGGCGTGAAGCCGATGGCCAGGATACGCCCCATGATGCGCGCCGCGTAGCCCTTAAAGCCGATGGAAACCTGCGGCCACGGCCCGAACAGGAAGCGCAGCACAAAGCAGCAGCTGGCCAGCTGGGAGAGCACCGTCGCGATGGCCGCCCCGGCCACGCCGAGGCGCAGCACAAAGATAAAGACGGGGTCGAGCGCGATGTTGAGCACCGCGCCCAGTACAACCGAAAACATGGCGATCTTGGGGAAGCCCTGGCAGATGATAAACTGGCTCATACCGGTGGAGAGCAGTGCAAAGATCGTGCCCGCCACATAGAACGAAAAGTAGGTCTCGGCATAGGGGATGGTCGCTTCGCTGGCGCCGAAGAACAGCAGCATCGGCCGCCGAATGCAGAACAGCACCGCCGTGAGCGCCAGCGACAGCGTACAGAGCATGAGGAAGGCGTTGGCCAGGATGGCGCGGGCCTCCTCCTTTTTTCCTTCGCCCAGGCGGATGCTCATGAGCGGCGCGCCGCCCACGCCGATGAGCGAGGCGACCGAGCTGACCATCGTGATGACCGGCCCGCAGATGCCGACGCCGGCCAGGGCCAGTTCGCCCACGTCGGCAATGTTGCCGATGTACATGCGGTCAACGATGCTGTACAGCACGTTGACGAACTGCGCAAGCATGCTGGGCAGCGCGACGCGCAGCACCAGCGGGCCGATTGGCTCCCGGCCCAGGTCGTTTGCCTGTTTCATGTTTCCCTACCCCTTTGTTTTTCCAACTTGGCGTGCAGCACGCAGCCCCTATTATAGCGCGCGGCGGCAAAAAGGCAAGCCCTCCCCGCGCAGCCGTGCCACAGGCAGCAAAAATGCCCCGCGGCGGCGGGGCGTGTGAGACTGCCGGGCGCGGGGGTTATTCCCGCTTGAGGCCGCGGCCCATGAGCGCGGCGACGGCATTGCGCGCGGACAGCGTGCCCGAGACGATGCCGTGCACGGCTTCGACGATGGGCATTTCCACCTGGTACTGGCGGGCGAGCTTGCGGGCGGCGGGCAGCGCGTTGATGCCTTCGACGACCTGGCCGACCTCTTTTTTGGCTTCTTCGGCACTGAGGCCGCGGCCCATGAGCATGCCCGCGTGCAGGTTGCGGCTGTGCATGCTGGTGCAGGTGACGATGAGGTCGCCCATGCCGGACAGCCCCGCAAAGGTCGAGGCCTGGCAGCCCATGGCCACGCCCAGGCGGGCCAACTCGGCGTTGCCGCGGGTGATGAGGGCGGCTTTGGCGTTGTCGCCGTAATCAAGGCCCAGCGCCATGCCGACGGCCAGGGCGATCACGTTTTTGACCGCGCCGCCCAGCTCGACGCCGCGGCGGTCGGTGTTGGTGTAGACGCGGAAGTTCGGGTTGGTAAAGATCTTCTGCACGGTCTGGGCGTCGGCTTCGTCGCGGGCGGCGGCCACGATCAGCGTGGGCATGTCGCGCGCGACCTCCTCGGCATGGGTGGGGCCGGACAGCGCCGCCACACGGCAGTGCTCGTGGCCGGGCACGGCCTGCAGCTCGGATTCGATGACCTCGGACATGGTCAGCAGCGTCTTTTCCTCAATGCCCTTGGCGACATCGACGATCAGCTGGCCGTCCGGCAGGCAGGCGGCCGCCTTTTTGGCGGTCGAGCGCACAAAGACCGAGGGCACCGCAAACACGAGCAGGTCGCGCCCGGTGCAGACGTCGGCGATATCGGCGGTGTAGTGCATGGTCTTGGGCAGCTCCATCCCCGGCAGGTTGGGATGGCGGCGGGTGATGGACATGCTCTTGACTTCCTGCGGCAGCGCGCTCCACATCGTCACGTCGTGGCCATTGACCGCCAGCATGCGGGCCAGGGCCGTGCCCCAGGTCCCGGCGCCCAAAACACCGATCTTTTGCTTCATACTTTCTTTCCCACTCTTTCCCGCCGGCGTCCGGCGTATTCAATGCCCGCCGTGCAGGCGGGACAAAAGCCCCTGCCGCACCGAACGGACGGCGCGGTCGGGCAGTTCAAGCGTGAACCGCTCGTAGGCGTTGATGATGCGGGTCTGCCCGTACTGGTGTTCCCGCTGGATGTTGGCGCCGTAGTTCATGTGCACATGGCCGTGCAGCATGACCGACGGCTTGTAGGTGTTGAGCACCTCCTGAAAGACCGTGAAACCGCGGTGCGGCAGGTCGTTCAGGTCGCCGTAGCCGTGCACCGGCGCATGGGTGACAAAGACATCCACCCCGCCCGCCAGCAGCGCCTTGCCGCGGATATGGCGTATGCGGCGGCGCATTTCGGCTTCGGTGAACTGCCAGGGGCCGGTGCGGTAGCGGCAGCTGCCGCCAAGGCCGAGGAACCGGTAGCCCTTGTAGGTAAACACGTCGTCGTCGATGCAGATCGCGCCTGTGGGCGGGTACATATCATAGGAGGCGTCGTGGTTGCCGTGCACATAGATGACCGGCACGGGCGCCATCGTCGCCAAAAAGGTCAGGTAATGGATGTTCAGGTCCCCACAGCCGACGATCAGGTCGTAGCCCCGCAGTTTTTCCGGTTCGTAATAATCCCAGAGGTACTTGGATTCCTCGTCGGCAATCGCCAGTATCCTCATAGGTCGGCCTCCTTCTCCACGGGCAGGCGGTCTTTGTGGATGCCCTGCATGCGGTACATCGGTCTGGCGGCTTCGCTGAGCTCGTCAAATTCGGGGATGTGGCCGTCAATGGCGTCGCACAGCCAGTCCATGTGCAGGATCTGTTCGGGGGCAAAGCCTTCATGGCCTTCGTTCATCAGCGTGCCGTCCTGGGCGATGATGTGGCAGGCGAACGGGTCGATCGCGCCCGAGATGATGCCCTGGCGCAGAATGTTGGCCAGGTGGCGCACATCGTGGGGCAGCTCGCGGCTGAACAGAACGTCCATGACGCCGCTGTTCATGCCCCACCAGTAGTTGACGGCGCGGCGCGCGCCGCCCTCGGCGTCCTTGCTCCAGGCGCCGTTGAGCACGCTGCGCACCACGTTTTCATAGAACTGGCCCCAATGCCAGAACGGCGAGGCGAGGTCCTCGAGCATGCCGCCGCGGCGGATGCGGAAGATACCGAACTCCCGCTGCGGGTGGCCGGGGGCCGGGGTATCGCGCCCGGACACGACCGTGATGCCCTGGTCCATAAAGGTCTTGAGCGGGTTGGCGTCCGGCAGGCAGGTCCACTGCAAGTCGACGCGCACGCGCGGGTTGACCATGCGCGCGCCCAGCGCAAAGGCATTGATGTTGGCCGGCGCGCCAAAGTTGGGGTAGTCGGCCACATAGCCGATGCGGTCGCCGCTGCTCATGGCCCCGGCGATGGCGCCGCTGATGAACTTGGCCTCGTACACGCGGGTGTAGTAGGTACGGATGCCGGTATAGGGCATGTCGACCGAGCAGTTGAGGATGCGGATGTCGGGGTGCTTGAGCGCCGCGCGCAGCGAAGCGCCCACCAGCTTGGGGCTGGTGGTAAAGACGATGTCGGCGCCTTCCGCAATGGCCTGCTCGACCAGTTCGTCGGCGTTTTCGCCCGAAACGGCGTTATAGTAGGCCTTTGTCTTGACCTGGCCGGGGAAGACCTGGTCAAGCTGGCTGCGGCCGAATTCGTGCTGGCTGGTCCAGGTGCTGGTTTCGGGCGTGCGCTCGTGCACAAAGGCGACCTGGAGGTTTTTGGGGGCTGCGCCGGGGCGGATGGCCGCGGGCAGGATGCGGTCGATGAGCTTGACCTGGTCCGGCTCGGCCGGTTTGGTGCTGAGCTTGACCGGCACCGGCTGCTCGATGGCGAGCACGTCGTCCCAGATGGCGTCAAGCGCCTTGGTCAGCTCGGCCGGGCTGCGCTTTTTGAGGTCTGCCAGCGTGTAGACGCGGATGAGCAGCAGCAGCACATCGCCGACCGTCGTGCGCATGTTTTCGCCGCCGCGGGTATGGTAAGACTTCTTGATCCAGTTGTACAGCGAGACGATGTCGGCGCGGTCGTCGTCGCTCCATTTTTCGCCGGGGGCCTTGCCCAGCGCTTTCTGCAGGCGGGCAAAGCTGCCCTCCTGGGTGAAGGTCAGCGTATACAGGCCGCACAGCGGGTAATATTCCACAAATTCATAGTACAGGCGAATCTCCTTGTTGTCGCTGTACTGCGGCATCACGCGGGTGACGGTGGCCGAAATGGAGTCCGCCTCGAAATATTTCAGCACGCTGACGCGTTTGTTGCCCTCCTGCACATAGAAGCGGCCGAGGTATTCAAAGCAGCGGATGGGGTCGCGGATGCCTTCCTCCATATGGGCCTGGCACAAAGAGATCCACTTGGTGGCGAATTCGGTATCCGGCTCCAGCAGGGGCATGAAGTTGGAGGCAAACGCCGCCGTGCGCCCGGCCGTCTTGGTGCCCACAAGCAGCTCAAGCGGGACTTCCACCGTGCCGATGGGCAGCTGGCTTTCGACATTGGCGCTCTGCAGGATATCGTCCAGCACCGGCAGGTAAGGGTACTGGCCGGCCGCCATCTTTTCGCGGTAATCTTTCTGTGCTCGTTTCCAGGCGCGCAGATACTCTTCTCTGGCTTCCACACGATTCATCGCAGTTCCCTCCTGCTTGCGCTTGCGGACATTTCCGTTTTCCCTGCAGCATGCGCCGCATATAGTTTTATTGTACCATATTCTTGCGCTTTGTGGAAGAGGCGGCGCGCTTTTTGCCAGCGCGCACCGCCGTTCTGCCGCCCCAAAGCGTCACGATTATACCACGCGGCGCGGGTTTGTCAAGCGGGCGGTTGCAATGCGGCGGCAAACGTGGCATAATGGAAACGGATGCAGAAAAGCCGAAGGAAAAGGAGAGAAACGCCATGGGGCTGTGGGCTGACGCCAAAAACATACGCGACAAGGACCCCGCCGCGCGCAACACGCTGGAGGTCGTTCTTTTGTACCCGGGGTTCCATGTGCTGGTCACGCACCGCATTGCGCATTTCCTGTACCGGCACAGGCTGCTGTTCCTGGCGCGGCTGGTCAGCCAGCTTTCGCGCCACCTGACCGGCATCGAGATCCACCCGGGGGCCAAGATCGGCCAGCGGCTGTTCATTGACCACGGCATGGGCATCGTGTTTGGCGAGACGACCGAGATCGGCGACAACTGCACGATCTACCACGGCGTGACGCTGGGCGGCACCGGCAAGGACGTGGGCAAGCGCCACCCGACTTTGGGCGACAACGTACTGATCGGCGCCGGGGCCAAGGTGCTCGGGCCGGTGTATATCGGCGACAACGTGCGCATCGGCGCGGGCAGCGTGGTGCTGAAAAACATCCCGGCCAACGCGACCGCCGTGGGCGTTCCGGCCGAGGTCGTGCGCGTGAACAGCGCCTGCTGCCGCCCGGCCGACGACCTGGACCAGCAGGACCTGCCCGATTTGCAGGAACGGCGCATTGCCCAGCTGGAGGCCCGCCTGAGCCGCCTGGAAGCCCGGCTGCAGGGCGAATACCCGCCCGACCGCCCGCAGGAGGACGAGCGCTTCCAATACCAGGGTATATCGGACAAAACAAAAGCGCCGCAGGCATAAAAACGCAAAAGGATTCCCGCCTCTTGACTCTTGAAAGAGGCGGGAATCCTTTTTGATTTTTGTTTTTACTTCTTTTTCCGCTTTATTCCTGCGCGTCCTGCGCGAGGGCTTCGGGCGGAACAGGGGTGGTGGCGTCGCGGGCGCCCGCGATGTAGACGGTGATCACATCGGTACCGGCGTCCAGTTCCTCGCCCTTTTTCAGCGTCTTTCCGTCCAGCTCGCAGTAGGCGACACAGCCCGCGGCATAGCTGCCGTCGTTTTCCATCGGCATCATGCGGTACTGGATGCCCTCGGCGTCCAGCAGGCGGCTGGCGTTGTCCTGCGTAAAGCCGATGATGTCCGGCATCTTAACCAGCATCGGGCCGCTGCTGACCTTGATCTGGATGATGGGGCTCTGCTGGGTCTGCAGCGTACCGGCCATCGGCTCCTGGCTGATGACCCGCCCTTTCTCCACGGTGGAGGAGGGTTCCTCGGTCATGACGATGCGGTAGAGCTGGTAAAGGTCGCTGCCCTTGATCTCGCTGTCATAGTCCTGCCCGACAAGGTCGGGGATGATCGAGACGTCACCGGCAGGCGACGGGGCCGGGCTTTCTCCCCCGGCGGCCGCAGGCGTGGGAGCAGCTGTGGGGGCAGGCGCTTTTTCCCCGCCCCCGACACGCCCGGCCAGGCTCCAGAACAGCAGCAGTACCAGCACAAAGATGACCACGAGCGACGCGCCGAGGATCTTTTTGGTGGAGATCTGGTTGTCCCCGCGCTCAAACATCGCATTGGCAACGTTGGGGTCGGTCAGGGCGCTCATCAGCTCGGGCACGGTCTGCATGCGCCTGGCGGGGTCCAGGCGCAGCGCGCAGGACAAAACCTGCGAAAAATAGGTCGGCACGCCGCTTTCCAGGCTGTGGGCGCTTTCCAGGCTGTCGCGCACCTTGCGCTGCGGCGCGGCCACCGGCACCTGGCCGGTGACCAGGCGGTAGGTGACGGCGGCAAGCGCATAGACGTCGGTGTAGCGGCCGGAGAATTCCGCCGCCGAATACTGCTCCGGCGCGGCGTAGCCGGGGTAGAGCTGGCTTTTCAGCTCGCTGCCGCCGGTGCGCAGCGCCAGCGTGCCGTAACCGGTCAGGCGGGCGCTGCCGTCGATGGGCAGCAGGATATTGTCCGGGCAGATGCCGCGGTGGATCAGCCCGGCTTTGTGCAGCAGGGTCACGCCTTCCATGACCGGCTGCAGCAGCGTGCGCGCTTCGGCCGGGGTCAGGTTGCGCGAGCGCAGCGAAAGGTAGTGCGTCAGGGTCATGCCCTTTTCGCTCTCCTCCACGGCGTAGACGGTGTTGTTCTCCTCCAGCACGTCCAGGATCTGGGACAGCCCGGTGGCCGGGGTCAGGCCGCGCAGGTCGTCGTAAAGGTCCTTGAAGTCCATGCGGCTGGTTTTGAACAGCACTTCCCTGCCCTCTTTGGGCATCAGCGCGCCTTCCGGGCTGCGGCCGTTGCACAGCGTGACCGGGAAATATTCCTTGATGAGCACAAAGCGCCGCGCGGCGTTCTCCACCCCGCGGTAGGAAAGGCCGTCGCCGTCTGCGCTGAGGTAGTCCCCCACCGTGTAGCGCCCGCCGAGCTGCGCGCCCAGCGGCAGCGCGCCCTCCGGGTTGCGGTTGCGCAGGTTCTTGCCGCAGTGCGGGCACACCGGCGGCGCGCCGCCCTCCAGCGGTTCCAGGCAGTATGGACAAAGATCAAATTGCGGCATCAGCGGCAAAACGCCCTCCCTTCTGTGCCGGTGTTAGAAACGGGCACGCGCTCAGCGGTCGAGCTCGTCCTCGTTTTCAAGGTTGTGCCAGACGTTCTGGACATCGTCGTCGTCCTCGAGGGCGTCGAGCAGCTTGGCCATGTTGGCCATCTGGTCGGCATCGCCCAGGGCGGTGGTGGTGGCGGGCACCTGGGCCACATCGGCAGAGATGAACTCATAGCCTTTGGCCTGCAGCGCATCGCAGACGGCGGTGAAGTTATCGGGCGAGGTCGTGACCTCGGCGGCTTCCTCGCCCGCGTCGAAGTCCTCGGCCCCGGCGTCGAGCGCGTCCATCATCAGCGCGTCGGGGTCCTTGTCCTCAAGGTCGACGACAATGACGCCTTTCTGGGTGAACAGGAAGCCGACGCAGCCCATCTGGCCGAGATTGCCGCCGAACTTGTCAAAGTAATGGCGCATGTTGGCCGCGGTGCGGTTGCGGTTGTCGGTCAGGGTATCGACCATGACCGCGATGCCGCCGGGGCCGTAGCCTTCGTAGGTCATGGCTTCGTACTCGGTCTTGTCGCCGCCCTCGGCGCGCTTGATGATGCGCTGGATGTTGTCGTTGGGCACGTTGTTGGCTTTGGCCTTGGAGATGAGCGCGGCCAGCTTGCTGTTGGAGTTGGGATCGCCGCCGCCTTCGCGCACGGCGACGCTGATCTCGCGGCCGATCTTGGTGAACACCTTGGCGCGCGCGCCGTCGGTTTTTTCCTTTTTGCGTTTGATGTTGTTCCACTTGCTATGTCCGGACATGGAATTCAGTTCCCCCTCGAATATGAATAGTGTGGGCAGCCGCGGCGCGCCCAAGACGCCCGCAGCCCCCTGTCAAACATGAACGCTTTATTATAGCACGGTTGGCCGCTGTTTTCAAGGCAAAAAGCCCCGCCGGGCACGCCGCGGCGCACCCGGCGGGGCTTTTGCGCGTTTTTCATCGGTCAGCGTCAGAAATTTGGAGTTTGCCCGTATTCCTTCACCCCAGGTTGCGCAGGGCTTTGGGGTAGTGGTTTTTTACGCGGCCGCCGCTGACTTTGCCGCCGCCGAGCGGCAGGCCGTCGACAAGGACGGCGCACCAGCCGGGCGCGGCGGTCTGCGCGGAAATCTCCTCGCCGCGCAGCCAGGCGGCGGTGCGCGGATCGGCCAGGGTCAGCTCCTCGCGGTTCCGGCAGCGCGCGCCGTGCGCCATGAACAGCGCATGCGCGGGTTCAAAGCGCCCTTTGACGGCGCGCCCGGCCGGGACGCCCGCGCGCAGGATGTGCAGCTTTGTTTCGGGCAGGGCGGCCGCGGGCAGCAGCATCCAAAAATTCCCGGCGCTGCTCCCCGGTGCCGCGGCCAGAAACGGGAACAGGTCTTTGGCAAAATCCAGCCATTCCTTCGGCGGCTTGCCGGTGCGCCAGGGTTTGCCGGGGCGGGGCGGCGCGGGCGCGTCTTCGCGCTTTTGCAAAAGCGCCATAAAGTGCCCCTCTCCCCCGTCGGCAGGCCAGATGCGGCGGCAGCCTGCGGCGGAAAAGGCGGCCGCTGCGGCCGGGGCGCGGTTTTCCTCGCCCGGGCGGCCGAAGCCGCAGGCGGACAAATCGCACTGCACAAACGCCGGATGGCGGGCAAGGAAGGCCGCGGCCTGGGCTTCGTCCTCCTGCGGGGCGAAGGTGCAGGTGGACAGCAGCAGATACCCGCCCGGCTTGACAAGGGTGGCGGCCGCGTCCAGGATGGACGCGCCGAGCGCGGCGCAGTGGCCGACAAGGGCCGGGCTGTACTGCGCGGCGGCGGCCGCCTCCTTGCGGAACATGCCCTCGCCCGAGCAGGGGGCGTCCACCAGCACGCGGTCAAACACCCCGGGCAGCGCGGCGGCCAGGCGGGCGGTGTCCTCGTTGGTGACGACGGCGTTGGTCACGCCCATGCGCTCGAGGTTCTGGCGCAGCACGCTGGCGCGGGCGGGGTCGTATTCGTTGGCCAGCAGCAGCCCCTGCCCGGCCAGCGCCGCCGCCAGCTGGGCCGATTTGCCGCCCGGCGCGGCGCACAGGTCGGCCACAAACAGGCCGGGGCGCACGCCGAGCAGCGCAGCCGGGGCGGCGGCGCTGGGCTCCTGCACATAAAAAGCCCCGGCGTGGTGCCAGGGGTGGCGGCCGGGGCGCAAGTCGGCGTCGGTCAGGGCGAAGGCTTCGCGGCAAAACGGCGACGGGGCCAGCGGCAGGCCGGACAGTTCGGCCAGCCGCTGCGGCGTGCAGCGCAGCGTGTTGACGGTGACACCGCGGGCCGGGGCGGCCGTGCGCGGCGTGAACAGTTCTTCAAAACGGAGGCCGAGCAGCGCGCGCTCGCGCTGTTCAAAAGCGGCAGGGAACGGGAACAAGCGGATCACCTTTTCCGAAAAAGTCGTATAAACGGCCCGCAGGCGGGCAGACTACAGGCGAAGGGACCGGCGGACGGCCCCCGTGAATGGATACTGAAAGGAGCAAAACCATGGCACGCAACGCGAAAAACACGACCAACCAGACCACGAACAACCAGAACTGCACGAACAACACCAACAACACCAACAAAAAGGCGACGGGCGCGCAGAACCGGACCGGCGAGAACAAGGCCAGCCAGAACAAGCAGTGAGACCCTTTTCCCGCGGGCGGGGGCAGGCCCCGCCCTGTACATGGCCGCCTGGCACAAAGCGGCAACGCGGTTTTATTCCGCCTGGCCACCGGCCTGCCAGAGCGCTTCAAACAGTTCGGCGATGCGGTCAAGCTCCCCCTGCAGGTAGAGCCAGCCGAGCAGGCATTCCAGGCCGGTGGAGGCGCGGTATTCCTGCGCGGTGGCATGCTTGGCGACGGTGGCCTTGCTGGCGTTTTTGCCGCGGCGCAGCACGGCGGTCTCAGCCTCGGTCAGCATGGGTTCCAGGGCGGTCAGTTCGCGGAACTGCGCTTTGGCCGAGACATAGCGCGTGGCCGCGCTGTGCAGGCGGCCGGGCTGCAGGCGGGTGGTGGCGACCAGCCGCCCGCGCACAAGCAGCTCCAGCACGGCGTCGCCGACAAACGCCAGCGCCAGCGGCGACATTTCGTGCAGATCGACGCCCGGCGCGGTGGCGGGCAACGCGGCGCCCTGCAAAGGATCAGTAGACATAGTCAAACTCGTACTCCCCGATCTTGATGGTATCGTTTTCCTCCACGCCAAGGCGGACGAGCTCGTCCAGGATGCCCGAATCGCCGAGCTGGGTCTGGAAATACTGCAGGCTTTCGTAGTCCTCGACATTGGTGCCCGCCAGGATGCGTTCGAGCCAGGGGGCGTCCACCGTGAACTCGTGGTCGCCGGTGCGCGCGGCCGTGAACGGGCGCTTGGGCGCGGCGGCGAGGTCGGGGCGGACATATTCAGGCGCAAAGGTCTTGACCGGCGGCAGCGCCTGCAGGCGCTGCCACACAAGCGCGGGCAGGGCGTCGATGCCCTGGAGCGTGGCGGCCGAGATGGGCAGGAAGGTCAGGCCCTTGGCTTCGATGAAAGCGCGGAACTCTTCGACCTGCTCGGGCGCGGCGATGTCGCACTTGTTGCCGAGCACAATCTGCGGGCGCTCGGCCAGTTCGGCGCTGAAGCCCGCCAGTTCGCGGTTGATCTGCTCAAAGTCCTCTTTGGGGTCGCGCCCTTCGCAGCCGGAAACGTCGACGACGTGCAGAAGCAGGCGGCAGCGCTCGACATGGCGCAGAAAGTCGTGCCCGAGGCCGACGCCTTCGGCCGCGCCTTCGATCAGGCCCGGGATGTCGGCGCAGACAAAGCTTTTCTCCTCGCCCACGCGCACGACGCCGAGCACGGGGGTCAGCGTTGTGAAATGGTAGTTGGCGATCTTGGGGCGGGCGGCGCTGATCGTGCTGATCAGCGTCGATTTGCCGACATTGGGGAAACCGATGAGCCCGACGTCGGCAATGACCTTGAGCTCCAGCGTGACGTGCAGATCCTCGCCCGGCAGGCCGGGCTTGGCAAAGCGCGGGATCTGGCGGGTGGGGGTCGCAAAGCGCGCGTTGCCCCAGCCGCCGCGGCCGCCTTTGGCGATGACGACCGGCTCATCACCCGAGATATCGGCAATGACAAGGCCGCTTTCGGCTTCCTTGAGCACGGTGCCGCGCGGCACGCGGATGACGAGGTCCTCGGCGTCGCGGCCTTTCTGGCGCGCGCCGCGGCCGTTTTCGCCGGGCTCGGCCGTATACTTGCGCTTGTAGCGGAAGTCCATCAGGGTGGACAGGTTGTCGTCGGCCACAAACAGGATATCCCCGCCGCGGCCGCCGTCGCCGCCGTCCGGGCCGCCCGCCGCGACAAACTTTTCGCGGTGGAAGCTGACGGCGCCGTCGCCGCCCTTGCCCGCGTGCAGCCAGATGGTGGCGGTATCAATAAAATTGGTGGTAGACATAGTGGCTCCTTGTGTGCGCAAAAGCGCAAAAAAGGAGCGGGCCGTGTGGCCCGCCCCTTGTGTGGTTACTGCTTGACGGTGCAGCGCTTGCGGTCGCGGCCCATGCGCTCGAAATGAACGCGGCCGTCCACCAGGGCAAACAGCGTGTCGTCGCTGCCGATGCCGACGCCCTCACCCGGGTGGATGTGGGTGCCGCGCTGACGGACCAGAATGTTGCCGGCCAGAACGTACTGGCCATCGCCGCGCTTCACGCCCAGACGCTTGGACTCGGAATCACGGCCGTTCTTGGTAGAACCTACGCCTTTCTTGTGTGCCATTGTGTTGTACCTCCTTAGCCGTTGATCGCGGTGATCTCCACCTTGGTGTAGGGCTGACGGTGGCCCTTGCGGACCATGCTGCCCTTCTTGGGACGATAGGTCAGGATGTTGAGCTTCTTGCCCTTGCCGTTCTTGACGACCTTGGCAACGACGGAAGCGCCGTCCACGAGCGGAGCGCCAACCTTGACAGCGCCCTCCTCGCCCACGGCCAGAACCTGATCGAAGGTGACTTCGGTATCAGCCTCAGCGTTCAGCTTCTCGACGTAGACGACGTCGCCGACCTTGACGCTGTACTGCTTGCCACCGGTTTTGATAACTGCGTACATAGTGTTTCCCTCTCTTAAAAAGTCTCGCTGGATGCGGGGCGGCGCCCCCAAAAAGGCGCACTTCTAAAGCCCATACCATGCGGCTTAGTCAGCATACCACATCCGCGCGGCAAAGTCAAGGGGTGCGGCGCTTTTTTTGTGTGATGCTGTGTAAAGTTATCCGCGTGTCAAAACCGCACCGGGTTTTTGACGGAAAAGCCGAGATCCCCGGCCGTTTTGGGCGCGGCGGCCTGCACGGTGTTGAGCATGAGCATCGCGCGGGTCATGAGGCCCACGCCGCCGGGCACCGGCGTGATGTAGGAAGCGATTTCGGACACGGGGGCAAAGTCAACATCGCCGTGCAGCTTGCCGTCCGCGCCGCGGTTGATGCCGACGTCGATGACGACCGCGCCGGGCTTGACCATATCGGCCGTGATGAACCCGGCTTTGCCGACAGCCGCAATGAGGACATCGGCCGTGCGGCAGACGGCGGCAAGGTCCCGCGTGTGCGAATGGCAGACCGTGACCGTCGCGTTTTTCTGCATCAGCAGCAGCGCCGCCGGTTTGCCGACGATGTTCGAGCGGCCGACGACAACGGCGTGTTTGCCGTCCAGGTCGACCCCGGCCGCCTCGATCATACGCAGGCAGCCCGCCGGGGTGCAGGGGGCGAAGCAGGGCTCGCCGTTGAGCAGCCGCCCGGCGTTGACCGGCGTGAAGCCGTCGACGTCCTTTTCCGGCGGGATGGCCTCGATGACGGCGGCCGGGTCGATATGGCGCGGCAGCGGCAGCTGCACCAGAATGCCGTGCACGGCGCTGTCCGCCGCCAGCGCCCCCAGGCGGGCGAGCAGCTCGGCCTGGGTCGTCCCGGCGGGCAGGCGGATGACGCGGCTTTCGATGCCGCAGGCTTCGCAGTCGTTCGCCTTGCCTCGCACATAGACCTGGCTGGCCGGGTCGTCGCCGACCAGCAGCACCGCCAGGCAGGGCGTGATGCCGTACCGCTCCTGCAGAAAGCGCACCGCCTGCGCGGCGCATGCCTTGACTTCGGCGGCGAGAATTTTACCGTCAATGATCTTCGCGCTCATCGTCATCCTCCTTTTCTTCCGGGGCTGTCTGGGGGTCCGCTTCCGGCCCGGCGGGCTGGGCCGGGGCGCTTTCCTCCGGCGTTGGGGCCGGGGCGTCCAGGTCGAGCGCAGCCAGGCGGCGGTCCATATCCGCCGTGGCGGCGGCGAATTCCCTGTGCGGGGCCGAGGCAGGCAGGCTTTCCGGCGCAAAACGCGCCCCGGCCTGTTTGAGCTTTTTGAGGTCGCTGACCGCCAGCGTGACCTGCAGCGCGCGGCCTTTGGATCTTTGCAGCCCATAGACAAGCAGCACGGCGGCCGCCGCGACCGACACGAGCGCCACAAGCTGGCTGAAGCGCAGGTCGGTGCCGCCGATGAGCAGCGAATCAGTGCGCAGGCCCTCGATCCAGTAGCGGCCCAGGCCGTACCAGATCACATAGAGCAAAAACAGCTGGCCGTTAAAGCGGCGGCGCTTCATATAGAAAAACAGCGCCAGGAACCCGGCCAAACACCACAGGCTTTCATAGAGAAAGGTCGGGTGCACGGGCAGGCTGGGGTCGACCGTGACGCCCTGCGCGGCCAGCGTGGCCTGCACGCTGGCAAGGTAGTTCTGCGTGCCTTCGCTGAACATGCCCCAGGGCAGCGTGGTGTTGGTGCCGAAGGCTTCCTGGTTGACAAAGTTGCCCCAGCGGCCGATGCCCTGGCCGATCAAGAAACCCATGCCGACGGCGTCGAACAGCGGCAGCAGCGGGACCTGCCGCCAGCGCGCGGCCAGCCCGCCGAACAGAAACGCGCCGATGATCGCGCCATAGATGGCGATGCCGCCCTGGCGGATGTCGAGCATCTGCCACAGGGAATCATATTCAAAGGGGGCCATGGCGACATAGGCGATGCGCGCGCAGACGATGCCCATGACCGTACCGATGGCGACGACGTCGACGAGGCGGTCGGCGTTTAAGCCGAAATCCGGCGCAAAGTGGAAAGCGAACGCCATGCCGAGCACGAGCCCGAGCGCAATGAGAACGCCGTACCAGTAGATGTTGAACCCGCCGAGCGAAAGCGCGACGCGGTCGACGGTGAATTCCAGCCCCAGGCCGGGGAACTGAACATGAAAGATCGTATCCATACAGGTTTTACCTCTCTTGCGCCGCGGGCGCATCTTGCTGCGGGCGGATCTCGACATAGGCGGCGTTTTCCTCGCGCAGCATCGTCTGCAGCGCCTGGTCGGCGTCCGCAACGGTCAGGGCGGCCAGCGCGTCCAGAGACTGCGCCAGCGTGTGGCCGCGCAGGTGGGCCATGGCCATGCTTTCGGCCGTGCCGTCCACGTCCTCGAGGTTGGAGAGCATCTCGCCGTACAGCTGGTTTTTGACCAGCGTGAACAGCTCCGGGTCTACGCCTTGTGCGCGCAGGCGGGCGATCTCGGCGCGGACCATATCGGCCACGGCGCGCGGGGTCTCGCTTTCGCCGGTAAACGCGATGACGCAGGCGCCGTCCACCAGGCAGGCGGCGTCGCCGCTGAACTCCGGGTTGACGAGCGCTTCGTCGTACAGTTTGCGGTAGAGGTCGGTCAGGCCGCCGCAGACAAGGTCGGGCAGCAGTTCGGCCAGCAGCTCGCGGCGCAGATCGCCGCGGGCGACGGGCTGCTCGCGGTAGCCGAGCGCAAAGCAGGGCTTGTTGACCGGCATCGTGAAGGTCAGCTCCCGCTGCGGGGGCTGCGTTTCGGCCGCCTGCGGCGCGCGCGCCACGGCGTGCGGGGCGGCGGGCGTGTCGAGCCCGGCGCGGCGGCAGGCGGCGACGGCCTCCTCCAGCGTGATGCTGCCCGCCACGGCCAGCACCATGTTGGCCGGGCGGTAGAAGGCGTCGGTACAGGCGTAGAGCAGCTCGGGCGTGAGCTGCGCGATGCTCTGGACCGTGCCGGCGATGTCGTCCCGGATCGGGTGGCTGCGGTACAGGCAGCGGAACAGCCCGGTCAGCAGCCGCCAGTCGGGGTTGTCATCGTACATTTTGATCTCCTGGCCGATGATGCCCTGTTCCTTGGCGATGGTCTCTTTGGTGAACCAGGGGCGGCCGACCATGCCGAGCAGGATGTCGAGGTTTTTGTCGGTCTGGTCGGTGGCCGTGAAGATATAGCAGGTGGAATCAAAGCTCGTGAACGCGTTGGCCGAAGCGCCGGTTTGGGCGTAGAGGTCAAAGGCGTCGCCCTGCTCCGATTCAAACATCTTGTGCTCGAGGAAGTGGGCGGTCCCGGCCGGGACCGTGACGGCGCGGCCGTCCAGCGTAAAGGCACGGTCGATGGAGCCGAAGGCCGTGACATAGGCGGCGTGGACGGTGCTGTAGTCCGGCATGGTGCGGCAGAGCACGGTCAGGCCGCTGGGCAGCGTGACCTGCTCGCAGCGGGCGGCGGCCGCCGCGGGGCGTTGTTCGCTCATGCTTGTCCCCCTTTCTGCTGGCCGGTCACGGCGTAGCAGACCGAATAGTGGTACCCGGCCAGCAGCTCGCGCACCTCGTCCGCCTTGATGGCGCTGACCAGCACGCGGCCGTAAGCGGGCGGGGCCAGCGGTTCGTCGCGCACGATCTGGCCATAGTACCAGCTCTCAATGCCCGAAAGGCTGTCGCCGAGCGCGTCGAGACCCGACAGCAGGCTGCGGCGGCTGTTCTCCATCTCCTCCTCGGTGATGGGGCCGCGGCGCAGGTCGTCGAGCTCTTTCAAAATGGCGGCCTCGGCCTCGGCTTCACGGCCGGGCTCGACGCCGGAATCCACCATCATCACGCCGGTGGCGCGCAGCGCGGTCGCGCCGCAGTAGTAGCACAGGCTCTGCTTTTCGCGCACGTTGCGGAACAGGCGGCTGGTGGTGGAACCGCCGAACACCGACATCGCCATGCGCAGCAGGTTGATGGAGGGCAGGTCCTCCGGCGTGCCGGTCGTAAACAGCATGCACAGCTTGGCCTGGGTCAGCCCGGGGATTTCCTCGCGGTAATGGCGCGGTTCCGCGGCCGGCATGGCCATGGCCCCGGCAAAGAGCTGCGGCGCGCGCGGCACCTTTTCCAGCGCGCACAGCAGGCGTTCGGCCACGTTGGCGGCGTCGGCCCCCTGCACCATCACGTCGATGGCCGCCGTGCGCAGGATGCGGTCATACTCGGCCTTGAGGGTCTGCGGCGTGACGGCGGGCAGGTCGGCGCGGTAGCCGCCGAGCTCGATGCCCGCGGGCGAATCGCCGTAAAAGCGGCGGCGGGCCTGGCGCACGCAGTACAGGCGCTTGTTGTTGAACTCGGCCTGCAGGCGGCGGTCGAGCGTCTCTTTTTCAATGCGCACGGCCTCGGGGTCAAAGGCGCCGTCCACCAGATAGGGGTCAAAGACGACGCCGAAGGCAATGTCCGCATATTCGCGGGTGAGGTCCTCGCCCGCAAGGGCGAAGCGGTCCTTGATGCCGCAGATGTCGACGGTCAGCACACGGTCGATGCCCGCGGTGCCGAGGTCCACCCCAAGGTCGGCCCCATAGAGGCGGGCCAGCTTGCGGGAGAGCGCGGTCATATCCGGGCATTGGGCGTAGCCGCGCTCCAGCACGAGCGGCAGCACGGCGGCGTCGGTGGCCGAACGGCGCAGCGCCGCATAGCGCAGGTGGATGGTAATGCGGCAGCGGTTGAATTTATCGGCATCCAGCGTGGTCAAAAACACGCCGGGGGCCAGTTGCTTGCGTTCAAACAAAGGGCGTTTCCCTCCCGATGCATTTCGTTGTGTCAAGAGCGCGGCCGCACGGCGGCCGCAAACCACATTATACGCCGTCCGGCGCGGGTTGTAAATCGGCCGTTTCGGGCTGCACGGCGCGGAAATAGGCGCAGCTTTGGGCGGCGGCCGTCGTGATGAGATCCGCCAGCGCCTGCAGCGAGCTGAACTTGCGCACCGGGCAGAGGTATTTGTGGAACTCGAGCGTGGGGTTCTGCCCGTAAACGTCGCCGGAAAAACCCGGGACATAGGTTTCGCAGCTGACCGGCGCGCCCGCCGCCTCGACGGTGGGGCGGCGGCTGATGCCGGTGGCGGCGGGCCACCAGCGGCCCTGCAGGCGGATGCGAGTCAGGTAGACGCCGCAGCAGGGCTGCAGCGTGCCCGCGGGATAGTTCTGGTTGATGGTGGGCGTGCCGAGGCGGCTGGTGCCGATGCCCCTGCCGTGGCGCACGGTCCAGTCGATGGCATAGGGCGCGCCGAGCATTGCGTTGGCGTCGTCCAGGCGGCCTTCCTCCAGCGCGGCGCGGATGCGGGTCGACGAGACGGTACGGCCGCCGTACTGCGCCATCTCGACGACGGTGACGGCGATGCCGTGCGGCGCGCACAGCGCCCGCAGGCGCTCGACATCGCCCGCGGCACGCGCGCCGAAGGTGAAGTTGTCGCCGCAGAAGACCGCTTTGGCCGCAAAGCAGCCGACGAGCACCTGTTCGACAAAATCTTCCGGCGTCAGCGCGCAGAACGCCGCAAACGGCGGGGCCAGAATTTCCCGGGCGCCCAGCTCCGCCATGCGGCGGTATTTTTCGCTGCGGGAGAGCAGCCGCCCGCCCTTGAGCGTGTTGCCTTCGGCCAGCTCAAACGTGAACACGGCCGGCGTCAGGCCGGCGCGGCGGGCGGCGGCCACGGCCGCGCCGATGACCGCGCGGTGGCCGAGATGGACGCCGTCAAAGTAGCCGAGCGCCACGGCGCTGCCGCGCGGCGCCGCAATGGGGCGCAGGGTATCGGTGATATGCGGGGATGCAGAGCGCATGGCGTTTTCAGGTCCTTTCACAGAACAGTTTTTCCACCCGCAGCACGCCCGCCTCCACAACGGCAAGGCCGAGGAAGGCCCCGGCGCCGTCATAGACGCGGTAACGGCCGTCCGCCGCGGGGTAGCGGCTGGTGGGGCAGCCGTTGAACAGATGGGTGCGGGCGGTTTCCCCCACCGTGAGCGCAGGCAGGGCGGCAAACGCCGTGTCGACGCCGAGCACCCAGCCGTTTTCCGCAAGCGTTCCGTTTTCGGCGGCGGCGAGGATCTCGGGCAGCGGGTGGCACTGGTCCAGCGTGTACGGCCCGGCCTGGGTACGGCGCAGCGTGACCATGGCCGCGGGCAGGCCCAGCGCCGCGCCGATGTCCTCAAACAGCGTGCGGATGTAAGTGCCTTTGGAGCAGCGCACGCGCAGCGTGTAGTCGCCGGGGGCGGGGCTGCCGAGATAGTCGATGGCGTGGACCGTAACGGTGCGCGGCGTGCGCTCGACCGTGCGGCCCTGGCGCGCCGCTTTGTACAGCGGCTGGCCGTTCACCTTGACGGCCGAGTACATCGGCGGCAGCTGGCTGATCGGCCCGGTAAAGCGGGGCAGCACGGCGCGCAGCTCGGCTTCGCCCGCCGTGACGGGGGCGGTGCACAAAACCGTGCCGGTCAGATCGCCGGTGTCGGTCGCCACCCCCAGGCGCAGCGTGCCTTCGTAGGTTTTATCATGGTCCGGCTGGCGGTCGGCCGCCGCGGTGGCGGCGCCGATAAGTACAACGAGCACACCGGTGACCATAGGGTCCAGTGTGCCCGTGTGCCCCAGCCGGCGAACGCCCAGTGCCCCGCGCAGCTTGGCCAGCACATCGAAGCTGGTCCAGCCCGCGGGCTTATCCACCGGTAAAATGCCGTTTCGCAGGTTGGTCATATCTGTTTGCCTTTCGTTGCCGTTTATTCAGTTCCGCTCCAGCAGGCCCCAGCGCTCCAGCTCCTTGCGCACCTCTTCCAGGATGGCAAAGCGCGCAATGTCCAGGTTGCCGCTGATCTCGCAGCCCGCAGCGCGGGAATGGCCGCCGCCGCCCAGATGCCGCGCGATGGCGCAGGCATCCACGGTGCCGGAGGTGCGGATGCTGATCTTGTAGCTGCCGTCCTTCTGCTGGCGCAGCGTGAGGCCGACCTCCACGCCCTCGATCGAGCGGGGCAGGCTGGTCAGGTCCTCGAGCTCGGCCCCCGGCACGCCGGAGGTCACGATCTGGTCCCAGGTCAGGTAGATCATGGCGCAGCGGCCGTCGAAGAAGTATTCGAGGCTTTCCAGCGCGATGCGCTCGATCTCCAGCCGCGCGCGGGAGCGGGATTCAAACAGGCGCGCGTTGAGCCTTTCGACGTCGGCCCCGGCTTCGATCAGGTGCGCGGCCACCTGGTGGGTGCGCGCGGTGGTGCTGGCGAAGCGGAAGCAGCCGGTGTCGGTGGCGATGCCGGTATACAGGCAATCGGCGATGGACGCGTCGATCGGCACGCCCATGTCGGAGATGACCCCGGCCATGACCTCGCAGGCGGCCGCCGCGCCGGGGTCAAGCAGCGTTTCGTAGGCATAGCCGCTGTTGGAGGCATGGTGATCGATGCACAGCTGCACATGTTCGGCGTACTTCTGCACATTGTTGCGGTCGCCGAACAGCTGGATGCTGGCCACGTCCACCGCCACCACAAAGGCGGGGGTGAAGCTCTGGTCAAACTGGCGCAGCTCCATGTAATCATACAGGCTGGGGATGGGGTCGCTGCAAAGGATGGCGGCGTTTTTGCCCAGCGCCTTGAGCGCCAGATACAGCGCCCCCGCACAGCCGATGGTGTCCCCGTCCGGGTTCTTGTGGCAGAGGATGAGGATATCATCTGCCGAACGCAGGCGCAGGACGGCGGTCTTGCGGTCCACTGACTCTGTCATAACATACCTCTTTTCCCGCGGCGGTTGCCGGTCAACGATCTTGTAGGCGCAGGTCTTACGCCTCGGGCTCGCCTTTGTCCAGGCCGCGCAGCACTTCGTTGATGTGCGCGGCGTAGGCGGCCCCGTCGTCCTCCACAAAGACATAGCGCGGCGCTTTGCGGATGTGCATGCGGCGGCTGACCTCGGTGCGGATGTGGCCGCTGGCCTGGTTCAGCGCCTTGACCACCGGCGCGCTGCCGCCTTCGCGCCCCATGACGCTGATGTACACCTTGGCGACATCGAGGTCGGGGGTGACGTCCAGGCGGGTTACGGTCAGCAGGCCGCCGGTGATGCGCGGGTCCTTCATCGCGCCGATGATGGCGATGAGTTCCCGCTTCATGTCCTGGGCCATGCGGCCCTGGTTTTTGGTTGGCATGATCTTCCCCTTTGTATCAGTGCCTGGCGGGCGGCGTCAGGCGTTTCGGCCGGGCGCTGAACGCCAGGCCCCGGGTTGCGCGGCGTCAGTCGCGGTATTCTTCCAGCTTGAAGCACTCGAAGACGTCGCCTTCCTTGATGTCGGAGAACTTCTCGAGCGTGATGCCGCATTCGAAGCCTTCGGCCACTTCCTTGGCGTCGTCCTTGAAGCGCTTGAGAGAGGCGATGGCGTCCTCGGTGATGACGATGCCGTCGCGCACCAGGCGCAGCTTGGCGTCGCGGGTGATCTTACCGCGGGTGACGCGGCAGCCGGCGACGGTTCCGACCGAGGAGATCTTGTAGACCTGGCGCACCTGCGCTTCGCCGAGGGCGACTTCGCGGATCTTGGGCGCGAGCATGCCCTTCATGGCGTCGGTGACGTCGTTGATCGCGTCATAGATCACGCGGTACATGCGCATCTCGACGCCGGTCTGCTCGGCCTCGGCCTTGGCGACCGCGTCGGGGCGGACGTTGAAGCCGATGATGATCGCGTTGGAGGCGTCGGCCAGGCTGACGTCGGACTTGCTGATGGCGCCGACGCCCGCATGGATGACGCGCACGCGGACTTCCTCGTTGGAGATCTTTTCAAGGCTCTGCTTGATGGCTTCGGCCGAGCCCTGGACGTCGGCCTTGACGACGATGGGCAGCTCCTTCATATCGTTCTGCGCCATCTGGTCGAACAGGTTATCCAGCGTGACCTTGGTGTAGGCGGCGAACTGCTTCTCCTTGGCCTCGTTGGTGCGCTTGTCGGCCAGTTCGCGGGCCAGGCGCTCGTCCTCGACCGCCTCGAAGATATCGCCCGCGGTGGGTACTTCGGTCAGGCCGGTGATCTCGACCGGCATGGACGGGCCGGCTTCGCTGATATCCTGGCCTTTGTCGTTGCGCATGGTGCGCACATGGCCGACGGCGGTGCCCGCGATCAGGCAGTCGCCGCGGCGCAGCGTGCCGTTCTGGACAAGCAGCGTGGCCACGGGGCCCTGGCCCTTGTCGAGCCGGGCTTCGACCACGGCGCCCTTGGCGCGGCGGTTGGGGTTGGCCTTGAGCTCCATGACCTCGGCTTCCAGCGCGATGCGCTCGAGCAGGTCGGAAATGCCCATGCCGGTGATGGCCGAAACCGGGATGCAGGCGACGTCGCCGCCCCAGTCTTCGGGCACGATCTCGTACTTGGTCATCTGCTCCTTGACGCGCTCGGGGTTGGCGGTCGGCTTATCCATCTTGTTGATGGCGACGATGACCTTGACCCCCGCCGCCTTGGCGTGGTTGATGGATTCGATGGTCTGCGGCATGATGCCGTCGTCCGCCGCCACGACCAGCACGGCGATATCGGTCATGTTGGCGCCGCGGGCGCGCATGGCGGTGAACGCCTCATGGCCCGGGGTATCCAGGAAGGTGATGACGCTGTCGCCGGTCTGCACCTGGTACGCGCCGATGGCCTGGGTGATGCCGCCGGCCTCGCCCGCGGTGACGTTCGTTTTGCGGATGGCGTCGAGGATGGAGGTCTTGCCGTGGTCGACGTGGCCCATGACCACGACGACGGGCGGGCGGGCGCGGAGATCTTCGGCCGCGTCCTCCTCCTGGGTGAACAGGCGCTCCTCGATCGAGACATGGACCTCATGCTCGACCTTGGCGTGGAACTCCTCGGCCACGAGGGCGGCGGAGTCGAAATCGACCATATCGGAGGCGGAGTGCATCTCGCCCATCTGCATGAACTTGGCGACAACCTTGGCGACGTTCTGCTTCAAGCGGGTGGCGAGTTCGCCGACCGAGATTTCGTCCGGGATGGAGATCTTCAGCTGCGCGTTGCGGGCCTTTTCCAGCTGGATGCGCTGCAGGCGCTCGGCCTCGGTCTCGCGGCGGCGCTGGTAGGGGTTGCGGCCCTTGTTGCGGTTCTGGAACTTCTGCTTGTTGCCCACCGGCTGCTTTTTGCGCTTGGCAGGCATGTTGCGGCTGTCGGCCAGATCGTCGTAGCGGGCGCTGAACTTGTCGACGTTGACATCGACGGTGCGGGTGTCGACCTGCACCTGGGCGCGGTTGACCTGCACCTGCTCGGTGGCGACAGGTTTCTGGATGCCGCTGTCCGCCGCGAGCTCGCGCATGGTGACGACCTTTTCCTTGCGGCGTTCGGCCGGTTTGTCCTGCTTGTGCGGGGCCTGCGGCTTTTTGGGCGCTTCGGCCGGTTTGGCCGCCTCTTTGGCCGGGGCGGGGGCTTCCGCCTTCTTTTCTTCCTTCTTTTCGGCCTTCTCTGCCTTTTTGGGGGCGGGCTTGGCTTCCGGCTGCTTGCCGGAGGCCAGATACTCGTCCAGGCTTTCGACGGCGGTCTCGCGGGTCAGCGCTTCGAGCAGGCCGTTGACCTCGCTTTCCTCAAACGTGCCGCCGGGTTTGCGGGTTTCGCCGGTCAACGCGGCGACGGTGTCAATGGCACGTTTGGCGGTGATGCCGAAGTCCTTGGCGACATCGGCGATTTTATACTTAAAATCCATGAACTTTCCTCCTTATCGGGTCCTGGCGCTGCTGAACGGGCAAAGCCGGGGTTCAGGCGCTCCCCAGGTAGTTGGCGCACAACCGCGCAAGGTTCGCTTCGGTCACTGCAAAAACAGCGGCGGGCCTGGGGGTCAGCGTGGCCAGCTCCTCGCCGGTCAGCGGCATGACCTCGCAGGCGACAGCGCCCTGGCAGGTATCCATCATATGCTGGGCGGTGCGGGGGCTGGCGTCTGCGGCCAGCAGCACCAGGCTGACCTTGCCGCGCAGCACGGCTTCCGCCACACGGTCGTACCCGTACAGCAGCTTGCCCGCTTTGCGACACAGCCCCAGCGCGCCCAACAAGCCGGAAGACTCATTGTGCATCGTCCACCGCCTCCTTTGCCTGTTGTTCGGCGCAGGCGATCTGCTGCGCCAGACGGGCGTAGACCTCCTCGGGCACGGGCTGGTCCAGCGCGCGCTCCAGGCGTTTGGCCTTGCGGGCCTTGGCAAGACATTCTGCCGCCGGGCACAAATACGCCCCGCGGCCGGACTTTTTGCCGGTCAGGTCCACGCCGATCTGCCCATCCGGGCTGCGAACGATGCGCACAAGCTCGCGCTTGGGGCGCTGGGCGTTACAGCCCACACAGCGGCGCACCGGGATTTTTTTCTGTCGTTGCTGCTGCAAAGCGAAACCTCTTTTCCGGGAAAATAGACGGGCGGAGGCGGTTGTTATTCTTCCTCGCCGTAATAGCCCGATTCGGGGCGGATGTCGATGTTATAGCCGGTCAGGTGGGCGCACAGGCGCACGTTCTGGCCCTTGTTGCCGATGGCCAGGCTGAGCTGGTGGTCGGGCACGGTGACGCGGCAGCTCCGGGTCTCGCCGGGCAGCAGCTCGACCTTGACGACCTTGGCCGGGCTGAGCGCCGCCGAGATAAAGGCGGTGATGTCCTCGCTCCAGCGGATGATGTCGATCTTTTCGCCGCCGAGCTCGGAGACGATCTTCTCCACACGGGAGCCGTGCGCGCCGATGCACGCGCCGACCGGGTCGACGTTGGGGTCCTTGCTGTAGACGGCCATCTTGGTGCGGGCGCCGGCCTCGCGGGCGATAGCCTTGACTTCGACGGTGCCGTCGTAAATTTCGGGCACTTCCAGCTCGAACATGCGCTTGACAAGCCCCGGGTGGGTGCGGCTGATCGTGATGCGGGGGCCGCGCTCGGTGGCGAGGACGTCGACGACATAGACCTGCACGACCTGGCCTTCGGTGAAGGTCTCGCCGGGGACCTGCTCGTTGCGGGGCAGCACGGCGCTGCCGCCCTTGCCCAGGTCGAGCACGATGTTGCCGCGCTCGGGGTCGAGAGAAACGACGGTGGCCGAGATGATCTCATGCGCGCGGGACTGCATCTCGTTGTACTGCAGGCTGCGCTCGCCTTCGCGCAGGCCCTGGCGGATCACATGCTTGGCGGTCTGGGCGGCGATGCGGCCGAATTCCTTGGTTTTGAGCGGGGTGATCAGACGCTGGCCGACCTTGTAGGTCTTGCGCACGCGGCGGGCGTCCTCCAGGCTGACCTGGGTGTGGGGGTTCTCGACCTCCTCCACGATATCCTGGGCCAGGCTGGCGCGGAAAGCCCCGGCGGCGGGGTCGATGTCGACGATGACGTTGTCGTCCTCGACCTCATAGTCCTTCTTGACGGCAATGACGATGGCGGCCTTGATCTTTTCGATCAGGTAGTCCTCCGGCAGGCCGCGCTCCTTTTCCAGCGCAGCGAGTGCCTCAAAGAATTCGTTGTTGGTTGCAGTAGCCATTTGTCCGGTTTCCTCCCAAATGTAGTTTCAGATATCGCGGTCGATGCCGCCGGGGTCATAAACTTTTTTGTCTCAGCCAAAAAGATCTTCGTCGTCGCAGAGCTTGACATAGCCCGCCGCCTTGAGCGGGAACGTGACGGGGCCTTCGGCTGTGTTCAGCGTAACGGCGCCTTCGGCAAGGCCCTGCAGCGTGCCTTCCAGCTCGCGGCGGCCCTGCTCGTCGGGGCGGATCAGGCGCGCGGCGCATTTCTGGCCGGTCAGGGCCGCGAAATGCTCCGGGCGGGTCAGGCGGCGGCCAAGGCCGGGGCTGCCCACCTCAAGGTAATAGCTCTGGTCGATCGGGTCCGCCGCGTCGAGCAGCGGGTCGATCGCGCGGGAGACCGCCTCGCAGGTGTCGGTGTCCAGCGGTTCGTCGCGGTCGATGAGAACGCGCAGGAACCAGTCCGGACCTTCTTTTTCAAAGCGCACGTCCCACAGGCGCAGGCCCATGCCCTCCACGACCGGGCGCACCAGCGCTTCCACCGCGGCGGCCGCGCCGCCCGGGGCCTGATGTTTGGCTTTTGCCATGGCAGCCTCCCTTTTCGCTTATTACAAAAAGAAAGCGGACCTGGCGGCCCACTTTCCATACAAACATCATCGAACAGTAAGAATATAGCACAACGCAGCGGAAAATGCAAGCTTTTTTCGCGATTTTCGGCCCCGGGCGGGCGAAAAAGGCGTCCAATGCCGCAGCGCGCGGCCCGCCGGGAAGAGCGGGACCGCACGCCGCGGCACTGAGAAAGGAAAGAATAGGGTGTCTTTTCAAAAGGCGGCGCGGGGGCTCACACAGCGGCAAGCAGGTCCGCGGCCTGGGCTTCCAGGTGGGAGATCAGCGCGTCGAGCTCGGCTTGGGCGATCCAGGCGCCGCAGGGCTCCATCTCCAGCTCGCTGCCGGTGACGGGGTCGCGCCAGAGGCAGCGCAGCAGGTCGCCGTCCTCGTCATAGAAATCCTGATAGACGAGTTCGGGCGCGGCGGCGGGGTCCGGCGTGCCTGCGCGCAGCGTGACAAGGATGTACTGGTCGCTGTTGCGGCGGTACACGGCGGACTGGCTCACGGCAGGCAGGGCCCAGTCCAGCACGCCCGTGCCGTAGTCTTCGTCCTCCGCCAGCGGGCGGGCCGCCACCCAGTCCTGCGCAAAGGGCAGGGTGCGGATGTCGGTCTCGTACCCGGCGCACTGCCAGGTATAGCTGCCGACCGCGCGGGGCAGCGGGCTCTGCGGGCGGGCGTCCCAATCGGCATAGGCGGTGTGGTAGCGCACGAGGTAACGGTCGCGCCCGGCCACGGCCACCATGTACTGGCCGTCCTGCAGCCCGGCGGCCTGCGCCTGTTCGAGCAGCTCTTTCTGCAAGGCCAGCGTCGACAGCGCGGGGGCGGCTGCGGTCCCTTCAGCTGCGGCGGGCGCGGTGTCAAGCGGGCAGACTTCGGCCGTGGTGTCGTAGGGTTCGCCAAAGTCCTGCCAGGCGCAGTTGGTACAGGCGCGCACATGCTGCCACTTGATGCGCACGGTGGCGTCCTGCCCGTCCGCGCCGTGGGCGCAAGGGGTCGCGGCCAGCGTTTCGCGGCTGACGCAGTGTTCATAGGTCAGCACCCAGCCCGCGCCGCAGGACGGGCAGAGCTCGGACGTGACGGCGGCCCGGGCCGGGACGGCGGCGGCCAGCAGCAGCGCCGCGGCGGCCAGCAGCAGGACCGGCAGACGGCGCAGGGCATGGGCTGTGCGCGGCAGGGTACGGTTCATAAAGCTGGCCTCCTTCCGGCGGGCGTGCACCGCCTGACGATACTTGATACCATCTGAGGCCAGTATACCATATTTCGACGCTGAAGGGCCAGTTTTTTCCGGGTTTTCCGCGCATTTTCAGCGCATCGCACAAGGCGGGGGCCGGTGGCATTGGGCAAAACGCCGGAAGGAGCCGGGTTGCCCCGGAGACACCGCGGCGGGTGTGAACGCCCGCCCTGCAAGCCGGGGAAAACACGGCGGCCGACCGGGGCGCCTGCGGCGGGGCGAAGGCCCGCGGGCGGATATGGAATCCGCCCCTGCAATTCAAGGGGTGGATGGGCGGGCAAAAGGGTCGGCGGCCGGGCGGCTCACTGCCCGGCGGGGGCGGCGGGGCGGGGCTTGCGCTTTTTCTCGATCTGGTATTTGACGGCGGATTCAAGCAGCATCAGGCCGAGCGTCCAGAGCACATAGGTAGTCATTATGTCCCCTTGCTGGCGGAACAGGCCGGTGCTTCCAACGCCGGAAAAGAAGCTCCGGCCGGAGACCGTGACCTCGCTTTTCCCCAGGAAATCCCGCTTGGTAAAGGTGTATACCTCCACATCGTCCGGGATGAGGGTGTCGGTGCCTTTTTCGATCTTGTAGCGCGGCAGAAGCAGGTTCCATTCGATGCGGACGGCGTGGGTCTCCCCGGCGCTGTTGCGGTACAGCACCCAGCTCGGGTCGCTCTGGCCGCGCATCAGACCGGCCTGGGTCGGCATGGCTCCCGCGATGCTCCGCACATCGCAGTTGCTGAAATACGGCAGAGCCTCCAGCCGGTCGGGCGTGAGCGGCGCGGGGTGGGTGTGGATAAAGAGCGCCTGAAACGCCAGCACGAGTAAGAAGTTGGCCAGCGCCAGCAGCGGCCAGCGCAGGATCAGCAACGGCGAAGCCGGGTTGCCTTTTTTGACCTTGACCATTGGCCGGTCGTCTTTGCGGCCGGTTTCACGTTTTTCGTTCGACATAAGATCACCGCCTTCTTTTTATTTGCGCCGGGGGCCGGGCGCCCCCGGAAACATCCTTCTTTTAATTATATTGTAAAGCAGGCTGCGCGGCATGGCAACCAAGAAACGGCAAAGAGACGGGCAAAAACAGCAAAGATTTGGCAAAGACCCGCCGCCCGCTTTGCGGTTTTGCCCCTTTGTTGATAAAGACGGGCAGCCCCCTGTTTTTGTGACAGAAAACCGGCAAAAAATTGAACTGTTTTCAAAAAACGTCGCATTGCACAAAACAGCCGCCCGGAACCGTGCGCAGTGCACAATCCCGGGCGGCCGGTTTATCCAGTTCCTGCGGGGCGATGGCTGCGGCAGCCGGATATGCTCGGCGGCGGTGGCGGCAAAAGCTGGCGGCGCGGCGCAGGCGGCTTATACCTGGGCTGCCCAATCCCGCAGAGCTTCGGCGTTCTGCTGCACATAGCTGGCCAGCCACGCGGCGGCGCTCCGTTCGCTGATGCGCATCTGCTGCAGTTCTACCGCCAGCCCGCTTTCCGGGTCATACCAGGTTAGCATAAACGCTTCCCCGTCTGTGCCATACCGGGCGTACAGATCCACGCCGTCCGCGTTCAGCGCTTCCCCGACCGGCTGCACGGCCGCGCGGGAAAGGGACAGCGTAAAGTATGTAACCCCATTCCGGCCGTAGCTGGCGCAGACGTTCGCCTGCGGCAGGGTCCAGCCCAGCACGTCGCCGGCTGCACCCTGCTCGAAGTCATTCAGGGCGCGGGCGGTGACCGTCATTTCGGGGTTCTCGATCCACAGCAGGGCCGCGACGCTTTCGCTGCCCGCCTGCCAGGTATAGTCCCCGTATTCCTGCGGCGTCAGCGCGGCCCCGCCCCAGGCGGTGTAGTCCGCAACGACGGGGGTATATTGCACCAGGTACAGCGTGCGGTTATGTTCGCCGATCATAAACTGCCCGGCCGTAAGCCCGGCCTGCTGCGCCTGGGCGTACAGGTCCTGCTGCAAGTTGAGTTCCGGCGCCTGGTACGGGGCCGCAGCCTGGGCGCCCGGCCGGGGCACCGGGGCGAAATCCAGCGAGCAGCTGGTCTCCACAGCCGCGTAGACCTCCCCCGCTTCGGTATAGCCGCAGTGCGAGCAGGCCTGCACGGGCTGGTAGCGGACGGTTTGCAAATAGTCGGTGGCCGCGGGGTCGCCGTGCGCACAGGGCGCTTTTTCGGTGGTGGTGCGGTCCAGCTGCACCGCCGCCGGTTCCAACAGCCAGCCTGCGCCGCAGGCCGGGCAGGGCGTGAGCGGCTGCGCTTCGGCCGCGGCGGCCGGCAGGGCCAGCACCGCCACAAGCAGGGCCATGACCGCCGCCGTGAGCCGCACGCGCAGCAGTTTGCTGTGTTGGTTCGTGAAGATACGTTTCATATGGGCTCCCTCCTTGTGGGATGGCCGCCGGTCAAAACGGGCCGGCGTATTCCGCGCTGCAAAGCCGTTCGATTTGTGTTACGCAGCGTTTTGGTTTTCCAGCCGGACTGCCAGCTCCCGGTAAACGGCCAGGTCATAGGCGTCAAATTGGACCAGCAGTCCATCTTCGTCCGGCGTGACGCCCCAGGCTTCCATGACGCCCTGCGCGTTCATTTCCCACCGCGTTTTTTGGGGCTCCGGCGTTGGGGTCGCCTGGGAGCAGGCGCACAGTAGCAGAACGGCCGACAGAATATAGCAGCATCGGTTTTTTCATTGTGACCCTCCGATTATGAAACCAAAATGCGCAAGGGCATTGCACTGTTTGCATACTGCACAACCCGTACAATGCCCCCGCTTGTCTATATATGTGTGCCGAACGAGTCGATAGATGCGCATATAAGCGAGCGATTGCGCCTTAGCTCACCAAGTCATACAAGCATTGGATGCGCGTCACATTATACGGGGTACCTCCATCTATCCAGCCACAGGAAGTGCAGGAATAAACCCGCTGCCATTTTTCTTCAATCACGGCATCCTCATAGCCAAAGTGACCGTGCGTACAGCTGACCGTTCCAACCATGTCGGAACTGATCATTTCCGTGTGGCTCACGACCGAGCCGTTGAAACACACCGGGCAAGGTTCGGCACGCCGGGTAACAGCTTCACCGTCAGCTGCAAAAGCGGGAACCGCCATAACAAAACAGGCAGGCCGTCATAACAAGAGCTACTAATTTTTTCATCTTTCGTTACCTCCATTTTACTTGTTAATCTGTTTTCTGTCAGTCATTTTTTCATTGGCATCCCGTTCCCTTCTTTCTTAACAACTTTGTTAACATACGAACGGCCAGCTTGATTCAGCCCGTTGTGGAACCGCTGACCGTTTCGCTTGTACCGTCTGAGTAATAGAAGGTGGCCGAATACTCCAGTCGATAACTTTTGCTGTTGTCAAATGTATATGAGCCGGATGCTGTACAACTGGTATTGCTACTCGAGTTGGAACAAGAACCAACCTTCGTATCCCAAATCCAGCCATCCTCGTACAGTGTTCCCGACACATCAATTCTCGAGACACTTGCGTATGCTTCTGCCGTAACCACATAACTGTTACTTTCTCTCCGAATCCTTCCTTGAATATGCCCATCACCTACATATCGCGATTCTATTCCCAAGGCATAAACAGGAAAGCTCAGCAAAAAAGCAAGCACTATTGCAAACAGCAGCGAGAAACGAATACTCTTTTTCATTGTTTAAATTCCTCCATTACAAAAGTGTAGAAAAGAGACTTTAACTCTCTTTGTCTATATGACGGATAACACATGCCTTTTGTGACAGAATATTCAAGATTTTTATACGTCATTCTAACCAAAGAAAGCGCCCACAATTGTGCATTATCACAATTGTGGGCGCTTTGTCTTATTTGCAACTCTTATTTGATTCCGCTAGCCACTTTTAATATGGTTTCTAGTTCTACATTCCCATGGATTGAGTAGTGTATTTCATCCTTTTCATAGAGCAAATAATAGCTCGTGCTTCCGTCAAAATTTTGGCTTGTTCCCAACATAGCTTCTACGCCATTCAAATCAATCGATTTGTATGTAGTATGCTCGTTGTCAAACAATTCCACTTGACCCTCGGAGCAAATACAATAGCATGTAACAGAATAACCAATACCGTTATCTCGCTCATCGGTGTACTTATGGTAAAAATCCGACCCTGTTGTATAACTGTTCACCTCATCCAGCACAAACCCATCCGGCACATAGTGGTCGGTGAAGCCTGCGGGCAGGCGGAGGTCGGCGGGGGCGGGCTGGCCTTCGGTCTCATAGGTCAGGCGCAGCTCGGCGTCGCCCCACTGCAGCAGGGCGCGGCGCACGGCGTACCGCACTTCGGCGCTGGCGGCCAGCGTGCCCGCCATGAGCAGCACAAACACGGCCGCAACGGCCGCCAGGCGGCGCAGCGGCAGGCGGCGGTGCGGCGGGGCGGTTTTGCGCGCAGCGCGCGCGGCGCGGGCCGCAGCGCGCCGGCGGGCGGCCAGCGTTTTTTTCAGGCGTTTGTCCCAGGCGGAGGTATCCGGATAGAGCTGCGCCAGCTGCCGCGGGCCGGGCAGGGCGGCCAGCTCCCGCCGGGTCTGCTCCCGCAGGGCCTCGGCCAGCAGGGTGTCAAACGCGACAAAACCCGGCGCGGGGTCACGGTTCGTGCGTTCCGGCATCCTGTTCCATCTCCTTCCACAGCAGGGCGCGGCCGCGGTGGATGCGCTGGCGCACGGTGGCTTCCGGCAGGTCCAGCGCGGCGGCGATCTCCCTGTATGTAAAGCCCTGCGCCAGCAGGCGCAGCGGCGCGCCGTAGTGCGGCGGCAGCGCGGCAATGCACTGCATCAGCCGCCCGGCGCTGTCCCGCGCCAGCACGGCGTCCTCCGGCACCGGGGCCGGGTCGGCCTGCGCGGCGTCCGGTTCTGTGGGCAGTTCGCGGCGGCGCAGCAGGTCGATGGCCCGGTTCTTACCTGTAATGACGCACCAGGCGCGCAATGTGTGACCATCTTTTTGTGAAAGTTTTGTGAAATTCTCCGCCAGGCGCAGGAAAACGTCCTGCGTCACGTCCTCGGCCAGCTGTTCGTCCTTCAAAACGCGGCGCGCAATATAGTGGACCAGGCGCTTGTTCTCGTTGTATATGGCGGTAAAGCGCTGTTTTTCCTCGTCGGTGTCCAGCAGCGCCAGGCAGGCGTCCAGCATGTGTCTCTCCCCTTTTACGCGCGGTTCAGGGCGGTCGGCCCGGCTGGTCCGGTCAGTTTAGAACACCCACTCGCCGTTTTCGAAGATGCGCACCTCTTCGCCGTTTTTGCGCACGCCGGTGATGCGGGTGTCGGGCGCGCCGATCATGACGTCCTCGTGGATGGCGGAATCGTTGAGGCCCTTTTCCATCAGCTGGGCGCGGGTCAGCTTGGCCCCGCCTTTGATGTTGGTCGGGTAGCCCGCGCCGAACGCGATGTGGCAGGCGGCGTTTTCATCAAACAGGGTGTTGTAGAACAAAACGCCGCTGCGGTTGATGGGGCTGGAGGCGGGCACAAAGGCAATTTCGCCGATGCGGTCGGCGTTTTCATCGGTCGCAAGCAGTTCGGCCAGCAGTTCGGCGTTTTTCTCGGCCCCATGCTCCACGACCTTGCCGTCCTTGAAGGTGACGTGCCAGCCTTCGATGAGCTGGCCGTTGTAGGCGTAGGGCTTGGTGCCGTACACCGTGCCGTTGACGCGGTCGCGGTGCGGCGCGCAGAAGACTTCCTCGGTGGGGACGTTGGCGATGAACTCGGCCCCGTTTTCGGCCACGCTGGAAGCGCCCTCCCAGGTGGCGTCGTCGGCCAGGCCGATGGTCAGGTCGGTGCCGTTTGCGCTCTGCAGGCGCACGCGGTCAAGGTCCCAGGCGTTGAGCTGGTCGCGGCGGGCCTTGGTTTTGGCGACATGGTCGCGCCAGGCGGCGACGGGGTCGCCGGTGGAGACGCGGCAGACGTCAAAGATCAGCGCCCACAGCTTTTCGACGGCTTCGGCTTCGGGCAGGTCGGGGAAAACTTTTTTTGCCCAGCCCGGCGCGGGCACGGCCACCACGCACCACTGGATGCGGTCGTTCATCGTGTATTCCTGCCAGGGCTTGAGGAAGTTGCTGCGCGCAAGGTTGACACGGTTGAGCTTGCCCGCGTCCAGCCCGGCGAAGGCTTCGGGGTCTTCGGCATGGATGGCCAGGGTGCAGCAGCCGTCGGGGTCCTCGGCATAGTCGAGCCAGCTGCGCAGCTCGTAGGGTTTGAGGTCGCACAGGTCGGCCTCGGCGCCGTTTTCCATGCGGATGCGGGCGAGCTTTTCGTCCTGCCAGCGCACGACGACCTCCTTGGCGCCCGCCTCGTAGCCCGCTTTGGCGCAGGCGTGGGCGAACTCCGGCATGGTGACCGGGCAGCGGATGATAAAGGTCTGGCGCGGGCGCACGTTGACACCCACCTTGACGATGAAATCGGCGTAAAGCTGCAGATAGGTCTGGTTCATGGTTATATCTCCTTTGCGTTTGCAAATTTATTGTTTAGTATACACCATTTGGCGGCAAAACAAAAGGGCGGGCCGGCTGCCGCCGGGGAGATCCCGGCGGCAGGGGCACGCCCTTATCATAGAGTTCAGAGTGAAGAGTTTAGAGTGAAGAGTTTAGAGTGAAGATTTGGTGGAGCGCCGCCTGCGGGCGGCGCAAAATGACGCCGACTTTGCCAACTTTTGCGCAGGGCGCAGGCTTTTATTCCACCATCATGTCCGCGGCTTTGTAGAGGTCGCCGCAGCTCATGCAGACGACGAGGTCGCCTTTTTTGGCGTTGGCTTTGACCCAGGCGGCGGCGCTTTCCAGCCCGTCGACCACGACGCTGCCCGGCACTTTGGCGGCCAGGTCCGCGGTGCTGACGCTGCCGTCGTCCACTTCGCGGCTGCCCATGATCGGCAGCAGCACGCTGACGTCGGCGGTGTTGAGCACGGCGGCGAAATCGTCCATCAGCTCTTTGGTGCGGCTGTAGGTAAACGGCTGGTGCACGGCGATGATGCGGTCGTAGCCCATGCGGCGGGCCGTGTCCAGCGTGGCGGCCATCTCGGCCGGGTGATGGGCGTAGTCGTCGACAACGACCGCGCCGTTGCACTCGCCCTTGATCTCAAAGCGGCGGCCGGTGCCCTTGAACGCGGCCGCGGCGCGCTCGGCGTCGGCGGGCGTCAGGCCCAGCGGGCGCACGCAGCAGCACATGGCCAGGGCGTTGTAGACATTGTGGCGGCCCGGCACGCCCAGGCGCAGGTGCGCGAAGGGTTCGCCGAGCTCCTCGACGTCGAACTCATAGAAGCCGGGGCGGTATTCCTGCAGGTTGACGGCGCGGAAGCGGGCTTCCTCCTCGATGCCGAAGGAGAGCACCGGGCGGTCGATGGAGTTCATGACGTCCAGGGTGTTGCGGTCGTCCATATTGAAAACGACGGTGCGGGACAAAAGCGCAAACTTCTGGAACGCGAGCTTGAGCTTGCCCATCGTGCCGTAATAGTCCAGGTGGTCGTGGTCGATGTTGAGGATGACGCCGATGCTGGGCGTGAGCTGCAGGAAGGTCTCGCTGAATTCGCAGGCTTCGATGACGGCGCTTGTGCCGCTGCCCGCCTTGCCGTAGCCGCCGATCAGGGGCAGCTTGCCGCCGATGACGGCGGCGGGGTCGCGCCCGGCCAGCTCCAGCATGGTGGTGATCATGCCGGTGGTGGTCGTTTTGCCGTGGGTACCGGCCACGCCGACGCTCTGCGGGTACAGGCGGCTGACAAAGCCGAGCAGCACGCTGCGCTCCACCGTTTTGATGCCGCGGGCGCGGGCGGCGTCCAGCTCCGGGTTGCCGGGGTGGATGGCCGCGCTGTAAACGACGAGGTCGGCGTCGCCGAGGTTGGCCGCGTCGTGGCCGATCGAGACGGTCATGCCCATCTCGCGCTCGGCGGCGGTGATCTTGGTTTCCTCCACATCCGAACCGGACAGGGCCAGCCCGCGGCTGTGCAGGATCTGGATCAGCGGGTACATGCCGGAGCCGCCGCAGCCGATGCAGTGGACATGATGAACGCTTTCAAGCAGTTTGGGGTCGTATGCGCTGTAATAAGCCATTGGTCCTCACCTCAAAAAAAGAAGACCCGCCGGGCAAACCCGCGGCAGGTTGATTCCCGTTTCTTCCATGTTATAATGATTATAAACGTTTTTGGCTGCAAAATAAACCGTTTTCTGCAAATTTTGTAAGGTTTTGATGAAAAAGCCGCCGCAAAACCGGCAAAACGCGGCGCGGCGGCCTTATATGACCCTTGTATGGCAAGGAAAGGAGCCCCGTTTATGAAGCGTTCCAGCCTGATCTACGGCTTTAACCCCTACGCCCTGCGCAGCGCCGGGCGGAACGACCCGCTTGTGGCCGTCAGCCTGCAGGAGCTCGCACGCATCGGCATCCCGGCGCGCAAGGCCCCGCGCGTGATGCAGGAGCTGCAGGCGCTGGCGGCGGCCGACCCGAGCTTGCGTGGGCGCGAAACGCTGCTCAAGCTGGCGCGCCACATTGCGGCGCAGCTGTGGTAGGCGCGCCGACCGCGGCAAAAACCGCGCCCCGGGCGGGAACATCCCCGTATTATTTTATTGCCCCGGGGGCTGCGGTGTGCTATAATGGCTGTACTGCGCCGCTTGGGCGCGGGGAATTGCATCGCTTGCGCGGCAGCCAGCCGCGCCGGAGGGAGTAAACGTATGAAAAACAGTGAAAAGACGCTGGACATGATCGTGAACCTGTGCAAAAACCGCGGGTTCATCTACCCGGGCAGCGAAATTTACGGCGGCCTGGCCAACAGCTGGGACTATGGGCCTTTGGGCGTGGAGTTCAAGAACAACGTCAAGAAAGCCTGGCTGAAAAAGTTCGTGCAGGAAAGCCCGTACAACGTCGGGCTGGACGCCGCCATCCTGATGAACCCGCAGACCTGGGTGACGACCGGCCATGTGGCCAGCTTCTCTGACCCGCTGCTGGACTGCCGCGCCTGCAAGAGCCGCCACCGCGCGGACAAGCTGATCGCCGACTGCGAGCAGGGGCAGAACGTTGACGTCGACGCGATGACGTTTGACGAGATGGACGCCTTCATCGCCAGCCACCCGGAGGTCGTGTGCCCTGTGTGCGGCAAGCACGACTTTACGCCGATCCGCAAGTTCAACCTGATGTTCAAGACGCAGATCGGCGTGACCGAGGATTCCTCCTCGACCTGCTACCTGCGGCCCGAGACCGCGCAGGGCATCTTTGTCAACTTTGCCAACATCCAGCGCACGACCCGCCGCAAGCTGCCGTTCGGCGTGTGCCAGGTGGGCAAGGCGTTCCGCAACGAGATCACGCCCGGCAACTTCACCTTCCGCACCCGCGAGTTCGAGCAGATGGAGTGCGAGTTCTTCTGCAAGCCGGGCACCGACCTGGAATGGTTCGCCTACTGGAAGGAGACCTGCAAGAACTGGCTGCTGAGCCTGGGGATCAAAGAAGAAAACCTGCGCCTGCGCGACCACGAGGCCGCCGAGCTGGCGTTCTATTCCCGCGCGACGACCGACATCGAGTACGCGTTCCCGTTCACCGACTGGGGCGAGCTGTGGGGCATTGCCGACCGCACCGACTACGACCTGGGCCGCCACCAGGAGGCTTCCGGCAAGAGCCTTGAATACTTTGACCCCGAGACCAACGAGCACTATATCCCCTATGTCATCGAGCCCAGCCTTGGCTGTGACCGCGTGGCGCTGGCTTTCCTGTGCGAAGCCTACGATGAGGAGCACCTGACCGACGCCAAGGGCAAGGAGGATGTGCGCACCGTGCTGCGCCTGCACCCGTTCCTGGCGCCGTTCAAGTGCGCGGTGCTGCCGCTGTCCAAAAAGCTGTCCGACAAGGCGATGGAGATCCGCAACGAGCTGGCGAAGGACTTTATGGTCGACTTTGACGACGCGGGGTCCATCGGCAAGCGCTACCGCCGCCAGGATGAGATCGGCACGCCGCTGTGCGTGACGGTCGACTTTGACACGGTGGGCGACGCCGGCAAGGCGGGCGACGGCTGCGTGACGGTCCGCGACCGCGACACGATGGAGCAGGTGCGCCTGCCCATCGCGGAGCTGAAGGACTATATCGCGAAGAAAGTCGCCTTCTAACCCATAACAACAACCAAAAAACCGCCCGCCGGTCTTTCTGAACCGGCAGGCGGTTTTTGCTTTTTCAGCGCCGCCGCAGGCGGCGCTCCTCCCTATCTAAACTCTGAACTCTAAGCTCTTCACTCTGAGCTCTACTCTTCCGCCCCGCTGAGCAGCACGCGGTCGTCGTCGAGGTCATGACCGGCCTGTTTGGCAAAGCGCAGCAGCAGGTCCTGGACGGTCAGGCCCGCGCGCTCGGGCCCGGCGATGTCCAGCACAATGCGGCCGCCGTCCATCATCAGCGTGCGGTTGCCCAGGGTCAGGGCGTCGCGCATGTTGTGGGTGATCATCAGGCAGGTGATGTGGTGCTCGGCCACGATCTGCTTGGTCAGGTCAAGCACCTTTTCGGCGGTGGCCGGGTCAAGCGCGGCGGTGTGCTCGTCCAGCAGCAGCAGTTTGGGGGTGACAAGCGTCGCCATGAGCAGCGTGAGGGCCTGGCGCTGCCCGCCCGAAAGCAGGCCGACCGGCTGCTTCATGCGGTCCTCCAGCCCGAGGCCGAGCGCGGCGAGGCGCTCGGCAAAAAGGGCGCGGTCGGCTTTGGAGATGCGCGAAAACGGCGAGGTCTGCCCCGAGGCGCGCAAAAACGCCAGCGCGAGATTTTCCTCGATGGTCATGTGCGGGGCCGTGCCCTTGAGCGGGTCCTGGAACATGCGGCCGATGAACTTGGAGCGGCGGTAGTCGGGCAGGAAGGTGATGTCCTGCCCGGCCAGCGTGATCGAGCCGGTATCCGGCGTGAACGCGCCCGCAATGGCGTTGAACAGCGTGGATTTGCCCGCGCCGTTGGAGCCGACGATGGTCGCGAAATCGCCTTCCGCAAGATGCAGGTTGACCGCGGTCAGCGCTTTTTTCTCGTTGACGGTGCCGGGGTTGAAGACCTTGCCGACGTTTTTCAGTTCCAGCATTTCAGCGGCCCCCTTCCCGTTTGGCGGCGGCGCGGCGGCGGGCAAAAGCCGCCTTTGCGCGGATGGCGGGCATGGCGATGGCCAGCCCGACGATGACGGCGGACAGCAGCTTGAGACATTCCGAAGGAACGTTGGCCCGCAGCGCCAGCGCAATGATGAAGCGGTAGAGGATACTGCCGCCGACAGCGCCCAGCGCCTTGACCCAGATGCCGCCGCGGGCAAAGATCGTTTCGCCGATGATGAGCGAAGCAAGACCGATGACGACCATGCCGGTGCCGAGGTTGATATCGGCCGAGCGCTGGTACTGCGCGAGCACCGCGCCCGACAGCGCGGTCAGGCAGTTGGAAACGCACAGGCCGACCAGGATGGTGAACGCCGTGTTGATGGAGCTGGCGCGGACCATGTCGGGGTTATCGCCGGTGGCGCGGATGGAAAGGCCGAGCCGCGTGCCGAGGAACCAGACCAGCACCGCACAGGCCGCGGCCGCCGCCACGGCGGCAATGACCAGCTTGTAAGGCGAATCTTTGCCGAGAACATCCTGCAGCAGCGTGAAGACCGTGGTGGTCTTGAGCATGGGCACGTTGGAGGAAAAGCCCATGACGGCCAGGTTGACCGTGTACAAGCCGGTGTTGGTGACGATGCCCGCCAGGATGGAGGGCACGCCGAGGCGGGTCTGCAGCAGGGCCGTGACGGCCCCGGCCGCCGCCCCGGCCGCCATGGCCAGGAACAGGCCCAGGATGGGGTGGCCCGCCACGGCGGCGGTGGCCGACACGGCGCAGCCGAGCGTGAACGCGCCGTCGGTGGTCATATCCGCGATATTGAGCACGCGGAAGCTCAGAAACAGCGCCAGCGCAACGAGCGAGTAGATGCAGCCCAGCTCCAGGGCGCTCTGCAGGATGGAGAGTGAAAACATACGGGGTCAGACGCCTGCCTTTCCAGGGTGGGAATGTTATTCTGCGGCGGTGGTGACTTCGACGAGGGTGCCGCCGAGATCGCCGAAAACGGCCGGGTCGATGCCGAGGGCTGCGGCGGTCTCGGTGTTGACGGTGACGACGCCGCCGGGCACGATCTCATATTCGGGCACCGTGCCGGTCTGCAGCACTTCGAGCGCCAGGTCGGCCGTGGCCGCGCCGAGCTCGTCATAGTTGACGCCGCAGGTGGCCAGCGCGCCGGAGCTCACAAAGCTGTCCGCGCCGGTATAGTAGGGGATGCCCGCTTCGGCAAAAGTGGCCGAGACCGCGCCCGCGGCGGCCATAACGACGTTGTCGGTGGGGGTGAAGACGGCGTCCGCCTGGTCCGCCAGCGTGACGGCGGCCGAGAGGACTTCGTCGTTGGTGTTGCCGGTGGCTTCGACATAGGCGACGCCCTTGCCGTCCAGATAGGCTTTCGCCGCTTCGATGGCGGCTTCGGAGTTGGGCTCGGAGTTGGAATAGAGCAGGCCGACCGTCTCAAGGTCCGGCGCGGCGGCGAACATCATCTGCATGATGAATTCGGTATCAAGGTAATCGGAGGTGCCGGTGACATAGGAGATACCGGTCAAATCGGCCGCAGCCGGGTCCGAGATGGCGGCGTAGACGACCGGGGTCTCGGTCTCGGCGGCCGCGTTGGCCATGCACTGGGCGGCCAGCGTCGCGATCGGGATGATGGCGTCGTAGCCGTCGGCGATGACCTGGGTGCCGATCTGGTTGAGGGTGGTTGCGTCGTTCTGGCCGTTGAACAGCTCGTATTCGATCTCGATGCCCTGCGCGGCGGCCTGGGCGTCAAGCTCAGCTTCGATGGCCGCGCGGATCTGGTCCAGGCTGGCGTGGTCCATCTGCTGCACGATGGCGATGCGCACGCCGCCGGCGGTGGCGGCGGCCGCGCCGCTCTGCGGGGCGGCGGCGTTTTCACCGGCGGGGGCGGTGGAGGAAGCGCCGCAGGCGGCCAGCGAGAGGGCGAACACGGCGGCGGAAAGCATGGCGACAGTCTTTTTCATGGTACAATGTCCTTTCTGATTTTCATGTGGCGGGGCTTTGGGCCCCGCGGTCAAAAGCGGTCCAAACTGATCGCCGCGCCATCGTTCTTCCAGTCGGATCTTCATACCGTTCCCTCCCTGCCTGTTTGTGTGGGATGTTCTCTGTGCAAAGAAAAACTGCCCCTGCACAGAAATGCCTTCTGTGCAAGGGCAGGAAAAATTCCTGTGGTGCCACCTTGCTTGCCGCCCAAAAAGGGCGGCCGCTCTGCGGGGAGCCAACACTCCCCTGCCCGGTAACGGGGGCTGCCGTCTGCGGATACTGCGGCGTTGGCCGTTTCCCCGCGCCCTCAGCGAACCATTTGTCTGCGCCGCTCTCCGCCCCGTTCCCAGCGCCGGGGGCTCTCTGTGGGTGCGCTTGCAGTTTTACTTTCGCTTCAACGGTTTAGTTCTTTATAGCACACCGGGGCGGTTTTGTCAACCCTCGGCCGCTTCCGGCGTGGGCAGCGGCGTGGCGGCGGTGGAGGTCGGGATCAGCACGAGCTTGTCGGCCCCCAGCCCCGCATAAGGGCTGTCTTCGCCGTCCAGCGCGATGAACAGCACCGGGTCCTGCGTTTCCTCCGGCAGCGGCGTGGCGGTCGGTTCAGGCGTCGGCTCCGGCGTGGGTTCGGGCGTCGGTTCGGGCGTCGGCTGCGGGGCGGCGCCGTCCTCCAGCGCTTCGGCGCGCTCAACCGCGGCCAGCGCCTGGTCCTGCGCTTCGCGCTCGGCCTGTTCGGCGGCCGCCGCAGCCTCCTCGGCGGCTTTGGCCGCGGCGGCTATGGCGTCCTGCGCGTCCGCATAGAGCGCTTCGGCGTCCGGCAGTTCGGTCCCGCCGTCGCCGGGCCCGGCCTCCAGGCTGTAGAGCAGCACCGTGCACACACGGTCCGCGACCGGGGAATCCGCGGCGTTCAGGGCCGCGGCCAGCGTATCGCTACCGGCGATATCGGCCTGGCTGCACAGCGCAAAGAAGTTTTCGTTGCTGTAATGCGGCCACATCGCTTCCAGGCGTTCCGTGCAGGCGGCCGCATCGCTGCCCTGCACCGACATGGCGGCCAGCAGCTGCCTGGCCCAGTTGACATTGCCGCTGAAGAACTGGTAGAGGTCGCTTTCGGCGCTTTCCTGCCCAGCCAGGGCGCGCAGCGTGCGCAGCGTCTGCTCGGCGCGGGCCGGGTCCGTATAGGTCGCTTCCTCCTGCATCTGCCGCCAGGCGGCGCGGGCGGGCTCGCAGGTCAGGGTGTCGGGGTCGATGGCGGGCAGCGTGGCGGCGTACAGCGTGCGCAGGCCCTGCATGGCCAGCAGCGGGTCGTCCTCCTCCCCGATGCCGACAATCTCCAGCGTGGTGCTGCTGCTCTGCAGGCCGTTATAAAACGAAAGCCAGCTCCAGAATTCGGCTTCTTCCTGCGTTTGGGCGGCGTCGGCCAGCGGGTCGAGCCAGCGGGCCATCTGGTCGTTGAGGGCGAGCGCGGCGGCCGGGCCGCAGTCATACAGCAGGGCGTTGACGCCCTGGCGTTCGTGCAGACTGCGCAGCAGCGCCTGCGCGGCGGTCCAGGTCTCGGCTTCGCCGGTTTGGCCGCCGGCCAGGAAGACACGGTAGGCGGACGCGCCGAACTTTTCCGTGTCGAGCGGCTGCTCCGCCCCGAGCTCCTGCGCATAGGCCCCGAGATAGCCGCCCGCTTCGGTTTCTTCGGCGGCCGTCTCCGGCGTTTCGGCGCCGTCCACATGGGCGGCGATGGCCTCTTCGGCCGTCATGCCGTCATAGAGGAAATCCCGCAAAATGCGGCTGTTGACCCGCCAGTCGGGGTCGTACATCGTGCGGTCGTCCATGCCGGTGCGCGCGCCGTAGGTCCCTTCGACCGGCATCGACATCTGCTCGGCCTGCACGCCGAGGAAGCCCGGCAGCTGCACGAGCAGCGCCGCGATCTCGGCTTTGGTGAAGTTGGTCTGCACAAGCGGCAGCACCGTGTTGAGCAGGTTGTCCAGCTCTGTGACCGAGGCGTTCTGCACCTGGTTGAGCACGGCCTGGATGACCGTGCGCTGCCGCACGATGCGCTGCCAGTCGTTGTCGATGGAGCGCAGGCGGGCGTACTGCAGCGCCGTGTAGCCGTCCAGGTGGTTGAGCCCGGCGTGCACACGGTTCACGATCAGCATCGAGTTGGAGGGGACCTCCCAGTTGAGGGCGGCGGCCTCCTGCTCGGTCAGTTCGATGTCGATACCGCCGACGGCGTCGACGATCTGCACGAAGGAGTTGAAGTTGAAGCGCACATAGTGGTCCACCTGCACGCCGAAGCAGGTCTCGACCGTGTCCATGGTCAGGCGCGCGCCGCCGTAGCGGAAGGTGTGGGTGATCCAGTCGTATTCGTCCTCGTATTCGTCCAGCAGGATCGGCACGCCGGTGGCGCGCTCGATCGAGACGAGCTTGATCGTATCCTCGTCAATGTTGAGCGAGGCGAGGATCAGGCTGTCGGCGCGGGCGTCGGAGCTGAACTCGGTCGAAGAGCGGGAGCCGTCGAGCTGGCCGAGGTTGGTGAACGCGTCGGCGTCGTTGACGGCTTCGGTGCGCTCGTCGGTGCTGATGAGCAGCACATTGAGCACCGAATCATCCGCAAACGGGCTGCCCTCCGGCATGAGCATCTCCCCGTCGCTGTGCGCAAGGCCGGTGCTGTCCAGGTCCTGGTCCTCGCCTGCGCCGATGGTGCCGATGCCGTCGATGGTGCCGTCGTTATAGTGGATCAGGTCCAGCTTGCCGTTGACATAGGCGATGGCCAGCCCCAGCACGACGAGCACCAGGCAGAACACGCCGAGCAGGATGCGCAGCGGCAGCGGCAGGCGCGCCCGGTTCTTTTGTTTTGCCTGCTGTTCGGGTTGCGGCGCGGGCGGCTTTTCCGGTTCGTCCTCCGGTTTGCTTTCCGGCGCTTCCGCCGGCTTTTCCGCAGGCGCGCTGTCCGTTTCGGCACCCTCCGCCGTGTCCGGTTCGCAGGGCGCGGCCTGTTCCGGCTTGCTTTCCGGTTGCTTTTCGGTTTCCGCCTCCGGTTTTTCCGCAGGCGCGGCGGCCGTGCCTGCGGTTTGCTCCGCGTCCGGCCCGGCGGGTGCAGCCTGTTTTTCCGGTTCAGCGGCGGGGACTTCCGCCTGCGGTTCGGGGATCTTTTTTTCTTCGTCTTCCTTTTTGGACATACTTTCAATCCTCTTGTTGTCGGCCGCGGCGCGTCAGGCGGCGCAGGCCGGTCTTCCAGCTGCAGCAGATCGAAACAAACGCCAGCCCCGCAAACAGCGTGACGCCGAGCGCGCGCCAGGTGAACCAGCCATGCTGGATCGAGTGGGTGCGCAGCAGCGCGAGCCAGGCCGGGGCCATCAGCGCGGTCAGGCCCAGCGGCAGCGCCGTGGCCAGCGCCTGCCGCCCGCGCAGGCACAGCGCGAACAGCGCCAGCGCCAGCACGCACACGGCAGCCAGCGGCCAGAACAGGCCGCGGCTGTGGAGCGTATCCAGCACGAACCGCAGGATGTTGCCCCAGGTCAGTTCTATACCGTGCCAGGTGGCGCCGGTGGTGCGCACGCCGATCTGGCGCACGGCGTCGCCAATGACGTCCTGGCCGGTGATCGCCCCGGCCAGCACCCACTTGAGCGCCCAGCAGCCGCCGTAGCCAACGCCCCAGCACAGGCTGCCCGCGGCGACGGCCGCACACTGGCGCGGCCCGGCCGCCAGACGCTGCGGCACGCAGAGCAGCCACACCGCCACCGGCAGCCCCAGCGTGAGGATGGGGGTGACGAGCAGGTCGCAGAACGCGGTGGCGACGCCGAGCACGACGAGCGCCAGGGCAAGCTGCCGCACGCCGCGCGGTTTGGCCAGTACCCAGCAGCACCCGGCGTAAGCGATGGCAAAGCATGTAAAGAACTGTACCTGATGCGGTACAAAAAACACGCTGACAAGCGCCTGGCTGGCGGCGAACCACACAGCGGCGTGCCACCCGGCCTGCCGCCGCAGCCCCCACAGCACCCCGGCCAGCAGCGCCGCCAGCACAAGATACTGCACGACGCGCACGCCGGTGTAGGGCATCAGGCACAAAAGCGGCCGCAGCCAGATCAGATACCCGTGCCAGTAGCGCGCGTAGGAGAACGGCTCGAGGGTATCGGGCAGCGGCGCGCCCGCCTCCCGCGCGGCGAGATAAGCCGCGAGGTCGTCGGCCAGCGTCTCGAAATTGTCGACATTGTAGGCGGTGTTGGTCATCATGGCGGTCAGCGGGGCGGTCTCGTCGGCGCTGGCGGCCTCGAACAGCATGACCGTATCGGTGTAGTTGTCCATCTGGAACAGTTTAAAACCGAAAAACTCCGGGTACAGCCCTTCGCGCTGCAGCGTGGGCGCCGAGCGCGCGATATTTTGCCGCACCGGCGCGCCGGGCAGCGCATACGCCCCCAGCAGCAGCAGGAACAGCACGGCCCAGCTGGTGAAAAACGCCAGCGCCGCGCGCGCCAGAAACGCCGGGGCGGAAACTTTGCGGGGCTGCATCAGCAGGTTCACTCTCCTTGTGGTCAGGATGTCAAAAAACATCCAACGCATACAAAATACGAAGAAAGTATACCACGATTTGCCCCGCCAAACAAGTGAAAACGATGTGACAGTGCGCCTTAAACGCCGTCGGCCTGGCGCGAGACCGACAGGACGATGCCCATCTCGCCGAGCAGCATCATCAGGCTGGTGCCGCCGGAGGAAAAAAACGGCAGGCTGATGCCGGTGTTGGGGATGGTGTTGGTCACGACCGCAATGTTGAGCACCGCCTGCAGGATGACCTGGGTGACGAAGCCGACGACGAGCAGCGCGCCGAACTTATCCCGCGCGCGCACGGCGATGGACATGCCGCGCAAAAACAGCGCAAGGAACAGCAGGATGACCAGCGCCGCCCCCGCAAAGCCGAGTTCTTCGCACAGGATCGAGAAGATGAAGTCGTTTTGCGGTTCGGGCACATAGAGGTATTTCTGGCGGCTGTTGCCCAGCCCCAGCCCGACCAGCCCGCCCGAGGCGATGGCGTACAGGCTCTGGATGGTCTGGTGGCCTTCGCCCAGAGGGTCGGCGAAGGGGTCCTGCCAGGAGGCTAGGCGGCCGGCCGCATAGGGCACAAGGTCCGGCAGCAGCACGACCGCCGCCGCAACGGCCCCGACGCCGAGCGCGGCGGCAATGCCGAACCACCGAAGCCCGGTGCCGCCGACAAACATGAGCACCGCGCCGATGCCGAGGATGAGCACGGTGCCCGAGAGGTGCGGTTCCAGCAGCATGAGCACCGCCACCGCGCCGAGCACAATGCCGAACGGCAGCACGCCGGTGGAAAAGGTTTTCATGCGGTCGTGGTTGAGCGAGATGATGTGCGAAAACACAAGCACGACCGAAAACTTGGCGATCTCGCTGGGCTGCAGCGTGCCCAGGCCCGGCAGAACGAGCCAGCGCTTGCAGCCGTTGTACTCCGGCATGAACAGCACAATGACAAGCAGCACGAGCGACACGCCGAGCAGCGGCCAGGCCAGGCGGTGCCAGATGTGGTAATCGACAAGTGAAGCCGCATACATGGCGGCAACGCCCAGCGCCGCGAACAGCAGCTGCGGGCGGATATAGGCGTAGGCGTCGCCGCGGCGGTAGAGCGCCACCGCATACCCGGCCGAATAGAGCATGAGCAGCCCGTAGCACAAAAGCAGCAGCAGGATGGCGAGAAACGCCACATCCAGCCCCGGCCGGGCGGCGGCGCGGCGCAGTTTTGGCCGCGCGTGCGGGCGCGCGTGTGGGATCGAAAACATGATGCAAAAGCCCCCTTCCCCGCTTTATTGTACGCGGAGGAAGGGGGCTTTAGTCGTTGGCTTTATGAGGATTTGGCGGCATAACCGCCGCGGAAAGCGATCAGTAGGTCGTGATCGTGGTGCCGGGGTAGTAGTGGGTGAGGATGTCCTGGTAGCTCCAGCCGTTGTTGGCGTAGCCGATCGCGCCCCACTGGCTCATGCCGCAGCCGTGGCCGTAGCCTTTGACGTCAAAAATGAAGCAGTCGAGCGAAGCGTCGTAGGAGACGGTGAAGCAGTGGCTGCGCAGGCTGCGGCCGTCCACGCTGCAGCCCGCGGTCAGCGTTTCGCGGAACCAGCGGCCGGAGCAGGTGTCGTTGCCGCTGGCGTTGGGGCCGATCTGCATCTGGTTGACCCAGCCGTAGGCGTTGGTCGAAAGGATGGTGAACCAGTTGTTGGGATCGACGCCGGAAAGGTCGACGCCCATTTTTTCCTTGATGCGGTCCTGCAGCTTCTGGCGCGCAAAGCGGGCGCAGCCGGTGTTGTAGCCGTTGGTGTTCCAGTTGGAGGCCGTGCTCTGGTCATAGGGGCTGTCCACCGGCACCAGATACGGGATGGTGCCGCCCCAGACCTCGCTGGCGGCGGCCGTGCCGGTGGAGGCCGAGGCAAAGTACGGCGTGAAGCAGACCTGACCGTTATAGGTCACAAGCACCCGCGCGACCTCCTGGGCGGCAGCCAATGCCGCTGCGCCGGGTTCCGCCCCGGCCACAGACGGGTAGCCGCCCTGGCTGAGAATCCAGCAGTGGGCCGCCACGCACTGGGCCTTGTAGGCTTCGGCCGGGGCGCTGGGGCCCAGCTCGTTCTGGGCGATCATGGCAAGGCAGCGCACAAGGTCCATCGTCTGGGCCGTGCCGTTCATCGTCACATTGATCGTCTCGCTGGGGGCCGGGGCCTGCGTCGGCGCGGGCGTGGGGGCGGGGGCTTCGGTCGGGGC